>WNGM01001314.1_pt1 | contig 29283 bp, 25 predicted proteins | sample 5400571 | NCBI WGS metagenome assembly WNGM01 (sample SAMN13153378, study PRJNA577476) | soil metagenome | isolation source: 100 cm soil or saprolite under Garry oak tree replicate 2 | place: USA:California | collected 2016-06-15 | reverse complement strand
TATAGCTGTTCTTGGTGCTGCTGTCTCGACTTTCCCTTGTTTTTCGGGTATACTGTATCAAGATAGAATATTTGTTCAATAAATGACAATCAGATGCCAAAAGTCTGTTCATGAGAAGGTGAGTTATGCTGGCATTACATCAAACTATCAGAGCTATCACTAATGAAGCGCATATTTCTTTACGTAATATTACGCGTTTGCTGGCGAACCGGCAGCGAGTCGCGCCGCAACGCTTGCCCAGGCTGCTTATCGCGGCACATAACGATACAGAGCGACAACTGGCTCAGCAAGCGGCCACGCAGCTTCATGCTTTTGCAGACTCTGTGACCATACTTGACGAACGTGGGCGCAACGAAACTGCTGTCATCGCGCTGGCTATGCATAGGGAAGGTTGGCCTGATGTATCTGAGCAAGAACGCAAAGTACGCATCTTATTGCTAAGCAGGCGCGGTGGCGGAGGTAAACCACAGTTTATTGCGCCTTTTGTTGGCGGTGCTGGTACAACCTGCGGCACATGGACCCCAGTTGTCGCTTATCAGCGAGGGAAGACAACCTGGATAGCGGGAACACGTTCCAAAGAGGAGGAGCGCGAGGCAACTCCTATTCGGGGCTTCTTGCGAGGCAATTACGCGCAGGGTGTCTGCCCTGCCGAGTGCAGCTTTTGTTACCTACGTGGATTACAGGGTATGGGCATCAAAAGTATCTCTTTGAACCTGGAAGATGCTATTCCCGAACTCGATGTGCTGCCGCGTGGAAGCGTAGTTAACTGGGCCGAACTTGGAGGCCCTGTCGAGGAAGACCCCTGGTTCGTGGACGAGCAGGGCAACGGCTCGCTCGTCCAGACTATCCTCGACCTCTCAACGGAGTGCGGCATTGTGGCGTTCTTCCTGACAAAGGGCGTCTATGAGCCATACTTACAATTGGATGGGCGACTGGCTTTACTTGCCATCAGCCTGAACGCCCCGGCCATTTCTACTGTATTTGAGCCGGGCGGTGCGCCACCTGAGGAACGCTTAAAGGGACTGGCATGGGCTATTGATAACGGTGCAATGGATCATACTATTCGCCTGGGGCCAATCATTCCTATTGAGGGGTACAAACGGCACTATCACGAACTGTTTGAAATGATGGCAGATATACTTGGCCCACGACTCAAGCGCATGACCATCGACATTTTGCGCTTCTCGCCACAGATGCCGGGCATACTGCGGGCATCGTTTCCAGAAGAGATCGTCTCTTCGCTGCTCACTGAGATGGAACCTGCCGTGAAGTCGCATAAATATCGTCCTTCTGCGCATCGCCAGCAGCAGCTCTATCACTGGATCAGAGCGATGCTTACTCACTATGGCATGTCACATGTCAAGACAACCCCGTGCAAGGCTGATCCGACCGAGGCTTTCTTATTCCTGCGTGCCGGTGATATTACTAGTATGCCCTGCGCCTGCCACGTCAGCTATCAAGATCGCAACCGCATCCAGCGAAAAGAACTCCCCATCCTGCCTCAACAAAGATAAATAGTAGCTTATACCTAATAGGTAGCATAGTGACTCTTGTGAATCTAATCGCAAAAGAGTACACTTAACGAGGGAAGATTGCTACCTATCCATGTGCGTACTCTGCTTGCAATTCTTCACCATGTATCCATTTCATGTTTACCTTGATTTCATAGCCAGAAGCGGTGGAAAACCAGAGGTTGGTACATGTCAGCTCACAAAACAGTCCTTTGGAGGATTGATGACCACACTCGCGCAAAGCACGAAATTCTCCGTCGTTACCTCGAAGCCTGGCTACCAATCATGACATCCTACAACGGCCGTATCATCTATCTTGACGGGTTCGCCGGGCCTGGAGAGTATGAGAAAGGCGAGCCAGGCTCGCCGATCATCGCCATCGATACATTTCTCACTCATATCCATGCTCCGATACGCACCAAAGAGGTGCTGTTCCTATTTATTGAGCAAGAACACGCCCGCTGCGAGCATCTCAAACAGTTATTAGCCCAGCGTAAACTCCCTTCAACAGCTTCATACGAAATCTCAGAAGGTATTTTTGATGAGACCATGACCGAACTACTCACTCAGCTAGAGAGTCAGCAATTGCGCCTTGCGCCCACGTTCGCCTTCATTGATCCCTTCGGTTACTCACACACGCCGATGAGTACTATAAAAAGCTGATGAGCCACCCAAGATGCGAAGTTTTGATTACCTTCATGTACGAGGAGATCAATCGCTTCCTCACTGCTAAATATTCCACCAAAGATACTCAATATGACGCATTATTCGGAACTCAAGAATGGCGGAGAATAGCGCAAAGAGCGGTTAAGGCGCGAGACCGCCAAGACCAGTTGCATAATCTTTATCAAGATCAACTTCGACAGGTGGCAGGGATTCGATACATCCGCTCGTTTTGTATGCGAAACAAACGCAACAGAACAGACTACTTCCTCTTCTTCGCCACTAATAACCTGTTGGGCATGAAGAGGATGAAAGAATCGATGTGGAAGGTAGACCCAACTGGAACCTATGAATTTTCGGACAACACCAATCCAAACCAATTGCTGTTGTTCTCAAAGCCAGAATATACCATCCTACAGGGTATGTTGAGCAATCATTTCAAAGGACAAACGGTTAGCGTTGAAGTAGTCGAAGAATACGTGATAGCAGAAACACCTTTCTACAAGTTCAAGACAGAAGCTCTCAGGCCTATGGAAGCAACTGGGCAGATTACTGTAATCTCAACCGATCCCAAACGCAGAAGGGGAACTTTTGCCGAGGTGAAGACCCAAATTCGTTTTTTGTAAGCGTACGTTCCTCCTGATATCGCTGGGAATGCCGGAAGCGAGCAACGCTGGGAGATTATGGTTGCTTAGGAGAGACTGCTCACACATAATTTCGGATATGGTGCAGAAATAGTTATGCATCGGACTTTCTTGTTTTCAGCAGATCGATCATGTATACTCGAGCGGTACTCAAAGGGGCAAGATAATAAAGAACTTCTACACCAGGTATGGTACTTTTAACCACGTAGAAAGACGAGGAGACTATGCAGCCACTGGCTTTAGCTCAGGATATTTGCGCTGACTACCGGCGTTATATTGAAACCACTTTCCCCATCCTGGATGATTCATTGCGGCGGCAGATCGACAAGAAGATCACCAGCGAATACCTGTTGTGGGCTGGACGCTTTACGATCACCAGGAGCGAGGCATCAGGCGTCTTGTCAGCAGACAACAGACCATTGTGGCCTCCTCGACAGGCAGCGGCAAAACGGAAGCGTTCCTCATCCCCATCATCGACTACTGCCTGCGACACAAAGCGACGCCCGGCGTCAAAGCGGTACTGATGTATCCCATGAATGCCCTGGCGAATGACCAGCTCAAACGCCTGCGCCGTTTACTCAAGGGAACAGGCGTTACCTTCGCTCGCTACACGGGCGACACGCAGCGCAACGACGCATCGGCGGGCGAGCAGCCGGAAGAAGTGCCAAAGGAGGAACGCCTGAGCCGTGAGAGCATCCAGACTGACCCGCCCGATATCTTGCTGACCAACTATGTCATGCTGGAATTGCTGCTGGTGCGCCGCGAGGATCAGCGCATCTTTCGCCACCAGCAGATGCACTATCTCGTCCTGGATGAAGTCCACACCTACGGCGGCGCGCGTGGCATCGAGGTCGGCTGTCTCATCCGACGCTTTAAAGAGCATGTGAGCCGCAGTGCTGGGGGGCTGGTTTGTGTCGGCACGAGCGCGACGGTGAAAGGGGATGATGTCGGCGAGGTGGCAGGATTCGCTAGCAAGCTCTTTGCCGAGGCATTCACGTCAGAGTCAATCATCCTGGAACGCTTCGACGAACCGGAGCCGTTGCATAACCCTTACTGGTCGCAGCCTCCACAGCTTGACGAACATCTCCTGCAACACCTCGACACGATGAACGAAGCGGCGGTGCTCGCGCTCGCACAACAACTCTGTGGGCGTTCCGTTCCACAGGCGGACTCTCTGGGCGAGCAACTGGGCCTACTGCTGCAAGAGAATGCTCTGCTGCGCTTGCTCGATGGCTTTCTCAGTATTCCACGCTCGATGGACGAATTGGCCGCCTACCTGGAGCAGCAGCCGGAACGTCACGGCGTGTCACAGCGCGATCTGATTGCAGAGATCACCGCCTATTTGTTGCTTGGCTCACTGGCGACGACAAGCCAGGGACCGCGCCTGCGCCCCAAAGTGCATATGCTCTATCGTGGACTGGAAGGCTTTACACGCTGTCTCAATTGTGGCCATGTCTGGGAAGCTGGTATCGATCTTTGCCCGGATTGCAAAGGGCGCTGCCTGCCCGTCGAAGTCTGCCGCTCATGTGGCCAGGATTTCTGGCGCGGCATGACAGATCGCGACATTACTCCGCAGGATGATCCCAGCGATACCAAGCACTATCAGCCCCCACGCACGGGCATTCCCCGCGCCTACACGCTTGAGCCTGACGGCTTACCTGATAGCACACCGCGCACGCTGCGCCTGACTGTCACCATTCAGCGTAGCGTGCAATCATCGGACGAAGACGACGACACTGAGGAAGAACTACCTACCCCCTCTCCTGGCGATGTCACTCCCAACACTAATCCCATACCGGCTACCCTCAAGTCTATCTACGTCTGTGGGCAGTGTGGGCAAGCTACTCTGAAGATGCCAGCGCGAATGCAGTGCGTCAACGGCTGCGAGGGCCAGGTCATTACAATGCTCTACCACCAGGGACGTATCTCGCAATGCCCGGCTTGCCTGGGCCGCTACGGTGCGCGCGAGGTCGTCACCACCTTTGGCACGAGCGTGGCCGCCAGCGTCGCAGTGTTGACCAGCGCCCTGATGAAGCGCCTGGAGAAGCGCGAACGCCGCTTACTGATCTTCACCGACAACCGGCAGGATGCCGCGTTCCAGGCGGGCTACCTGAGCGACAAACACGGGCAGTTTACGAAACGCCAGTTGATCTACCAGGTCTTGTACGATGAAGGGCAGTTGGGACATGTTGCTGTCGGGCTGGCTGATCTACCAACGCTGGTCTACGCCTACGGCGTGCGCCTGGGACTGTTCCCAGCAGCGAAACGCGAATATGAAAAGGAAGAACGCATTCGCGAGGAGACATGGCCCATCCTGGCCGAGTTCGCGCGCGGCGGCAGCCGCCGTGTTTCTCTTGAAGGGTTGGGACTGATGCGCGTCCACTATCATAGCCTACATGAGGCGTTAGCAGAGAGCGCCGCTGCCTCTGAGATCGCGCAACGCTGTAAACTTGAGCCAGACGAACTGTACGGCCTGTGTGCGACGATTTTGGATGAAATGCGAACGCGACGCGCGCTGGATAATCCGCTTCTCAAGACGCCGATCCAGTTCAGGGAAGAACGGGTGGAAGGCTTTGATCGTGACTTGCGCCCCGTCGGATATGGCTCGACATCGGTGCGACAGGGTCATGCTTATAAGATATTGCCGATAACGACCAGGGCGGGTTCGCCTTCGCAATTTCAAGTGTATCTCCGCAAAGTGCTACGCCTGCGCGACAATGCCAGCGCAATCGAGCCCGTACAGCAACTTGTAGGTCTCTTACAAGAACTGGGCTACCTGCAACGGCCAACTATCGGCAAAGCGGAAGATCACCAGCAGGCGCTGATGGTCGATCACCAGCGTATCGAGCTGGAATTAGTGGGCAAAGGCGAGGGATATGAGTGCAACGCCTGTCGCCGTGTCTATGCGCATACTGTACGCGGCGTCTGCCCAGCCACACACTGCGCCGGGACGCTGCAACCATTGCAGCCGAAGCAAGACAATTATTATGTCCACAGCTACCTGGAACGACAACTGATCCAGTTAACTCCACATGAGCACAGCGGCCAGCTTGATGGGCAAGCACGCCAACAATACGAGGACGCATTCCGCAGAGGAGAGGTGAATGTCCTCGTCTGCACTCCCACGTTGGAACTGGGAGTTGATATCGGCGATCTGCCCACCGTTATGATGCGTAATATCCCGCCCAGTCCAGCAAATTATGCCCAGCGCAGCGGGCGCGCCGGGCGTGCCGAGCGCATCGCGCTCATTACGGCCTTCGCGCAGCATCGCGGCCATGATAGCTACTACTACGATAAGCCCGCTGATATGATACGCGGCGTTGTTCGCGCGCCTATTTTTGGCTTTGATAACCAACGCATCATTCGGCGGCACCTGCACGCGCTTATCCTGGAAAAGCTCACCGCCCAGTTTCCGCCGGTACTCGGCCAGGTTGTAGATGACGACGACCGGCTGGTCGGTATCCAACCTCTCATCACCGAATTGAAGCGGCGACGCAGTGCTATCCAGACTGCAGTTGCCGATGCTTTCGCCCGCGATACGCACGCTGGCGGCCTACCCTGGCTGAACAGTGATTATGTCGGCAGCGTGATCGACGCCTTTCCAACTGCCATCGAACGCGCGTTTCGCCCCTGGTTGATCGAGCGCCGCAGCATTCTCCGGGCGTTGGACGATCTCCCCACGAGACGTCCGACTCTGGAGCAACAGAAACGACGACAGGTGCTTGACCTCCTGCTGTATAAGTTGGAGTCAGACCCGCTGCGAGCCTACCCGCTTTCCTACCTGTCACGTCAGGGCTTCCTGCCAGCCTACGCTTTCGTGGGCGATCAGTTCCGCATGGTACCGCTTGGCGAGAGCCGCGACCCGCTTCTACGCAACCAGGATATGGGCATCATCGAGTTCGCACCCGGCAACCACGTGTACTGCGACGGTAATATCTACTCCATCACGGGTCTCGATTTCCAGCGTAGTGACGCTCCGGAGAGCGATACGCAGTATAGCATTTGCCTTCGCTGTGGGTATGCAACCCTCAGCCCTACTGCGCAATACTGCGAGTCATGTGAGCGAGAGTTGACCCGCTACTCCTACCTGGAGACCCGCTCCTTCCTGGGAGCTATGAATCGCGCGATCTCAGCCGCCGAAGAATCTCGCGCTAGGGAAGGCTACGCCGTCCAGGAGTACCTGGTCAATGAGGGCGCTTCAGGCGAGCGGCGTATCGGCCCGGCAGGCTTCGATCTGACGTATCACCGCAATACGACCATTTTCGTCACCAACACCGGCTTCATTCGCACCGCTACAGGTCGCGGTCCGACAGGATTCGAGATTTGTACCACCTGTGGCCGCTGGAAAGATCCACACCAGGAAGGCTGGGAGCAGCGCCATCGCAAGAATTGCTCCGGCACTGTGCGTTCATTCCACCTGGCGTACCGCCTCGAAACCGATGTCCTGGAAATCGATATTCCTGGCAGGCCTGTCCCACAAGCACCGGATGACTTGGTAAAGTTCCAGACGACATTGCGGAACGCGCTCGTCTTGGGGGCCAATCTCGCGCTGCAAACCGAGGAGAGTGAGATCGGCGGCTTTGATCGCGAAGTGCCGCGCGGCGATTTGCTGCAACCGCAGATCGTTCTTTACGATGACGTTCCAGGCGGCGCAGGTTACGTCGAAAGCCTATCGCGGCGTTTGCCACAAGCGGCGGCAGCAGCCTTAGAGCGCCTGGAGCAATGCGCATGCCTCGACTCCTGCTATCACTGCCTGCGCAGCTACTACAATCAAATAGAGCACAAGCTGCTCGATAAACGCCTGGTGATCGAGGCACTGCACAACATGGCAGAGTCTGCAACCAGCGCAAGCGTGAGCATGTAAGAGAGGAGCAAGCGTGTGGCAGACGAGCGTCTTTCTCTAGTCGAGCCAATCCGCTCGCCCTGGCGCGAACAACTAATCGAGGCGCTATTGCAAGTGCAGCGCGATTTGTTAATAGTTGGCCCATATATCAAAGATGACGTGATTGCCATGCTCAAGGACACACTGGCGAAACGTCTAACCCCGCAGCCTTTAGTCGTACGAGTAATTACTCACGTCCTGCCGGATGATTTCTTGAGCGGTGCTTCCGATATCACCGCGCTGCAACACCTGCTCGCCTGGCCCACTGAGCTTGCAGGCGGTAGCGTTGAAATGCACGCAATCAACAATGTGCATGCGAAAGTGTGGGTCTTCGATACCCACCTGGCAATAGTAGGATCGGGCAATGCCACCTTCTCAGGATTGGAAAACAACCTCGAATACGGGCTGGCCGTCTCGGAACCTCGGCTGGTCGAGCGCATCCTAAGCGACTGGCAGAGGTGGTGGGAGCAAGCATCACCAGTCAATGCAAACGAACTGAAACAGCTGAGCCTCTGGCTAGAGGCAATAGCCAGCGATGCAGAAATACGCAAAGCAGAAAAGACAGCCCAGGAAAAACGCCAAGCCGCCGAGCGCAGGATTGGAGCTGCCCCGCGCATTGGCAATCGGCTGGTCGTTGCCCAAAGTGCGCACAAGATGAAATATGCCATTTCGGAACGGCAAAACTCCTATGAAGCTTCCCTCCCAGTAAGCGGCCAGTATGCGCCGGAACCTCCACAAGCCACATATCACACTCTGTCGGCGATGGTTCGTGTACCGGCCTCTCGCCTCTGGCATGCGCTTCGTTGGACAACCTCCCAGACTGACAGCATATCACAGCCATTTGCTGCGAACGGAACATTTCTGAAGATTACAACCAGGCCAATATCTGTAGAACAGCAAGAGGTGCAATTTACCTGGGCCGATGGGCAACGCTTCTCACAGACGACCATCCAGGGATACACACGAGATGCACAGCCATCCTGGACAATTACGCTGGGGAGAAGCGCCGCGCGGCAACTCGTTGATTATTTGCAGTACGTGACTGGCGAAATAGCCTTAGACGACCAACCTCTATCTGCTTCTGAATTGCTCGTCTGGTGGCAATCCTCTCCATCCCGTTTCTTTGTTTCCCAGACGCGTGAGAGCAGTGTTCCGGTTGCCATTTCCTGTATGCCAACAGCTATGTCGGGCAATGCTCCTGTTCTGCGTCCTCCGCTATCACAAATCACCATCGAACAAGATTTGCTCCTGAATGGATTGATGACACTCATGCAACAGTGGAAGAGGTTGCACCTAGATGCTCCTGCTCTTGATTCTATAGAGATATCCTTTGGCTTGCCCGGCGTATCATCTACGTTGACGCTATCAGTTGGTCCGATTGAGGCTCCATTGTTTATATCAATCCCTGGCGTAGATTGTTTACTGAGCAGCCCAGGGATCAGACAGCGCCTAGACTTCGCCTCGTTTCAGCATGTGGTCGCCAATGCACAAGGGAAAGTGCGAGGCTGGCGACTCTGTGTCGGTCGCGATGCCGACGCGGTACAATTGATCCCAGAATTCGATAGCGAGATGGCCTGGGCTGGTCCATTTAAATGGATTCACGAACTGCGCGACGTAGCAGGGGGATAAGAGACGAAGGGTATATACGCGACTGACCCCAATACCACCAGACCGGTACCTCATGTGATCAATGTCGACAAGCATGCGATCTATCCCAAAGACATTGCTAACCTCAAAGCTACAGGGCTGTTGGCTGATAGCGTGGCAATACTGCAAGTCAAATACCTCAATAACCAGATTGAGCAAGACCATCGTTGCACATGATTCGGAAAGGACAGATGCAGAGAGTCAACAAGGCAGACATCACCTGGCAGATCACCTTCATCGCCCCGCTGTCTGGCGTGGCTGTCTAAGCACAACAAGCAAGGAGAGCTTTCTTCCATTGCGTTCCTCTGCGAGTTTTTGCAACACAAGCGTTATGTCTTGGCGACATCCAAGAGAATGAAATGGCTATTTACGAGAGAACCGATTTAGGTGTGTAGTAATATTTGTCCCTCGTCGTATCGAGCACTCTTCCAATCCAGCAGATCAGCCAGCATCTGTTGAAAACGTTCTAGCGACTCATCCCGGTCAGCCTCTTCTGGCATTGTTGTACTTCTCCAGATGAGCAGAATTTCCAGAGCACCAGGATGGGTCTTACTCCAAATGATGTAGCGTGCTACAGTTCCAGGGAAAACAAGCTCACCCTCTTGCTTTAACTCCTCAAGCCTTTGCTGTAACTTCTCTCTTTGATCAGCTTGCACAGGCACAAATATGGAGGTTGTCAGCAGCATGTTATCTTCAGGTGAGGTGCGCCAATCAGGAGTGTTTTTTCGGGGACGACCTGAAATTTTTGGCTTGAATTTCTTGACTTCCTCTATCGGGATCATGATGACATGGGCGGCACGCACTGCCGGCAACCGTCCATCCTCAATGTAGGCGTAGACTCTCTTGTCAGAGACTCCAAGCATTTTTGCCGCCTCTTTAATGGAGACGTACTCCGGCATCGTAGGAAGATCAAGATATTCACGCATGCAGTTAGCCTACTGGCTATATACCCTTTTGTGATAGAGAAAATGGGTAATAGTTTTGTATTCTATTGAATTTGTGGTATACTGTGAGGTATCGGCATGGATGAGGCCAAAGATGAATGTTTAGCAAATTCCGTTGGTAGGCATTCATAAATTTGCATGTGGATGTGTCGGTCGCCGATAAAAGTGGAAAGGGAGAGTATAGTGTGTGGTCAAGTGAGCAGATAACATGGTGGCGCTCGAGACAAAAGGCCTATTTAGCGGACAGAACCGCAGTCCAGCAGGATCAAGCGATTGATCTCCAACGAACGCATGTCCAGCAAGAAATACTCCAGATACTGAACTCCTTCCTTGATGGGATCATCAGCCTCAAAGCGTTCAACGCGATATTTCAAAAGCGAACTCACAGTAGCTGGAGTGTGTTCCATTTACGAGGGATGTCCGGAGGGCTGTTTTTCAATCAACTGGTTCAGCGCGTGCCGAATGAAGAGACCTTTGCACACCTCCTACGCTTGATGATCCGTGTTCCCGATGAGAGACGCGAAGCACAGCAGCGTATGCAGGCTTTCGTTCGCTTTCTGGAAGGGCTCATCGCTTCTCAGCAGGTTCAGAGAGCCCAGCTCCAACCGGCCAGAGTGCCTTTCTTTCAGAGCATCTGGTGGCATATCCAAGCGCAAGAGCGGTGGCACATCTTCTATGGGGATGTTCGCCGGGCCATTCTGGCTGAACATGGCGCATCACCATATGATCCTATCGAGGCGTATTTCTCGTTCTGTACACACTTCCTCGCGCTTGCACAAGCACTTGGCATTTCCTCCTGGGAACTCGAGCATCTCTGTCGCTGGTCGGTACGACAACCTCTTTCAACAGATACCACCTGCGATGAGAAGCAACATACCACACCCTCTCAACTGGGCAAATCATCTTCACTTCCAAAGCAATCCTGCATGCTCGTCAGGCGAGCCGAAGCAAGGAGCAGGCAGCCTGCCGATGAAAAAGGAGGCGGGGAGGGAATCGCGTGTCGCACACACCTGCAATGGTTGCTCGCGAAGATTGGGCACAAAGTGGGATGCCAGGTGTGGATTGCGGCGAGCGATCATAACAAAGCCTGTAACAATGAACGGTTAGGTAATTTGAGCCTACCATCACTTCCCATCCTCGCTGATTCAATGTTCCAGAAGGTAATCGGCAAAATTGATGTCCTCTGGCTTATGGATCAGGAGGTGCTCGCTGCCTATGAAGTTGAGCAAGCATGCACCGATGTGTCGATTAGTCTTCTGCGGCTCTATGATTTGAAGGCACTGTTCCCCGACCGCCAGATGAGCCTGTGTCTGGTTGCTCCTCAAGAGCGCTTTGAGAAAGTCGAGTTTGAACTTTCTCGCCCAGCCTTTCAGATGCGCGACATGCAGAGACACTGTGCCTTGCTCAGCGAAGAGCTCCTCCTCGAACAAGAGGAGCACATTTTACGCTGGGCCACCAGTCCAGCAGTGATCGAGGATCTCATAGGCTATGGGAACGGGAGGAAGCCATGAGATGTGTTTGGCCAGCCTCTCTGAGCAAACCTACTTGACCGGGGTGAACGCAATGCATGCTGAGGAACAGAGGATATCAGGGAAACAAGGACAAAGCATCCGGCAGGCGACGATTGTGCTTCCCTATTTTGACGAGGAGGTACCGGTGTTGTATCTGGCGGATGGCACAGCCTACCTTCCGGTGAGATCGCTCTGCCGCATGTTCGGCCTTCGTGCCGAGACCCATATCCCGCGGTGGCAGAAGCTCGTCCTATGGGCTAGCGCTCGCAAATTGCCGCTGCAAACTGCACGAGGGCAGCGCATGGTTTGGTGTCTCCATATGGGTGCATTACCGTTCTGGTGCGTTTGCTTTAACTGGTCATTAGTGCCTCCCAAGCGACTCGAGCAACTTCGTCAGGCTACCCATGCATGGCAGGAGGATATAGCACAAGCGCAGCGATTGCTGCTGGGTCGCTATCGTTCGCTGCGAAAATACCTGTTTGCGTTTCTCGAGGCCTACAGCGATACCGAGACCTGGCTCGATCAATGGGTACTGTACCTCTCCTCCTCGCTTGACATTGCTTCTTCTCGCCAGCTTGAGTTGCTTCATTCACAAGGAAAAACACTCATCGGTCAAGCAGCGGCGCAGGCACGCAGGATGGTACAGGAGCAGGCTGCAGCTCCCATTATGGACATTGTCATAATCGACGCGAGTGGAGTAGGAACTGAAGTAGGAACACTTCCCTTATTTCCAGTCGTGCCCCGCGAAGATCGTGAACAGTTCTTCGCATCTATGAGGAAGTTGGCCAAATGGTATCAGGATATAGCTGCGTTCATAGACAAGCTCAAAAGCTCGCACAAATGTGATCAGAGCGAGGAAGCGTGACGCGAGAGCCAGGCCGCTTTTGAGTGATGGTGCAGAGAGAAGAGGAGTAGCGTGGAGTATCTTCAACAATGTATCGATCTTCGTCGGCAGGACATCGAGCCAGAGAGATTTACCGTATCCCTGACTGTTCGCTACATTCGCGAACTGATCAACTATGGTGGAAGTGATCTGAGACGCCCTGACCTTGAATCTGCATTGCATCCAGAGCACTTGGAGTCTTTCCTTGCTCGTGCCGTAGAGATAATATGGAAAGATGCGCGCATAGCACAGGAATGGCGCAAGTTGCAGAATGTACTTCCGCGGGTGAGAGAGGCATGGGAAAAAGGACAGGGTCCCTTCCAAGAAGCACTCGAGCAGGCGAAAGGCGATCAAAAAAGCCTGGAATACCTCTCGATGATCGATTTCGCTGTCGATGGCTATGCCAATATATCCGCCTCCCGCGCCTATCCCGATAACGCAGCGCTCCAGAACTGGGCGATCAATGGGTATATGCTGGCTTGGCGAGCTCACTTCTTCAAGGATCAAGAAGGCGAGGAACGGGTGGAAGGTGGTTTTTAATGACATACTACTTTGACGTTTTGCCACTCCATCCGAGGCCGGAGTATCTTGAGTCGCTTACCAGTTACCTGATGCGTCTCGCCGAATACAATGGCATTTCATCCATGGATGGCCTATCAGCACTCTGTTTTCCACATCAGGATCGAAGGATAACCAGAGGTATAGCTGACTATCCACCTGTATCGTTCGGCGATCTAACGAGAGCAGGGACTTGGAGCGAGGAAATACTGCGAACAACGACCTTCTTTCATCTTGCTGCCAAATTTAGGCGCTCAACGCTCCCTCAACCCGTGAGTCGTTTCTTATCTGGTTGCGTTGGTCAGTATCTACGCTATTGTCCAGCATGCTTTGCTGAACAGCGAGTCAGGTGCTACCTACTCCCCTGGAGATTTCTCATGTTAACCTACTGCTGCAAGCATATGTGTCGATTGCTGGAAACATGTGGGCACTGCGATGAGTTGATTCCTCTCTTCACATCTCCATTCAAATTAGGTAATTGTCCCAGGTGTCAGCAGAGCCTGAAACTGTGTGCTACTGCTTTAGTATCGGGTGGAGCAGAGTTAGAGGTAGCCACGTATGTTCACGATGATATCGTATTTCTCTTGACCCCTCAGCCGTGGGAAGCGAATAGCAGTAGCATCATTAAGCGTGTAGGTCGACGGTTTGCTCACATGAGACGAATGGAACGGCTTACGGCTCTGGAAGTGGCAAGCCAGATTGGCGTAACCCTGACAGTGGTCGAGGGCATGGAACGCGGAGATTTTCAAGGCAGAGGAGCAACGCTTCAGAGTTATATCAAGTATGCTCACCACTTGTGTCTCAGTTTGAAAGAGGTATTCAGCGATGCTATAGATACACTCGATCATGTTCCCACAATTGCTTTGCCTCTTTGCTCTGTTTGTCAACAGAGTTATTACGTTACCCGCTGTGGGTATAACCGAAGCGGCTCACAAAGATACCGGTGCCAACATTGTCATCGTAGTTTCACTCCTTCGCCAAAAGCCCGCGAGGTGAAGAGGCTCTCTTCTTAAATCAGTTGGGAAAGAGGCTTTTCTCTGGGTGCATAAAAAATCGCTTATTCTTGAAGAGATACTGCTGTAGCATGAAGAGCATATTTTGTGCCAAGTTAGTGACCTATCAGTCAGTGCACAATTCGTACTGGACAGTGAAGTAGACAAACGGGAAGCAAAAACAATGGATAGGTGAGAGCCAGGAAGTAATTTTATAAACACACATTTCTTAACCCGTGTCTTGCGAATTTTTTTTCATATAACGTTCTTCTACGTAAGATATCAGATAAGCTTGTTTATCAGTTCACCTTTCGTGAAAGGTAGTCTGGTGGAAAGGTGGTTTAACTATTCTGCTAAAGGACTCAAATGGGTTTAGACTTTTGGATTGCGATCGAATTAAGACTGGATCTGTTGTACTGCAGAAGTAGGAATAGTAGAGGATCAACTTTTTCATCGAGCTTTTGAGGAGGTACTTATGGGACTCAAACGGAAACCACCTGATAAAAATGTGCGTTGTGTAGCCTCAATTGGGTCAAACAGCCGAAGTACTATATATAACAAGAATGGACGAACGATACAATGTGAGTCTTTTAGCGGTGAACGCAAACTCACCCTCGGTTTCGACCGCGATCCTACGGTTAGAGATTATCAAAGCCAGCCCATACGCATTCCCTATGATGACTCAGATGGGAAGAAGCATACCTATGTCCCAGACTTTATGGTCTGGAGAGTCGATGGTTCTATCGAAATCCACGAGGTAACTCGATCAGAGCGGCGGATCCTGCCCAACGCACAACGTAGGGAGGCGGGTGCAAGGAAGCATTGTCAGAGAGAAGGTTGGAGCTATGTGGTCCACACGGAGGACTCACTCCCCGATGATACTGAGATTGCGAATTTACTTGAATTGTACATGTTTCGGCCAACTGTCTACTATCGCTCAGATGTGACTGTTGCAGTGCGTGAGAAGCTTGGCGATGGGAAGCGTTTATCACTTCCTCGCTTGATACAAGAGATCTCCCAGGAACTCGGACTTCCCGTAGGTGTGGTATCGCCTGGTCTCTATCACCTGCTATGGTACGGAAAAATAGAAACGGATCTCCGCTCGCTTCTCTTCATTGACGGCGCGCCTTTATCTCGAACGCTTGTCTGGCTACCTGTTCAGGAGGGGTAATTATGGTGCGATCTTCTACTGAGGTCGAAATACCTCTAGAAAGCTACTTAAAGCCGAATTCATTCATTTACTGGAAGGACCAGAGGTATCGGATCCTTTCTCGCGATCACAGAGATGTACAAGTAGAGAGCGTTCCTGGACTTGAACCACACACGTTCAAAATAGTTGATCTGGTGGTTCTTGATGGCGAGGCACCTCCAGTATTCGCACCGACCCTTGACAAAATGCGCGAAAAGCTAGAAATGCTTCGTCCACCACCAATCCGCTCAGCTTCTGCCAATCTCCCTCAATCGTTACGAGATAAAGCGGAGCGGGTGGTCAAAGAGTATAAAGAAATTAACAGGTTATTGGCTGTAAAAAAGGATGAGGTAGAAAAATCAGGTAACGTGTTTCTGCGCACTAAAGAACTTAAAACGATCTGTGAGGCCAGGGGCATTGTAATAGCGACTTACTACAACTATCGCAACACGTATCGAGAATATAGTGGAGACCAAGCCGCAATCGCAGCATCACTTCGGCGTCCGAGGAGTTTTGGCCATAGCCGCCTAACCGATGCGCAACTGCATTTAGTGGATAGTGCCATCGTCAAGTACTACGCTCGCAAGCCCGCCATTCGTAAAGTGACTTTGTACGAGACAATAAAGTCAACATATACACGTACTGGGGAACGATGGATAGACCCGGTAAAGTGCGCGGGCAAGGTACCGCAAGATCTTGTGGACCAGTTATTTGACGATAAACTGCCTATACAGGCGATTTTGGATAATCCTGAGAAGGAGCGTTGGTTGGTCCCAATCAAAGAGCCTCGCAGGACATGGGTGTATGAGCGGATCAACGCATTAGAGAAGCGACCTGATGAAGGGAAAACCCTTATCATCGCTCGCTATGGCGAAGAAATGTGGGAATATGAGCAAATGATTTTCGATCATTTCGCCCATATCGCGACGCGCCCTCTCCAATACGTCTTCGCCGACTATTGTCTCCTCAAAGTGTTTATTGTCGATGAAGCAACACGCAGTGAGCCAAGCCGCCTCTGGTTAACCCTGCTCATTGACGCATACTCACGAAGCGTTCTTGGTTTCGTTCTGACCTATGAGGGACCCCGTATTGATACTATTCAGGATGCGTTATTGAACGCGATCTGGCCCAAAACTTGGATTACCAAACTGGGCATCGAAGGTGAGTGGCCTTGCTTTGGCATCCCGGTGCAACTGTCCCTCGACAATGCCTGGAGTAACCATTCTCACAGTTTGGAGAGCCTGGCTGGTCTCATAAGCCGGGACGGCGAGTATAGCAGTATCGATCTGGTGTTTAGAAAACCGTATAAAGCTCGTCAGGGTGCATTAATCGAGCGCTTTTTCCGGGGCCTCGCAGCAGTCATCAAGGAGCGGCTGAGGGGAGCCATTCAATCGAGTCATCCCAAGGATATTCATAATGCCGCACAAGAAGCCTGCTTGCTGTATGAGGACATCTACAAATTCATCGTGGAAGAGATTGTTTCATACCAGAACCGGCCGCATAGTGAATTGGACAAAATGACCCCGAACCAGAAGTGGGAACAGGGTCTGCGATCGATACCGCCAGCCGTGCCGCCATTGACCGAAGAGGTCAAGCGCTACTTCTGGCGTGAAATTAATGGCACCCGTGAGATCAAAGACAAAGGTATCGGTCTGTTCAACTTGCATTACTGGTCCCCCAAATTGGGTACTTCCAAAGCTCCGAAAGCTGAGCGAGGGAAGCCAATTCAATATGAGATCAGGTATGATCCTTCAGATATCAGTTGTGTAGCTCTTTTTCGCGGTAAGCTCTATATCGATGACATAAAGGCGAAGGAACTGCGCTTGAGTAATAATGAGTATCGATCGGTGAGCCTCTGGGAACGAGAATTATCGAAAGATCTGGCTCGTAGCAAAGGACAAGCCACGCGCGACTGGGTGGCTTATCTGAACGGGCTTCGCGAATTGACTGAAACGCGAACTACAGAGAAAAAAACTGCACAGCGAGCCGCAAAAAAGCTCAATTCAAAGGCTACATCGAGATCGAAAGCCTCGAAGACAGCAGATGTCCAAAGGGTAAACGAGGCCCTCAACCAAATTACAACCCCGCAAGATAAAGAGTATCAGAGCCGTTTGGCTCGTTTTGCTATTCATTAGACAAGAGTAGAGGAACTTATTTTATGAACGAAATAGTCACTGCAATCGTCGATGAGACGTTTGATGTTCGTCGTCACTTAGCTCGGATGCGCGTGTGGCAGGATGAATGGTCCAGCGAGGATGAACAGCTACGAGCACGCCTGCGTCCACTGAAGACCAACAAACCCCTGGATAAACAGGGTCTTCGGCAAAGTCTGGCGGTGCTTATCAAGATTGAGACAGTTGTAGCACTTTGTGAGCACAAATCACGGCTTCCCGTCTCAGTCTTGATAAGCAAAAACGAAGAATGCCTGACACCCTGATAAACAGCTAGGTAAACAAATCGGTCGTTTTCGGAAACGCTTGAAAATGAGGCGAGTCAGAGAGCCGCTGGAAATCTCTGCCAAAACAATAGCGACTGAAGAGGGATATCGGCTCCTCCGACAGAATTTGGCTGGGCAGTTTCTTGCTTTATCTAAGGAAGATCGGCTGTTGTGGTTAAACAATTTTGTTTTCATCATGACGCCTGATTTATGGAGGCTGCACGAGAAGGTGAAGAAGGTTCTAGGGTACTATTCTCTAGGTCAACAGCGCAATTTCCTGTTAGGAGGGCACTCAGGCATGGGCAAATCGACGTATCTCAATTGGCTGAGCGCTCTGAATATCCCTACAGTCGAAGCACTTCGTAATCGTATCCCTATTATTAAGGTCGATGCACCGGTCAGTAATGCTACACCTAAAACACTGCTGCGGCGGATGATTCTCGAATGCGGTCTGACATATCTGAAAGGCGATGATGAAGAAGACCTTCTCATGCAATTAGACTTATATCTTCAGCAGTGTGATGTGGAATTGATCATTGTGGACGAGATTGAACACATTTCTCGGCCAGAAATGCGACGGCGGCTGTTGGATATCTCCAATATGACACAAGATATTCCTATTATTTGCGCATCTTGTAATCCAACGAACTGGCCAATTGGTGACGTCGAGGTAGCGGGACGATGGAACGATTATTTTGAGTTACGCCAGTATCGCGGGGAACGGCTCAGTGACTTGTTGGCCTTTATCGAGATCTTGCTCCCGCTTACTCAGGAATCGAATTTGGCTCTTCCTCAAGTAAAGGCAGGAACGAATATGATAGATGGCCCTGCAAAGCTCATTCAGGAGTGGACAGGCGGTATTCTTCGAGACATCATGATCCTCATTAGAGATGCCAGCCAACAAGCTATTGAAAAAGAGCTGCCTTCTTTATCTCCTGAGTTACTAGAGAAAACATGGAAGGGAATTCAAAAGGAGAGGGTAACGGACTTCTCAAATGGGGCCGATCAGGAAGGAGATGATGAATAATAGCGGAAATGGTATATTATTTTGATGTTCTGCCACTTCGTCCCCGACCCGAACAGCTAGAGTCATTTACAAGTTATCTGTCACGCTTGGCACGAGCCAATGGAAAAAAGCATATCGCTCAACTTGCTTCTGCTTGTTTTCCGGATCAAGGCCTTATGAGCGTAAAAAGCTTCAAAGACTTTCCTCCTGCTTCGTTTGGAACATTGGTATCAGCGGCAAACTGTCCCGAACAATCCATTCGGGCAACCACATTCTACCATCTGGGCAAGAAGTTCGGGCGCACCCATGAAGCGCAGGCAGTCTCTTCTTTTTTAAATGGTAGTATTGCACCCCGTTTACGTTATTGTCCAGCCTGTCTCAAGGAGCGAGGCTATTACTCATTGCTCTGGCGATTTGCAGTTTTACAAGGATGCAGTGAGCATGCCTGTCAGCTGCTAAATAAGTGCGGGCACTGTGGGCGAGAAATTCCAATTTTTGTTTCTCCCTTAAAGATAACAATGTGCCCATTCTGTAAGGGCAATTTAGGAGCGTGCCTATCCAGACCGCTGACCATAGAAGAACAAAGAGAGGCATTCATACGCTCGATGGACTTCGAATTCTTGCTCTCACCACAGCCATGGGAAACGATGGCTTGTAGCTTATCGCAGAGGATTGGCGAACAGTTTGCCATTCTGCGTGAGGCAAGAGGATTAACCGTTCAGAAAATGAGTCGCCAATCGGGAATGTCTGAGCGAAAAATAGATAACGTAGAGTTTGGATATTCTATATTGGCGATGGTCACGTTTCAAAGCTACCTCGAATACACGATGTATTTAGGCGTAAGCTTCCAAGATATTTTTCGTCGTGTGCTACTGCAGAGCGGAGAAAACGAAGCAGTTCGAGTTGATGAACTCTCACTGTCGGAGGATGCCTTGCTCGAGCGGGTGCTACAAGCAGCGCAATACTTGAATGATCTTGGAGAGCCGGTAACGCAAAAGTCCATTCGCCGGCTCACTCGGCTCACTCACGTTCGGCTGATAAAGTACCCCCGCTTGAAGGTGCTTTTGGAGGCTGTCGTTAAAACGGCCCGAAGCGATCGTGAGAAACGAAAGGGAATTTTAAAGGAAGAGATGTTCGCGAGCGTGCAAAGGGCTGCACAACAGCTAGAGGTATTGGGACAGCGAGTAACTTTGAAGGCGGTAAGCGAGGTAACGGGTTTGCATTCCTATCACTTAAAGAAGAACTCACAGGTCGTTGCACTCTTGAACCAGTATAGCCTTGAGTACCCACGCCTCATGGAGAGACAAACCCGACAACGAGAAGACGGGTTAGTGGTTGAAGTAGAGGAGGCGATTAGGCAACTCGAACAGCTAGGAGAGACAGTGTCACACGTCGCCATCTATAAGATTACCGGACTCAAGCGCGAAGAGCTAATAATGCATCCACGTGTTTGGGAAGTATTGCAGTCGTCTGTGGAAGCATCTCGCCAGCAGCGAAAGAAAAAACAAGAGGACGAGTTTGTGGCCAAAGTAATGGCGGCCTTCGATCAGCTAGAAGCATTGGGGGAGCTAGTAACGCGGTTTAACATCTGTCAAAAAATGGGCGTACCCTACTCATTTCTCTTTAAGTATCCTGAGGCGATTTCCTATCTGCGGCGCAGGATCGCTGAGGCAAAGCGTTGAAAACAGCCTATGTGTTCGCAACTACATATGTAGCACTATACTAAGCTGGTGTTTGCGAATGAAAGAAAACGCGCAATCGAGCGTGGCATTTATCTCTCCAGGCTATCCAACTAGGAGACGCTTATCCCATAAATAGGCTAATCAAACTACTTCTGTTGTTGGATCAACCCTCTCTTCGTTTCATTTTTCAGTACGATTACTTCATGGTGAACAAGATAGATTCAAGACACGTTCTCAGCTTTGCCCGCTGTTAGAGCAAATTGCCGTGTAGAGACGTATCCACATTTCAAAACAAAGCTACCTTTGCAAGGATAGATTGTCAGGAATGCCAAAGGGGTTATATTAAGAAATAGAAGCGGTCGAGAAGCCACTAACAGAAACACACTATCTGCAGAATAGTGGATGTACGCATGGGTAATTAAGACAATTATTCCGGGTCAGTTCCATTTCAAAAATGCGACCAAGATTGGTAATGATGGGCTTATTCTAAAATTAGCGCGGACGTCTTTAGACCTCTCTAAGGCTTTTTTCTAAAATTAGTGCGGATTTTTTGATTTTCTAAAGTTATGGCGGACGGCACACAAAATTCTCAGGAAAGTAACTGGCAGAGGCGTATGGGAGTCGAACCCACCAGGGACCGCGCCGAGCGACCCCCCAGCCGTTTTGAAGACGGTGAGACCCACCGGGGCCCCTACACCTCCATGTATGTACGTGGCATGGCCGTATTGTGCCATCGATGTTCTTAGTTGTCAAGCGAGGTTGCGTATACGGTCCACGTCTACTTGCGTGAGCGATTTCACCATCAGATCGGCTTTGCGTAAACCGGGCAGATCGCGGTTACCCGCTACAGCGATACAGCGCATGCCCGCGGCATGTGCCGCCTCGACACCGGCTACCGCGTCTTCGATAACAAGGCAATGCTCTGGAGCAACCTTCAGTTCTTCGGCAGCTTTGAGGAAAATGTCGGGCGCAGGCTTGCCGTGTGGGACTGTCTCTCCCGATACGAGCACTGTGAGGTAACGCTGTAAGCCTAGCACCTCGCTGATGAGTTCGATATTCTCAACGGGCGTCGAGGAGGCCAGGGCCTGTAAAAGACCTGCCTCGTGCAATCCACGCATTAATTCCATTGCCCCTGGCAAGGGGGCCGCGGTCTTGCGGATGAGTTCCCGGAAATATGCCTCTTTGCGGTTTGCCAGCTCCTGTACACGTTCGGGAGGAAGCGGCCCCCAGATCTCTGCAAAAATAGCGTCGTTGCGTTTGCCAAAAGTTGCCCAGAAATCGGCATCGCTAAAGCTTATACCTTCCTCTCGTGCCAGGCGCTGCCACGCCAGCCGATGTTCATTTGCACTATCGATAATTACGCCGTCCAGGTCCCAGATAACTGCCTGTATCGTATTTGACATAAGATTAGATTGCTCCTGTGTATTTTCCTTCATCATATCACGGCTGAAAACTCTAAAAATGTAGTGGCAACCCTTGCGGACAATACATTTCACATAAGACGTTTTGCGAGTCAAATGAAGCCGATTCAGGAGTGTCATCCTGAGCGGAGCGAAGGATCTCTCGCCGGACAGAGATCCTTCGCTCCGCTCAGGATGACAAAGCGAGATGGTCTCTATGACAAAGCGAGATGGTCTCTATGACAAAGCGAGATGGTCTCTTATTTGAAATGTATTGGTCCTTGCGGGTGCCAGGCCCAACTACGACTTCGTTACTCCTTGCATAACCAGGATGATCGACACAGCTCCCACACCATTATTGATGGCGTGGAGCAGTATACCGGGCCAGAGCGAACCGGTGCGCCAGCGCAGAAAGCCGAGCGCCAATCCAATGATAAAAAGGACAGCGAATGAGCCCGGGTCTAAATGGGCTGTGGCGAAGAGAAGTGCGCTTAGAACTATGGCCCAGCCAACTGGAATTCTGTGGAGCAGACCTGTGAGCACAAAGCCACGAAAAAAGACCTCTTCACAGAAGGGGGCGACAAAGACGGCTACACAGAGTGTCGCGTAGGTACTGATCGGCTCAAGTTTGCTGCGTGCAAGGATAACCTGGTCGTTAGTTTGCAGGTTCAAATGTAATACCGTAATTATGTACTGGTAGAGAATGTCGACCGCGAAGATTACCGGTATGAATAGCACTATCCAGCCCAGTGCCTGTCCCACGCTGAATTTCTTCAGGCCAAGCGCTTGCCAGGTTGATCGTAAATGTTGAGTAATATAGCGTAGTGCGCGGTTGGCAAAGTACAGCGGTGCAATGAGAAATGCTCCCTCGATGAGGCTGGAAAGGAAAAAGATCACTATGGCATTGATGAGGTCTAACCGCGGTGAGAGTGGCCTGGTACCGGGGGCGTTATTCCCAGAACCAAGACTGACTACAAGCACAATCCAGGGAACGAGTGTCAAGATGATACTACTACCTGCAACAGAAAGTTCGCAACGGCGATATACATATCTTAGGAAGGACGCTTGATTGTCAAGCACTCTCGAAACCAATCCAGCTGAAAATATTAATTGGCGTAAACATAAAAATGCCTGTCCATTTTATCGTGAACGCTGGTTCCCAGGCAACGATGTGATGGCAGGTGAACCCATGTACCAGGTCTTTTGCATGAAGGGCACTCCACCCGTTACGCTAGAAGAGCAAGACAGATGTTTTCGTAGTAAAACATGTTGTTGGCGTCTGGCAGAAAACAGGAAATCTCCTGCTGCCGAACAGCGTGTTAGCGAAGAAGCTCCGGTGCATACTCCATAGAATCGAAAAGCCGGCAGTCGGAACCGCCGGCCTATTTATTTCACCCAAAACCTCTACTACTGCTGCTAATCGTGGACCCACTGTTCTGTAGCCAGGTTGTAGTCTACCAACTCTTCGGATTTAAAGAAGAGGTTTATCTCCTGTCTGGCAGTTTCTGGACCATCTGAGCCGTGGACGATGTTGAAGCCGATTTCCAGCGCGTAGTCACCACGAATTGTGCCTGGAAGTGCTTCAGCAGCATTTGTGGCTCCCATGCTGGTACGCACGATAGTTATAGCCTTGGGACCTTCGACTACCCCGACTACTACCGGGCTAGAGGTAATATGCTTTACCAGGCCAGCATAAAAGCCTTTACCTTTGTGAACGCCATAGTGTTGTTCGGCCAGTTCAGGGGTGATGTGGATGAGTTTAAGTCCTACAAACTTGAGGCCGCGCTGCTCGAAGCGTGTAATGACGTTGCCGATGAGTCCTCTCTGGACGCCTTCTGGTTTGACAATGATTAATGTTCGCTCCATAGAGTTGTCTTTAGCTCCTTATATGTTAGTAGCTTGCTACCAGTTGCAGCTTGTGTCGTTACTACGAGTATCAGGTCGCTTACTTCTTCGATTTGGATGGTGCCATTTTCTGTTTCAATGATGACATGACGTATGCTGCTGCTGTTCATCTGGGCTATGAAATTGGTCATCGAGCCAAATGCTGCTGCTGACATTGCCCCTATTACCTCTTCATCCTCACTATGCAGTGTGCCGGTGACGATCAGGCCATCTTTGCCGACGATAATTGCTCCGATGATGTCGTCAAGGTCGGTCAACCGTTGTAGGATTGTTTCCACGCTGTCGCTCCTTATGTATGCTGCTGCTAGCTCTTTGCTTTTTTGGCCATGGTCAGGGCCTTGTTGTAGGCTTCCATTGCCTGTAAGTATTCTCCTTGACGCATGTAAGCGTCACCCAGCACACGGTAGCCCACTGAATATTTGGGGGCTAATTTTAGCAAGGCGCGCATGTTGCTGACAACCTCACTCAGCAATTCTGGCGCATTGCGTATGATAATGCGGTATTCTTGCATCGCATCATCGTAGGTGCCGGCGAGTTGGTGCTGGTAGCCTTTGAGCAGACGCTCTTTGTAGCTCAGGTTCACTTCTGCTGCTTTACTGCTCGCCGGGCGTTCTCCAGGCTGTCCTCTGGCTATGGCCTGACCTTGCTGGGTTGACTGGGCTGCTGGCCGTTGTGGCATTGGTTGCAATCGAGTTGCCGGACGTTTCATGGTTGTCTCTAGTTCGCTGTCCACCGATAAGGCCGGATACACCTCGGGTGTTGCTGCTGGTGCGAAGTTGAAAGTTGGATCTGGTACTGCCTCCTTTTTGCCCTCAGGATTTGCTGCTGGAGAAGAAATGTAACTGATCAGTTCATCCAGGTGAGCAGGTGATGTTTGCTCCTGTGCCTGGTTGACAATGGGCTGTGGTTCTGTCTGGGAAACTGGAGCCGGTGTGGCAGGCCATAAGGGCTCAACTGGTGGGGCAGGAGGCGCCATCTCTGGTTCAGTCGGCTGCGTAAGATGAACCTCGCCGGTGGACTGGGGCCCAAAATTGCCAAGCTGCGCCAGGGCTGATGAAAGAGTTGGTTCTGGCTCCTGGGCAATCCTCGAGAGTGTACCCGGCTCCAACGGCGTGAAGCCCTGGGAGCGTAAATCGTTTTCGAGTTCTTCGAGCGTAGAAAGCACGTTTTGACCCGGTTCAGCCAGCCTTAGCGCCGCTTGATCGAGCCAACTCTCGAGTGCTGTTTTCTGCTTCGTTTCGAGTTGTACAGGTGGAGGTTCAGATGCTGCCGGTTCAGGCTCTAATGATGAGGTAACCGGCTCAGGTGTTTCCAGTGCTTCCGACGCTATGGGTGGCTTCCATACCGCAGGCGACTCAGCCTCTATTGACGGTTCTGCTGAGAGATCAGGCAGGGCAGGCGTTTCCGTTTCAAGTGGTAAGGCGCTTTCCATAGGCATAGCACCAAGCGATTTTAACCAATCCGGCCCAAAGGAGAAGGCTCCAGTTGTATCATTTTTTTTATCTCCCGGCTTTTGTGTTCCGGGTTCCGTCTCTACTTTTGTCTGGGCAGATGGTCCCACCATAAAAGTAAGCGTTTCTTGCTCATCTAATGGCGATGATTGCACCGGCACGTCTGGTTGCCGGAGTTCTTCTCTGGTAAGCATTCCTAGCCAGGCAGGTGGGGCTGGAAGCTCTGTTTTCTGGTCCTCATCTTCCCATGAAGCAGCAGCTGGCTCTATGTTGTTTACATTGCTCCATGGGTCAACGGCTGGTTCTTCAAACACGTCCATATGGTACCATGGCTGCTCGAGGTCTGGCTGATCAGGAATGAGGGTCTGGTTTTCATTGACTTCTTGCAGGGTGGGCAAGCTAGCCCAGATTTCAGGCTCCGGTTTCACTGACGAGGTACTGACGTCCTGGCTAACAGGGTTCCACCGGTCAGGTTCTGGCGTACCATTGCTATGCCAGGTTCCCAGAAGCGGCGATACTTCCTGCACTACCTGGTAATCCTGGTGAGGCTCAACTATGTTATCCAGGCTGCTCCAGCGCATGAGAGGATCTGAAAATGGAGAGGTGCTGGTTGTACCATTCGTTTCAGTAGAGGTATTTTCTCCTGTAGCGGCAGTCTCTGGAAAAGCGCCAGGAGCTTTTTTCAGCAATCCCAGGAAAGGATCTTTGGGATGACTTACCATGAGATCGCTAAAGAGTTCCTGAGCCATAACCAGCTCGGGGTCTAACGCTTTGGCTCGCTGCATAAATTCTTTGGCTTGCAGTGCATCCTGAGGCAAGGTGACATGTGCAAGAAGCAATAAGGCCTTCAAACAGCCTGGAACTTCGTTCAGAATCTGTGTGGCCAGTCGCTCAACCCGGTCGTAAAGGCCTTCACGCCAGTATGCCTCAAGCAATCCAATACGCGCATCCAGGCGCTCAGGGCTGCTGGCAAGTACGGTTTCCCATTCTTGAATGGCTTGTGGAAGAAGATCACCGCGCATGTAGAGCCGTGCCAGCCCGGCACGCGAGAAAATGAAGCCTTGCTGTCCAACCTTTTCGCTGAGCTGGTTAAATTCCTGTCGAATCTGGCTGTTGCCGCGGCTCAGTTCGTAGGCTTGTTGATAGCAATCCAGCGCGGTGTTGTAATCCGACATGCGTTCGCTGATTAAAGCACGTGAGCAGTAGGCGATGACATTCTCTGGATCGTTTGTCAGTACCCAGTCAAATGTTTGTTGCGCCTCTTCCAATTGACCTTGCGCGAGGTAGACCTCACCTAAGAGGCGCTGAGCCTCCAGTACCTCCGGGAAATGGGTGAGGATATGCTGACAGTTAGCGAGAGCATCGCTGATGCGACCAGAACTGATCGCATCCTCAGTAGTTTGTAAGTAGTCGCGAAGCGTTGTTTGTACCATAGAACAAGGTCTCCTCTTCCCGCTTTACACGCCTTTAAGTAATTGGCCGAAGCGTTCTGCCTGGTCTGTATCATCTGGTCCGATGATAGCTAAGCGACGCCATTCGGGGGCAAAGCAGAACTGTGCCACACGCTGAATATCCTGTGAGGTGACGGCATCCACATGGGCTATCATCTCATTAACGTCCATAATTTTGTTACGCAGGCTTTCCTGGCTGCCTAGCCAGCCAGCTACCTGTTGTGTACCTTCTAACCCCAATAGAATGCCGCCTCGTACGTAGGCTTTGGTGCGTTTAAGTTCCTCTGCCGGTACTGGTGTTTCACAGAGTCGATGAAGTTCGTCAATAATAGCCTTTATGGCGGGTGCAGTCTGTGATGGATCAACTCCTGCACTTATCACGACGCTGCCAGTTTCAGAATAACTATTGAAATAACTACCGATATCGTATGCCAATCCCTGCTCTTCTCGTAACGTCTGAAAGAGCCGGGAACTCATGCCGTCGCCTAAAACGGCATTTATTAACAGTAAGGGATAATAATCGGGAGAAGTATAGGCCGCCCCCAGTGTTGCCAGGCAGATGTTGGTTTGTTCTGTCTCTTTCTTAATCATGGCTACAGGGAGGGTATCCCGTGGAGGCAGGCTCTTCTTCCAACCAGGCTTTTCACCTGCTTCCCAATCCTTAAAGATGCGTTCGGTTGCCTGGATGACCTGTCCATGGTCAATATTTCCTGCCACACTAATCACGAGTGAGTTGGGTAGATAATGTTTATCCAGGTAATTGAGCATCTGCTGGCGATCTAGTTGTGCTACCGTCTCTACAAAGCCTGCATCGTCACGCCCTAAGGGTAGATTGGGCCACATTACCTCGTCAATCAGTAAGTTCACCCATTCCTGCGGGTCGTCACGGGTAGCGCTCAGTTCCTCGATAATTACGCTGCGTTCTTTTTCAATCTCGGCTGGCTCGAAGAGGGGATGCCGTATCATGTCAGCTAAAACGTCCAGGATGACGGGTAGATGTTCACCAGGCACACGAGCTGTATAGCTGGTGATCTCCTTGCTTGTGCTCCCGTTAAACATGCCACCAATGCCCTCAATTGCCTCTGAGATAAGTCGAGCTGTGGGGTAATGCTGTGAACCCTTGAAGAGCATATGCTCAATAAAGTGCGATATGCCGGCAAGCTGGTCTGGTTCCTGGCGGGAACCAACGGTGAAAAAGAAGGCAATGCTCGCAGACCGCATACCGGGCATGGGGGCGGTAATCAGGCGCAGACCGTTTTGTAGAGTTGTTCGTTCGTAATTCATCCAGGTATTTAACGTGGAGTTCTCTCCATATGTCGCCATACTTAAGAATTACACCACTGCTCCTTGTATTTCCAGGTCGATACTCTATGCTAGAGAGACGAATGGTGAGAACTGCTATGTTTCTGCATCCAGAAATTGGTTTTATGTTGCAGCGTTATAGACTGTTTCAACTTATATCCCGCATCATTATAGACGGTTTCACCTTGTGTCGCAACAAAATTGGGCAATAAAAGGGGGAATAGTAGCCATTTTGGGTACTGTGGAGGTTAAGCTGTTGTGAGCATGTGTAAGGGATTGGACCCTTGCACATGCTCACAACAGTTTTGTAAGCCAATATTAGAAGAGTCCAACATCTCTACCTAGATCGCCCAATTCACCCAGCATACCTTCTTCACGATGGTGATGATGACCTTCGTATCCATATCCCATATCACCTTCGACCCGATTCTCAACGCCATGCAGTAGCATTTCGCCGCCGATGACAGCTGCCGCGCCACCAAGAGCGCCCACGGCATACTTACCGGCATTGCCTTGCATCATACCACCCAGTCCTCCCAGCATACCTCCTTGTTGGCCCTGTTGTGGTACAGCAGCCGGCGTGGGAACGACACCGGCCAGGCTGGTATGACAACTGGGGCAACCTGGAGTGCCCATGGGTGACATGGCCATACATACCGGGCAATGCAATACCATTGGCTGCTGACCCATCATTGGCTGGGGCTGATAGCCCTGTGGCGGGTACTGCTGCGGGTATTGAGGCTGAGTATACTGCGGTTGCCCGTATTGGGGCTGTGGCTGGCCATATGCAGGTTGTCCATACTGTGGCTGCTGCGGATATTGTGGTTGACCGTATGCAGGTTGCCCATACTGTGATTGTTGTTGCTGCGAATAATCCGGTTGACCATACTGTGTCTGATACGGCGGCTGCTGTGGTGGGTATTGCCCAGTCGGCATAGGGCCTGACTGTGTTACCGGGGCTCCTATGCTGGCCGCGGTTCCAAGAGGGCTGCCGCAATTTGAACAGAAGCGTTCACCTGGAGCACCCTGCCGCCCGCAGCTGGTACAGAAGCTAATGGGTGGAGGAGCGGTTGGGCCGCTCGCGGCGGGAACGCCTGTGGGTTGTACAGGTGTGCCGCAATTTTGACAAAACTTTTTGCCGGTAACATCGTTACCGCAAGATGTACAGGTTGCCATGAATCTTGACTCTCCTCTTATCTGACTAGGTTGCCCTCAAGTTCTTGCA
>WNGM01001617.1_pt1 | contig 29299 bp, 23 predicted proteins | sample 5400571 | NCBI WGS metagenome assembly WNGM01 (sample SAMN13153378, study PRJNA577476) | soil metagenome | isolation source: 100 cm soil or saprolite under Garry oak tree replicate 2 | place: USA:California | collected 2016-06-15 | reverse complement strand
TGCCAATCCGAGATGTTCACATTCTGTGACCGTGCGTAAGCACCGCCGCTACCCAACTGGGAACGGATCGCCGAGTATGCGCAGATGGCCATGTTCAGCGCTGAGGTCGGCATAGGGCGCATTCTGGCCATTCCTGCGCGACCGGGATGGGGCCCTCTGGCCCTTCCGCGGTGTGGCGGCTCGGTGGAAGCTGAGCTCCAAGCGGCGGTTGGCTGGGTCCGTGAAGGCGCGCGTGCGTCGCCGTCGACAGTGCACACCGCCGCGGGCCGGTGCGGGGCGGGGAAGGCGAGCGTGGGTATCGCGCAGGCGTTGAGTTCGCAGGGGCGCAAGCCAACCGGGCCGCTGGGCTGGGTCACCGCATGGGTCATGCCGGTGCTGTTCACGTCCTTGTACGCGAAGGTAGCCAGGCGGCTCGATCTCCAGCCTGAGGTTCGTGGCAGGTGATGCCGCGGCGCTTCCCTGGCCGGATGACGCCTTCAGCGCTGTCACGTGCAATTGTGTCAGCTGTCTTGCCGAGCCGCAGCGTTCGCTGGGGAGATGTGCCGGGTCCTGCGGCCCGGAGGGCGCGCCGTGGTCGTCATGGAAGGCACAGATCGGGACCGTGGGGATCGCCCCCCGGGAGGCCGACATGTTCGGGATGCCCGTCTGGACCGAAGATCAGGTGCGGCAGATGATGGCCGATGCCGGGTTCTCCCGGGTATCTGCCGCCTACTACAGTACATGTGGCTCTTCGAAGGGATCAGGCAGTAACGCACGCCCGGAACCAGGCTGGCCGCGGGCCGGCTGCGAATCCGCTGGATCCGCCAGACCAGCGAATGCCGGCTCCCATACCGCGGCCGTTCCGACGAGGACCTCGTAGATGTCTGATCTGGCCCCGCCCCGGGCGGCCGCTGCGGACCGCGGCCAGAACTGCCCGCGCCACCATCGCGGCCAGACCACCGGCCTCGGACGGCTCCGGCTGCGACACCAGCACAACCTGGAACGGCTTTACCGGCGCACGCTTTTCGTCCGCGGCCACGGGTCCGAACCGAAGCGACGCCGCCGTAGGCGAAGAACGAGCAACCCATCCGACCTCGCGCATGAACGGCAGCCCTGAACTCGCTATCCTCCGTCGGCTACCGCCTGTGACGTCGCCATCAGCGGGGACGACGAGCCGAGCGCCGACTCGGCGCCGCGCGCGGCTGTGTTGCCTGTATTGCCGCTCGGGTGACTGGCCAACTCAGTGACGATCGCCTCGCTCCTTCCTGGACTCTCGCGGACACCCATGGACAGTCTGACCAGAACGGCGCGTTGGGGAGTGATCCCCCTGAATTAGATTGAGCAGGCCACGCAAGATGGCCGCCACCGGGCAGACCTGGCGGCCATCACCGGGCATAACGAGAAGGTCGCTTGATGGTCGCCAGAGGCCGCCTCCGAAGTTCTACGGAACTCCGCGCATCCTCCAGGGACTCCGGCTAGAGTTCGTCACGTCATCACCGCGTTATCACTTCGAGACCGCTGACGGCGGAGGTTTGAGCCGGCGGCGCGTGCCACCTCGACGCAGAGGTTCTGGGCTCGGTGTGTTCCCCGCGATCACGCTTCTCAGATCGGCCCACGTAAGGCATGTCTTGGCTATGGGCCGCAACCTGGCGTCACGAAATATGGCGGGCCTGTGACAGATCGGAACGGCTGTGCTCTCCGCATCCGTTCCGGCGTCGTTCCCATTACTCCCAGACTCGCACAGGTCGAAGGAGAAGATACATGGAACGCTATTGGTTACCACCAGGCATATCTCGCATCATGCACCGTCCGCCAACATCCTCGCGCTCCGCGACAGCGCGCGGACGTACGCACATGGCGGCCGGAATCAGCGTCGCCGCCATCATCGGCGTCACCTTGGGGATGTCGTCGGCACGGCAAGTCGCCTTCCGGCAAGTCGCGGCGGTCACGATACCGGCCTTCGATCACATCGTGACCGTCGTCATGGAGAACCACGACTATAGCCAGATCATCGGGAATCTGTCCGCACCGTACATCAACTCCCTTGCGGCAACCGGGGCGCTGGCCACCAACTACCAAGCGGTGAATCACCCGAGTGAGCCGAACTACCTGGCACTCACGAGCGGCAACGACTTCGCGAGCAACTCATGCGTGACCGGCGATGGGGATCCTGCGGGCGCGTGTGTCGTCAACGCGACGAACATCGGCGACCGGCTTGAGGCCGCCGGCAAGACGTGGAAAGGCTACATGGAGTCCATGCCGTCGCCCTGTTACCTCACCGATTCGGGTGAGTATGGAGTGCGTCATGACCCGTTCCCGTACTACCAGGACATCCAGGGCAACCCCACCCGGTGCCGAGCACATGTGGTGCCATACGCGAGGCTGGCCACGGACTTCGCCTCAACCAGCACGGCCCCCAACTACGCCTTCATCACGCCCAATGTCTGCAATGACATGCACGACTGTTCGGTGGCTACGGGCGATGCATGGCTCAAGGCGAACCTGCCGACCATCCTCACCTCGCCGGCGTGGACCACGCAGAAGTCGCTCCTGGTGATCGTCTGGGACGAGTGCGGAGCCTGCGCGGAAGCCGGGAACCACGTTGCCATGGTGATGCTCGGGTCGCCGGGCTCAGGGGTTAAGGCGGGCGGCTTCCGCATCGCGACGCCGTACACGCACTACTCCCTGCTCAAGACCATCGAGTCGAGCTGGGGCCTCGCACCGATGACCGCCAAGGACAGCGCCGCGTCGCCGATGAGCGACTTCTTCACCACGTCGCCCACGCCAACCGCGACCCCCACTCCCGCTCCCACTCCCGCTCCCACTCCCGGATCGTCCATCAAGTACGACTTCGAAGACGGGACGACCCAAGGGTGGAAGACTGCCTGGGGACCGGTCACTGCGGTGAACGACACGAAGGCTGCGTTCACAGGCACTCACTCGCTTGCGATCACCCTGTCGCCGACGAGTCGCTCGTGGCCGGCAGTGCAGGTGAACCACCCCACGGGGCTGACCGCCGGGATGACCGTGACGTACGAGGTATTCACTCCCGCCGGCTCCATTATCACCGGAGTCCGGCCTTACGTGACCGACCTCAGTTGGTCGGAGTCATTCGCGCCCGTGACGAAAACCACGCGGGGGGCATGGACGAAGGTGACTTGGACGGTTCCCAGCGTCAACGGGTTCAACGCCCTCGGCCTGCAGGTGAACGATGACGGCACCACGGCTTGGTCGGGGACGATCGACCTAGACACGGTGACGTATGGCACCACGCCGACGCCCCCGGGCGTGAAGTACGGCTTCGAAGGCGGCACCACCCAGGGCTGGGGGCCAGCGTGGGGGAAGATCGCTACGAGCAACAGCAGCGCCGTCGCCTACTCGGGCACCCACTCACTTGGCATCGGACTGTCATCGACCGGGGCGTCCCACCCTGCGGTTGACGTCGCGCACCCGAAGGCCGGGCTAACCGTCGGCGGGACCGTGACCTATGAGGTCTGGGAGCCGGTAACGGCGACGATTGCCGATGTCCGGCCCTACGTTACCGATCTGAACGGGATCGCGGCCTTCACGCCCACGCACACTCTCACCCCCGGGAAGTGGACGACGATCAGCTGGAAGATCCCCGAAGTGAACGGATTTACCAGCATTGGCCTCAAGGTCGACAATCCGACCGCGTGGCGAGGCACGATCAACCTCGACTCGGTGGCCTACGGCGGTACCACCACATCGCCTACGCCTACGCCTACGCCCACCCCGCCACCCACCGCCGGCGCGCCGAAGATCCACGTGTCCGGCAATCACATCGTCGATGCCCATGGCAACGTAGTGCAGTTGCGCGGGGTAAACCGCTCCGGCGCCGAGTACGCGTGCGCCGAGGGATGGAGGATTTTCGACGGGCCTACCGATAACGCCACCTCGATCGCGGCGATGAAGTCATGGCACGTCAACACCGTCCGGCTGCCCATGAACGAGGATTGCTGGCTGGGGATCAATGGTGTTAACCCGCTCTACTCCGGCGCCAACTACCGCGATGCCATCGTCAAGTACGTCAACGACCTGAATGCCAACGGGATCATCGTTATTCTCAACCTGCACTTCAGCGCCCCGGGCACGACCATCCCGGACGCGCAGTCGCCCATGGCTGATCGCGATCACTCGCCGGCCTTCTGGGGCAGCGTCGCGACGGTGTTCAAGAACTACCACTCGGTCCTGTTCGATCTCTTCAACGAGCCGTATCCCGACAGCAACCAGAACACGACCGCAGCGTGGAAATGCGTTCTTAATGGGGGACGTGCCCCGGTGTGAATTTCACGGCGGCAGGCATGCAGGAACTCACCAACGCGGTCCGCAATACGGGCGCGACCCAACCGCTGCTGGTTGCCGGGCCACAGTACGCGGGTGCCGTCGACCACTGGACGCAGTACAAGCCGAATGACCCATTGCACCAGCTCGTTGCATCGATCCATATCTACGGCCTGCCGCTCGACTCTCCCTGCCGACTTCAGAGCTGCTGGGACGCAACCATGGCTCCGCTCGCAACCACGACACCGATCGTCATCGGCGAACTGGGCGACACCGATTGCACCAGCCACTTCTCACCGCCTCTCCTGACGTGGGCCCAGACCTCCGGCAGTTGCTGTGCGAAAAGGTCGGGAGATTCGCCGAGTTGTTGATCTTCCCTCCGCAAAAAACTCCCTGATATGGCCACATGGCAGAAAATTCTTCGCCATAGACCGTCTCTGAGTGCAGAATCTTGATGTTACTCGCCGGTAGGGCATATGGAGATTTAACAAGCTTGCGCAAAGGCGTCCATCGCGTTACAGCAGGTCATAGCCTTGATCATCACGAATTGCCGGAGGTCTGGGGCCGACGCACATGGTGTTAGCTACACGCCATGGGCATGGAATGTTGCGGGCTGCGCCGCGGAACCGTCGCTGATTACGAACTACAGTGGCACCCCCACCGCATTTGAGGCGGGCGTGCGCACTCATCTGCTCCGATTTCCGTAGTGAGCCAGACCGCTTTGACGGACATCCATCATCAGGGTTCGCCCCGGTAAGGATGTCCGTCATGAAAGCCATGGGAGCGAAAGCGCCGCCGACGAAATCAGCCGCGCTGGGGGACTGTCAGAAATTTCGTGGGCGGGCGGTGATCGCCATTAGTTCAGGGTGATCTTGTCTCCGTAGTACATGGTCAGGGCGTTGATTGCCTCCTTCCAGCCGGGCGTTCCTCCGGTCACGTTAGTCCTGTTCTTGATCGGCGTGCGGATGACCAGGTACAGCACTTTGAGCGCAGCCTGCTCGTCGGGGAAGTGGCCGCGCCGCCGGCAGGCCTGGCGGAACCGGGCGTTCAGGCTCTCGATGGCATTCGTGGTGTAAACGATCTTCCTGATCTCCGGCGGGAAGGCCAGGAACGGGGTGAACTGCTCTCAGGAGCCTTCCAGAGCTGGATGATCGCCGGGTACTGGCTGCCCCAGGCCTGCTCGAACTCGGCAAACGCTGCTCCGCGGCCGCAGCGGTGGGGCGGTGTAGATCTGGCGCAGGTCCTTGCTGATCTGCTCCAGTACTTCGACGCGTACCGCAGCGAAGCCCGCGCCAGGTGCACTGATGAGACTCCCGCTGTCAACCCTGGCTGTGGTGGCGGTGCCATGGTCAGTGCTGTCTGCGGGCGTGGTGGCGGAGCTCGCGGCCGGGCGTGGCCGTGAGCTTGCGGGTGGCGGTTCGGCGGGCGGTCAAGCCTTTCAGGTGCCGGGCGGGGTCGTAGGGGGTGCTGTCGGTCCAGCAGCGCCACAAGATCCGGACCCAGCGGGCGCCGATGCCGCGCAGGGCGCGGTTGTGCTGCTGGCCGCGGGCTCTGGCCTGGTCGTAGGCGTCGCGGGCCCAGTCGTTCTCGCGGACTGAGACGAAGGCCCACCAGTCGATGGCGTGGCGCATCCGCTTGTTCGCGGCGTAGCGGAACCGGACGGTGCGGCTGCGGCCGCTGGCCCGGGTGACCGGCGCGGTGCCCGTCTCGGCGAGCAGGGTGTCCGGGGTCGGGAACCGGGCTCGGTCCTCGCCCATCTCGGCGAGCATGGTCGCGGCGGTGATCTGGCCCATGCCGGGGACGCTGAGGAACACCGCCGCGTCCGGGTGGCCGGCCAGCAGCTCGCCGATCCGCCGGGTGATGGCGCGGACCTGGCCGTTGAGCAGCTCGAGCTGGTCGATGAACAGCAGCATGGCGAAGGCCTTGCCGGCGGTGGTGCCGGGCGAGGCGGCGAGCAGGTGCGCGCGGAGCGTGGCGGTCAGGACCTCGGGGCGGGTCCGGCCTGAGTAGCCGTGCCGGGAGCAGAACGCGGCCATCCGCGCGGCGCCGATCCGGCGGGCCTGCGCCGGGGTCGGGTAGTCGCGCAGGAACGCCAGGGAGATGTCGCGGTCCAGGCTGGAGAACAGTCCCAGCACTGCCGGGTGGTAGGCCAGCACGACCGCGCGGACCTGGTTCTCGGTGTCGCGCTGGTTCCAGACCAGCCGTTCCCGGTCGCGGGTCAGCGCCCGCAGCTCGGCCAGCAGCGGCGAGGGCACCGCGAGCGGCCGCCAGTGCCGGTGCTCATGGCGCAGCGAGTCGGCCAGGACGAACGCGTCGAACGCATCGGACTTGCCCGGCGCGACCCGGTAGCGCTCCCGGGCCCGGGCGGACATCTTCGGCGACACGCAGAACAGCCGGTGACCCTGGTCCTGCAGCATCTCGACCAGAAGCCCCTCGCCGCGCTCGATCGCGATCCCGGTCACCGGGCCGTGCCGGCCCAGCTGCGCTGTTAGGCCGGCCAGGCCGGCGACGTCATGGTCATAGCGCGCCTGGTGCGCGATCCGGCCCTGCGGATCCACCAGGCAAGCTGATGGAAAGAGTTGCCCCAGTCAATCCCGGCGAACAGCCCGTCGGCACCGGCCGACCGGACCAGCGAAGAATCCACCAACCTGCGATTCCTTCCCGGACACGTCACCGGACGGCCGGCCGGGCTGGAACCTCATCACGGCGCTCGAAGCGCGACTCCCGCTGGCCATTACGCGGCCCGCCTCCGCCCGGACGGACAGGTCTGCATGCGGGCCTCGAAGGCAAACGTCTGCACAGGTCCTCCCCGGGCGGTGCGGTGACCGGCGGGACCATCCCGCCAGCACGAAGTGTGGACTGATGAGGTCTGCACGATCGCCAGCGGCCACACGTTGCCGACTACCTCGGGCAGGCCCTTCAGCCCGTCGCATGCCACGATGCACACGTCGCCGACGCCGCGGTTGCGCAGCTCGGCGAGCATGCTCATCCAGGCCTTCAACCTTCCCCGCCCGTCCCGGCCCACAGGCCCAGGACGTCCCGCTTGCCGTGGCAGTTGATCCCCAGCGCGACGTAGACCGGCCGGTTCGCCACCTGCCCGTCCCTGATCTTGATGTACAGGGCGTCGATCAGCAGCACCGGTAGAAACCAAGATGCATATCTGCCGGTACTGTTGCCAGGGCGGCTTCTGCAGCTGGGCGGATCCGGGCTGCGCTAGTGACTGAGCGGGACCACGTGCCTGTCCGGCGTAGCCGCACAGGCACCACGCTACGCGAACCGTCACTGCTCCGGCTGACCATGCCGGGTCGCATGTGATGCGGGTGCGGGGTCCGGCCACCGGACATGATGTCAGCGCCAGCGATGAGCCCGGCCATCCCGTCGGTCTATAGTCAAACGCTGCGCCTGATCACGGAAGGAGTCGTGATGCCCCGCACCCGGGTCCACAACATGAACATCTCCCTCGACGGCTATGCCGCCGGCGAGCACGTGACGTTCGACGCCCCGATCGGCGGTGCCGAGCGGCTGTTCAAGTGGTTCGATGGCCGGGTAATCCATGGCGTCGATAAGGCGGATGCCCCCCTCACGCTGGACCGCGCCCTGACCAGCATGTGGAGCCAGGGCATCGGCGCCGAGATCATGGGACGCCGCAAGTTCGGTCCCCAGGTTGGCGATTGGCCCGACGACGGGTGGCGGGGCTGGTGGGGCGACGAGCCGCCATTCCAGACACCCGTGTTCGTCATGAGCCACTACCCGCACCCCACGATTGACTTTCCCAACGGGACGAGCTTCCAGTTCGTGAACGGGCCGCCGGACGAGGTGCTTCGCCTGGCCCAGGAGGCAGCGGGTGATCGCGATGTCCGCATCGGCGGAGGACCTTCGACCGTGCGCCAGTTCCTCCAGGCCGACCTGGTCGACTTCATGCACCTGGTGATCGTGCCGATAACCCTCGGGCGCGGCGTATCCCTATGGGAGGGATCAAGCGGCCTCGAAGATCGCTTCACCGTCGAGTCGGTCACCTCGCCTAGCGGCCTGACTCACCAGCTGTGGAACAAGAATGACCACGCCTGAACCCCGAACCGCTGTCGCCCTCCCCGCGCCAGACTGACCTGGTCCGCACATCTCAGCGGCGAGCGGCGACAATGCCTCAGGCCACGCAGAACGGCGGTTCTGGCACCTAGGCGGCACGGTGAACTGACTCATCGAAGGGACACAGAACGAGCCGTCGGTGTTCGCGGTCCTCGGGCTAGTGCTCACGCTGAGTGATGCCAAGTCCGCCGCCTATGCCACCGACGCAGTCGTTTGCGGCCGCGACGAAATGGGTCGCCGCGGTGTGGCACAGGGGCGGACGCTCGGGGTTGCGGCCGTGGCGGCTGTGACGATCCGCCCGAATCCTTGGTCCTTCAGCCCTCCGAATCTTCGTGGTCTCTTGCGGTGAGTCCGCCGCTGCGAGTCCTGCTGGTCGTAGTGCTCAGACACTGCCGGAGCTCGTCGACATCGGCCGTGATGACAACAAGCGGCCCGTCGCCTGCCCCTGTCTTTAAGGCGACCAGGCTCAAACCGTGCCAGGCGGGCACGATCTCGAATCTGTAGCGCGTGAACTCCGCGCGCAGGGCGGGCAGGTGATCGCTGAGGTAACGCACAAGCGAAGTGTACGCCCGTGTACTGCCGTGTACGGCTCTGTCAGCCGGTACAGGGTACACCTCTAGCTTGGGGCGATGATCCATCGAGACGGGCCGGTAGCGCCGTGGCGGCAGATAGCTGACATCTACCGGGCCAGGATCGCATCAGGCGACCTGGCTCCGGGTGACCGGCTGCCTTCAATCGCCTCGCTGGCTCAGGAGTACGAGGTGGCCAAGACGACGGCTCAGAAGGTCATCGAGGCATTGCATGCCGAAGGCCTTGTCGATACCTCGCCGATGGGGACGTTCGTGAAACGAGACCCAGCGTAAGCCCGCCCGGGGCATGGCACATTTCCTGGCCCGACCACTTGCTTGCAAAGTGTCCGGTTCATCGCTCAGGGGACGTACGAGAAGCACCAGGGCATCCTCGTGTTGACCGATGTTCGGCTGCTGTTCCTCTTCCACGGCATGGTGGGTCAGGCCAAGGAGGACTTCCCGCTGCGCTGCGGATCAGCTGCCGAACGCCGATTATTCGCTCCCAAATGGCCGATGCTACCCGGTGGTGGAGGCGCGCAGATTATCTATTCTGACCGTCTTTCTTGACCCGTCATTGCGAACTGCCCGCATATCGGTGGCTGGGGCGTGTCAAGCCAGGACGGCAGCACCGTCGGTTTCTTGTCTCGTGGCGCGATACAGGCGTATGGTGCGGCGCGGGGTGCCCCACCGGACTAGCAGTCCGCGCTACTCCTCCGTCAGTGGCCAGCCCGCCAGACCAGTCGGAGACTGGAGCTTTGGGGGATCGATCTGAGAATGACCAATAGATGGGCCGCGCTGGGGGCAGCCCTGGTCGGCGCGCTTGCCGTCGCGGGGTGCTCCGGCACTGGCCACCCTGCCGCCCAGCCCGCCGTCAGCTCGGCCAGGTCGGCGGCCGGCACTGCCCGCTCGGCCAGTGCCACCCCGGCGCACCACCGCCGCCGCCATCACCGCGCGGCCGCCGCCCGCCGATCCGCGTGCGGCACGGCGCTCTGGCGGCACGTCTACCACCCCGACCGGCTGCGCCTGGTGCGCCGGTGCATGACAGTCCGGGGCCGGGTCACCGAACTGCGCTGGGAGCCGGACGGGGATCTGCACATCCTGCTGGCCACCCGCCCCGGTCTGGTCAACGCGGACAATGACAAGTACGAGCATGGCGACCTCGTGCTGGAGGAAATCTGCCAGGGCAGGGTCACGCAGGCCGACGCTGGCGCCGCCTGCCGTGGCGTCCCCCATGACCTGACCGTGCCGTCGGTGGGCGAGCGGGTGAGGGTTTCCGGTTCCTATGTGCTGGACGCCGACCACGGCTGGATGGAGATTCACCCGGTCACCAACCTGACCATCACCGGGTCTGCGCCGCCGTCCGCGCCGTCCTCCGCGCCGCCGGTCCAGGCAGGCTGCCACCCGATTACCTCCAGCGGCAATTGCTATGAGCCCGGCGAGTTCTGCCCGCACGCCGACGCTGGCATGACCGGCGTGGCCGGCGATGGCAAGACCATCACGTGCGAGCTAGTCGGCGGCTACTACCGGTGGGAGGACTGAGCCGTGAGAGTGCGTCAAGGCAATCTGGTGTGGCGGCGGTGACCAATCACGCCCTCACCTTCGCTCGGCATGCAGAATTAGGCCGGTTACTCGCGCAGACAGCGCTGACTCGGTCGAGTCACTGAGCGTGACCTGATTTCGGGCAGGCCCGCGACCCTGCCGATTCTTTGCGCGTCGCTGCTGCGAAGGCGGTAGACGTTCCAGCGCTCAGATCTGCCAGATCTGGCGCTGTCGGTGGTTAGAGTCCGAGTTGCCAGCGGATGCTGAGTCGTTCGCGCTCGCCAAACGGGCTGTTCCGTTCGTGCGGTGGTCCGAGCTTGTCGGGCGTCAATGAAGCGCCGGGGAGGTCCTCTACTGGGGTGGCGTTCATCAGATCGTTTAGGAGCTTGATGGTGGCGGGGAGAAGTCGCTCGAGCAGAGTGGCGGGGTCGGCGTGCAGCCTCCCGGGTATCAGTTCTTGCAGGCCCCATTCCTCAATGCCGCCGTTGCGGTCAGCTGAGGCCAGAATCCGATCCTTGTCGGCGTCGGGCAGGCTAGCGAGTGTCGCCTCGCGCCGTGGCGGCAGGCCCACTGCCAGCGCGGTCAGGCCCGCGTCGTGCACGGTGTTGCGGAGCAGCCTGACAATTGTAAGAGCATCAGCTCCAGCCGTTTCTTCCGCGACGATCGCGGCAAGGTCCGGCGCCCGCGCTGCCACATTCGCCAGCCATGCGGGATTCTGCCATTTAGCCTGATGAATCCTGGTTAGTGGCAGGTCCAGTACGCGGTGGGCGACGCGGGCTGTGGCGTCGATCGCCCCCATGAGGAAGATCAGGCAGGCGTCGAGGGCAATGAGAGCGTCCTCGGCGACGTCGTTGTCCTGCCTGCGGTTCACCGCGCGGAGCAGGTCATCCCTGGCCTGAAGGACACGCGTGACACGCTGGGATACCGCGCCGCCGAGGCCGACGAGCTCGCTTGACCCCCGAACCGCGCCCGTGGAGTAGGAATGGTTGACGCAGGCCGAGAACCAGCGCCAGCCGGCCGGCAGCAGCTCACGCGCACCGACCCAGTAGAACAGGCCCTTATTGAACGAGGCCGAACTGGCACTGTCAGGGTCCTTCCATACCAGGTATTCGCCCTGGCCACGCAGGTACAGGCTTACTAGCGCCAGGGCTCCTGCGGGCTGGCAGTAGGTAACGCCACGGCCGAGTGCCCAGCTGACAGCGTGCAAGTACGGGCGGCTGGTGACGAACAGATCTACTTTGAGCTCCTGCGCTACGCATGCTGCGAGAGCGTCAGCGGACCGCCGGGCCGCGGCCTGGGCAGATCCATGCTGCTCGTAAGCCCCAGATCTGTTATCAAGCGACGCGGCTCGGACCGACTCATCGGAGATCCAGGTGCGCCCAACCGACTCATTAGTTGCGTAGATCACGGAGTGCGTGGCGAAGCTTCCGGGCGGAGCCGCGGTGGCAACTGCCCAGCCTGCCGTTCCTCGGAATCCTGCAGGCGAACTCACCTGACGGGTCCCAGGCGGAGGACCTTCGTCACGGTACTTCCAATGTTCTACATCTTTGTGCGAAAGGAACCCGGCCAACAGATTCTCTATCGTCCACCCGTCAGCATTCTGGTTCAGCAGGTCCGCGTCGACCAGGGCGCGAAGCTTGCGGTAAACGCGCGCAGCCTTAAACAGTTCCGGCCAGGAGCGGTCCTGATGACCAAGGCGCAGACGCAGTGTCACCGACCCAGCCTACGAACGACCGCCGACCGCCCGTTACTGGTCCTGACCGCGCGGGTGTGAGACACGAATGTAGGTGACTGGCGGGTAGCTTCTGCTGACCTGCGTGGTCTGAGTGTGCTGCTTTGTCAGACGCGGGCGCTGGCCGATGACGGCCGCTCGACCTGGTCGCCGCGCTCGGCTTTTCTCCTGTCAGCCGGAGTGACCGGCGGCATCGACCCGGCCGCCGCAGCGCTGCTCGGCCTGCTCGTCGCCGCGAACACCAAGCCGTTCGCCCCGGCCGCGCTGACCGGGCTGCTCACCGCGGTCGGCACGCTGCTGGTCGCGCTCGGCGTCAAGCACGTATCCGGGGGAGAGGTGTCGGCGGTCAACGCGGTGGTCGCGATCGTGATGGCCAACGTGCTCCGCGCGCACGTCTCCCCGGTATCAGGGGCGCCGCACGGAAACCTGCAGCAGCCGAGCGCATAAAGCAGAAGTGCCGCCTATAGGCCGGGCGGCAACGGCGCGAGGGCCAGCGTCCGCCTGAGCACCACGGGCGGACGCACGCCCGTCGACGGTGATCAACTAACACTAGAACCTCTCATCCCGGCGCGAGCGCGGAAGCCGAACAGTGCTATCACCGCGCCCAAGACGACCTGGGCCACAGCTACGCAGGCCGCCCGGCCTACCGGGAACGCCGTGACGTGCGCGCCGTACATGTCGCCCAGCGGCCCTCCAACGGCGAGCACCACGCCGGCCCCGATCCGCGCGCAAGCGACAGTGTGCCGCCCAGGCACAGATACGGCCGCGTCCATGCCCCGGCCAGGGTCCACTTCGGCACGAACACGTAGGTATGCACGATCAGTTGGATCCTCGGGCAAGTCGGGGGTCGCGCTCAGGTACGGGTCACCAGCACAAGCCCGCTCACAAGAGCACGCCTCAGCGTCCCCGGCGGCTCACCCAACGGTACTAATATTAGTGAAGTTGACGCTTGTAAAAACGAAGTGTACCGTGGCTTTCATGAAGTACTACGGGCAGGCATGCGGCATTGCCAGAGCCCTGGACGTGGTGGGCGAACGGTGGAGCCTGCTGCTGGTGCGGGAGCTGACTCTGGGCCCGCGCCGTTACCGCGACCTCGCGACCGGCCTGCCGGGCATCCCCAGCAACGTCCTGGCCGGACGCCTGAAGGACCTGCAGGCCGCCGGCGTCGTCACCCGGCGCACCCTCCCGGCACCGACCGACGTGACCGTGTACGAGCTGACCGACGCCGGCCGGGCGCTGCAGCCCGCACTCAACGAGTTGCTGGACTGGGGCCGGCGCTACGGACCGCGAGTTTCCCCGGACGACGCGGCCCAGCCCGGCTGGGCCCTGCTGAACGGCGCGGGCCGGCCGGCCGCGCTGCCCGGCGGGCAGACCTGCGAGCTCCGGGTAGGACCGGAGAGCTTCTTCCTCGGCTCCGACGCCGGCAAGCTCACCGTCCGCCGCGGGCCGGCACCGGATGGCGACGCGGTGGTCACCATGCCCGCCGGCACCCTCTACAGCCTCATGACCGGCCAGACGACCGTGACCGGCGCCGTCCGGCACAGCACCGTCGATGGCGACACCGAGATCGCCCGCCGCGCCCTGGAGCCGCTCGCCGCAGCAGCACTCACCAAGCCGGCACCGGCCATCTGAGGCGCCAGGCGGAAACCAGCCTGCGCCACCGCAACAACAAATAGCCCTTAGGAGAAGCCGTCATGTCCGAAACAAGATCCATGACCACACGAATCGCCAGACCAGCCGGTGGCACCACGGCGAGCGGCGGCCCGCGCCGCCTGGGCCTGGCCCTGCTGGTCCTCGCCACCGCGCAGCTGATGGTGGTGCTGGACGCGACCATCGTCAACGTCGCCCTCCCGCACATCCAGCGGGCGCTCGGCTTTTCCGGGTCCGGCCTGGAGTGGGTGGTCAACGCCTACGCGCTGGCCTTCGGCGGGCTGCTGCTGCTCGGCGGCCGGGCCGGGGACCTGCTCGGCCGCCGCAAGATGTTCATCGCCGGGCTGCTGCTGTTCTCCGCCGCCTCCCTCGCCGGCGGGTTCGCCACCTCGCAGGCTTTCCTGCTCGCGGCCCGCGCAGTGCAGGGCGCCGGCGGCGCGCTGGTCGCCCCGGCCGCGCTGTCGCTGATCACCACCACATTCGCCGAGGGCCCGCCGCGCACCCGGGCGATGGGCGTGTACGCCGCGATGAGCATCGCCGGCGGCGCGATCGGCCTGATCGGCGGCGGCCTGCTGACTACCTACGCCTCGTGGCGGTGGGTGCTGTTCGTCAACGTGCCGATCGGCGCCGCGGTCGCGCTGGCCGCCCCGCGGGTGCTGGCCGAGTCGCCGCGCCGCCGCGGCCGGTTCGACCTGCCCGGCGCGATCACCGGCACCGCCGGGGTCGCCGCCCTGGTCTACGGCCTGGTCAGCGCCGCCGCCAGCCCCAACGGCGTCTCCCACTGGGGTGATGCCAAGGTCGTCGCCCCGCTGGCCGCCGCCGTGGTGCTGCTGGCCGCGTTCGCGGTGATCGAGACCCGCAGCCCGCAGGCCCTGCTGCCGGTGCGGCTGCTGCGCGACCGCAACCGCGCCGGCGCCTACCTGAGCTACGCCGGGGTGGGCATCTTCATCTTCGGCATGTTCTTCTTCCTCACCGTGTTCATGCAGGCCGTCTGGGGATACTCCGCCCTGAAGACCGGCGTCTCCTACCTCCCGTTCACCGCAGCCCTCCTCATCGCCGCGGGGGCCGTCACTCAGCTCGTGCCCCGGACCGGCGCCCGCCCGCTGCTGCTGGCCGGCTCCGCGGCCGCCGCCGGCGGCCTGTTCTGGCTGTCCCGGATCAGCGAGCACGACACCTACGCCAGCGGGGTGCTCGGCCCGACCATGGTCATCGGAGCCGGGGCCGCCCTGCTGTTCGTCACGCTGTCCCTGGTCGCGCTGAACCGTGTCCCCGAAGCCGACTCTGGGGTGGCCTCCAGCCTGCTCAACACCGGCCAGCAAGCCGGCGGCTCCATCGGCCTGGCGCTGCTCGGCACCGTCGCCTGGACCGTCGTCGCCCACAGCATCCACGCCCAGGCCGCCCGCGCCGCCGCCGCTGGCGCGCGGGCCGGGCACCCGGTGCACCCGGGCGGGCCGCTGGCCGCAGCGATCTACAACCATGCCCTCGCCACCGGGTTTGGCCGCGGGTTCCTGGTCGCCGCCGGGATCGCGCTGCTCACCCTGATCATCAACTTCGCCGTGATCCGGGTCCGGCGCGCCGACCTCGCCGGCGCCCAGCCACCGGCTCCCGCCATGCCCGCCGACCCGGCATAACCGCAGTGACAGCAGCCAACTGCGCCAGCACCGTGCCCAACCAGAAAGGGAAACAGATGAGCCAGGACCAGCACCCGGGGGCTGAGGGGGACTTCTTCGTCACCTTCTTTCTCGTGGTCTCCGACCAGGACCGCTCCCGTAACTTCTACCAGTCCGTGTTCGGCGGGAAAGTCCTGCTCGAGCGCGATCCAGTCATCTTGGAGGTAGCGAACGCGCGGCTCATCCTCAACGACGGCGGCGGCCCGACCGACGACAAACCCCACGGTCACCCTCACCACGCCGCCCGACCCCGACCAGGTCAGCGCCTTCCTCAACATCCGCGTCACGGACATCGCCACGGCCTCTAAGATCTGGTCGGCCAGAGGAGCCGAGTTCCTCACCGAGCCCAAAGACCACGGCCGCGAGATCCGCGCATACATCCGCGACCCCGACGGCCACCTCATCGAGGTCGGCCAGACCACCCCCGCGCCAAGCTCGTAAAGCCGTGAGCTCCCAGCCAGACGGAGAACTCCGGACTTGCGCCCGCTGGCGTCAGGCAAAACTTGCGCCGCACAGCGTTCAGCGCGCCCCGGCGGAAATCGCCGACCTGGCTCAGGTCGGCATACAGCCGGGCCCGCTCAGCCTCCAGTCCCGCCAGGTCAGGCTCATCCGGCACCAGCGCCTTCTCTGAGTGGGAACCCAACTCAGAGGACGGCCACACGCAGGCACGATCAAGGACACATACGTTTGTGTCTCACACCCTGACCGCGCTGGCGACGGGAGCCCAGCACGGTCACGCGATCATGACCTACGTGGGCCAGATCTCCGGCGGCCAGGTGCGGCTGCGGGCCGGAACGTTGTACGCGGTGCTAAACCGGCTGGCCGTGGAAGGCCTGGTGGAAGTGGACCGGGAAGAGATCGTGGACGGCCGGCTGCGGCGGTATTACCGGCTTACCCCGGGCGGGACCCGGGCCCTGGCCGCCGAGGCGGACCGGCTGAGCCCTCACGCAGCAGTGGCCGCCCGGCGGCTGCGGCTGCTCGGTGAGCTGGCATGACCGGCCCGGGACGGAGCGCGGAGGAGCCCGGCGGCGTGCCGGACGATCACCTGCGGGCCAGCGATGCGGACCGGGACCGGGCTGCGGCGATGCTGCATGAGCACGGCGCCGCCGGCCAGCTGACGGCTGGGAAGTTCGGCCGGCGGCTGGAGGCCGGGTACCGGCGGCTGCTGGCCCTTTACCCGGCACGGTACCGGCGGGTTCAGCAGGAAGAGATCCTGGCCATGCTGATGACCGCGGCCCGGCCGGGCCAGCGCAGGCCAGGGCTGGCTGATGCCCTGGACCTGGTCGCGGGCGCAGTGCGGGTCCGCTGCCAGCCAGCCCGCCAGGGCGAGCCCTCCTGGCGCCGGGTGCTGGCAGTGGCAGCCGCGGCCACCCTGGCTGGCCTGTTGGCCGGTCTAGCGTTCGCAGCCCGGAACCCGCCGCCACACACCAGCACTGAGCTCGTCGTGATCAGCTCGACTGGTCCTAGCGGAGGGCGGGCCCAGGCCACGGCGACCAGCCGCGCAGTCCTCGAACGGGCCGCCCGCAGGATCGGCCCGGCCCTGTCCGAGCAGGCCCTGCAGCGCGAGGTGCAGGTCAGCCTCGTCACAGACCGGATCCTGCGATTCAGCGTCCGGGCGTTCACGGCACGTCAGGCACTGCGTGCCGTGAAGGCCATCGCCCTCAGCTACCTCACCGAGGTCTACAGACACGCCGACCCCAGGCAGCAGGCCATGGTGTTGGACCCAGCGACCGTCATCCCCTGGAACCTCCTGGTTCGCGGCATTGGTTACCACCGGCGGGACAGGCGTCTTGTGCGGCGCCCTGATCGGAGCGATCGCCGGGCTGGCCGCGAGCCGGACGCCCCGCCGACTGCGACTCACCTGACCCGGTACGCCCGGGCGAAGCTTAAGTCACCGGCAAGCGCCGCCCTCGTGAGAGGCACTCGGCCACGCGATTACTTCACGTCACGAGCCGAGCCAAGCCCGAATGCTCCCAAACTAGCTCCGACCGCCGACTCGGTGCGCCCGGCGATCGCGTTTGCTGATCTGCGCGCTGCGCGCAGAACTTCCAGTTCTGGTCGGGGTCGATCAGCTGGCAGATGGCGGAGGCCGCTGCCGGCGACATGCGGCAAGCAGCGCAAGCCTCGCCCAAGGTGCGCGGCGCCTCGCGCGGCGGCTGGCCGCTGCCAGCTGCGCCAGCGGAATCGCGCCCGCCACGGCCACCGGCAATGTCGCCGAACCCGGCAACGCAGATCGTCATGGCCGTAACGGATACGCGAGCGCCGAATCGGGCGCGTTGCCGGAGAGTCGTGAAACTGAGGGCGGCCGCTCCGATTGCCTGGTTCTGGGCCATGCCCGGTGTTTGCGCGCCCCAAGGTGCTCATACCCTGGCGTGGTCCTGGATGTCCTGCTCGAATTCCGTCACGAGCTCGTGGGTGAGGGCTTCCTGCCCGCCGCCCTCGAACACGACGCGCTCGAACGCCAGCTGCGCCGTCCTGCGCGCGGCGAACTCGATGTCCGCCGGGGTGAACAGCCGTGACTCCTCCACGATCGCGGCCATGTCCAGATCACCATGCGGGATGGCGGTGAGGTAGCGGTCCCAGATCGCCTCCCGCGCGGCTGGGTCGGGAGGGCCGATGGGGATGACGTAGTCGAATCTGCCGTGCCGCAGGAACGCGCTGTCCAGGGCGCGTACCGAGTTCGTGGCACAGATGAGCAGCCGCTCATCTTGCTCCCGGAACGGCGGGATGAGCTTGAGCATCTCGTTCGTGACACCCTGCGCTGCCGAGACCGTGCGCGGCTGGCGCATCCCGGCGATCTCCTCCACCTCGTCGATGAACAGCACGACCTTGTCCAGCTCGGCGACGAGGGAGAACGCTTCCCGCAAGGCAGCTGCCAGGCCGGCCGGGGACTCGCCAGCCAGCCGTGAGGGGTACAGCTCCACGAACGGCCAGCCAAGCCGCGACGCGGCGCCCTTGGCGAATGTCGTCTTGCCCGTTCCCGGCGGGCCGAACAGCACGATGGCCCGCGGCGGCACCAGGCCGAGCCGCTCGGCAAGCTGCGGCTGCGCCAGCGGCAGGATGACCTGCCGCTCGATCAGCTCCTTCTCCCTGACCATGCCGCCGAGCTGATCCCAGGCGCCGGCCCGCACCATGCGCCCGCCGAGCTGGCCGAGTATCCCGGCGCTGCCCGGGCCGACCGGCTCCAGCCGCTCGTAGAAGACCATCCCCCGGCGCGCGGTGTACCCGGCGTGCTCCAGCGCCAGGGCGCCGACCTCGCTCCCGCCCGCGAGCAGACACTGGATCCGGTGCACCCCGGCCGCTACCAGCCGCCGCTCCAGCTCGCCGAGCATCGCGCTGCCGATCCCCCGGTGCCGCCACGCGGCAGCCAGGCTGATCCGCATCACCCACGCCCGGTCACCGGCGACCGTCGCGACCGCGACCCCCACCAGCTCGCCGCCCACGGCCGCAGCGACCGCGGGCTCATGCGACCGGACGGCGGCGATCAGATCGGACAGGCCGAAGGCCGGCGCCTCGCTGCTGGCCGCCGGGCTGTCCCACAACCGGATAGCGGCATCAAGGTCATCGGCGTGAAAGTCACGGACCCGCCACGGCGCCATCGCATCAGTGTGCCACCACCGCGACCGCACCGGGCCGGCGCTGCCATCAGCGTCCCAGCTCTCCCGTGCCAGAACTCCCGCCCGGGCCCTCCACATGGCGCGGCCACCAGCTGATCTCGCCCAGAACAGCGGCTCTCAGATGCGTGAACACACCCTGGACCAGGACACGGAGCGTGACACTGGCTAGATTCTGCTCAACCGGTCCAAGCTGATCCGGATCGCCGATTACGCGCTGACTACGTCATGAAATGCATGGTTCATGGAAGGCGTCCAGATCCGCCACTTTCTGTATCTCGCTTAAGTATCGCGCCTACCCCCGGCCTACCCCCGGCCAGCATCGTCGGCCACGTCACTAGCGCCTGGTAAGGATGACCAATGGAGTAGCCGAGTCACGAGAGCCCCTGCCCGGTGAGTTGTAGGGCTCTGCCCGGGAAAGGGAGGCTGCAGCTGCGGGCGAGCGCCGGCCTCGCTGGCAGCCCACCGGGGTCCGACGAGAGCACATAGCAGCGCCCGCGCCGTGACGCTCGCGCGCGGTCCAGCGCGGCGTGCGCGGTCTGCACCAAGGCGGCGCCCGCGCCGTGGCCGCGATGGCGGGGAACGCCGAGGCAGGTCAGATAGGCGGCAAGGGTGGCGGCCACCATCGGGCCGGCCCAGGCCGCCCGCTCCGGCGGGCTGGCACGAGCTGGCGGTCCGCGCGCGCCAGGACATGAGGCCTCGCCTGGCGCGCAATGGTGGCGTTGAGCGGCCGCCGGGCGGTCCGGCTCAGCGCGGCCAGGAGAACAGGCGCCGGCAGGCGGAGCTGTGAACCTCCCGCCTAGTGCCGCGTCTACTGAATGAGCCCTTCGCAATCGGCTTCGGTGAAGGGGTGATCTCGATGAGCATCATCCGGCGGGCAGGGGTCGTAACCGCTGTGGCTGCCATGGGCGCACTGGTCAGTTTCGCCGCCAGCGGCTGCGGCGGCGCACGGATCACCGCTGGCACGGTTAACGGCCTGCAGAACAAGACGGGGGCGGAGGTAGCGCGGGATGCCGCCGGGGCGATCGGGAATGCTAGGAGCGTCCACGTCACCGGCGTCATCTTCAGCCCGCGGCAGCGGTATGACGTGCGCATCCAGGGCAGCGACGCCGGCGGCACGATGACAATGCCGGGCGGGCCGGCCGAGATCATCATCATCGGCAGCAAGACCAGCCTCGCCAATCCCAATCCTGACATCTACCTCAAGGCCGGGCCGCAGGTCTTGAAGAAGCTGTTCGGGACATCCGCGCCGGTTCACTACCTCGCCGGGCGGTGGCTGAAGCTGCCCCAGTCGTCCGCCGCCTGGCTGCCTGGCTACGGCTTTCACCTGAGTGACTTCACCGCCGCGCTGGACACATTCCTCAGCCCTCCCGGGCCGACGGTCCGGCAGGCGACGCTGGGCGGCCGCAAGGTCGTGGTTGTCAGCTACCGGGACGGCTCGAAGCTCTACGTCGCGAATACCGGCCCCGCTTACCCGCTGCGCTGGGACGACAACGGCCCGGGCGCCGGCTGGGCCGACTTCACCGAGTACGGCGCCGACTTCCACATCGCCGCGCCCGGCAACGCCGTCAATCTCACCAGGCAAGGCTAGGTTCAAAATTGGCGTGCCATCTCCTTGCCGAGCCGCCACCCGCAAGAGCGCGAGCAGTCCGAGCCGCACACCAACAGCACGCCCGTCCTCCCCGACCGCCGACGGGTCCTATGCCGAGGCCGGCCGCCGGGCGCAGTGCCACGGCCCTGGAAATTCGTGATGAGCGCCGGGCCCATCGGACGCGCCGGCGTCATGACCGGGACCATCGCCAGAAGAAACTCGGTGGTGCGCATGAGTAGGGTGCACGCGGAATGCGGTGAGGCCGCTCAGCTCCCGTTGGCGGCGATGCAGGTCATGAAAGCCCACAGGAGACGGCAACCAGATATGCGCCGCCGTCGGCTATCCCCGCCAGGTCACCACCAGGCTTGCGATGCCGCTGGGAGCCCGCGTTGTTGTCGACGCGGTGAGCTGGACCGCGCCGTCCCCGTCACCGCGAATGCCCCAGCCGGCTGAACCCGGGAATCACGCTACCCGGCTGCATACTGACCCGTTCGGCGTGGCGGCGTGGATGCGTCCGCCGGTCGCCGCAGCCAGGCTGCACGGTCACGGCTCGGCAGGCTGGCTGGCTGGAGAAGACCAGGCACCTGCCGGTTCGCCGGCAGGCAGGCCGGTCTCCCGCGTGCCATGAACCATGCTGGGCGCATTAGCGTGTTCGCCGCGGAACTGCGAACCTGCGCGTACGTGGAATGTGGTGTGAGGCTCCCAGCCTGGTTGCGTGCGTGGCTGCCGCTGCTGCCGCTGTGCCTGGTGGCGGGATGCGCGACGGGGACGGGCCCGGCCGCCCGGGACCCTGGCGAGCCGGTCCCCGGCCGCCGCTGCGAGCCGGTGGCAGGTGGTTTCCTACCACGGTGTGCATGCACAGTGCCCGCTGCCTGGCCGGTGGTGGACGGCTCAGCGGAGCGGCGCACGGCTGGCGAATGGTCGAAGAGGGCGTTCGTCGATGGCGCACGCCGGGGCTGGCCGCTACCCGGTCTGCGCGATCTTGGCGTGACGCCCGATGCGCAGCGTGATCGGCGCCGTCGTGCCTGGCGGCAGCGGGTTCGTTCCGTCCACGGTCAGCCTGATACCGGCGGGATTGCCCAGCCTCATGTCCACGGCATGGCGGAACGTCCAGTTCCTCGAGGTGCCGCCGGTCACGTAGGCCTGGAACAGGTACCTGCCTGCCGGGGTGGTGAACTCAACCCAGCAGTCCTGCACGGCCGCCAGGCGAATGTCGGTGAGCGGGGCTGGCGGACTGGGGGCGGGCGAGGCGGCGGGAGGCCGGTGGCGGTGGTGAGCGCGGCTGCTCGTGGCGGCGGCCGGCCCGCGCCCGCCCGGGCGGGAGCCATGGGCCTGGTGGTATGCGGCGATGGCGAGCACTCCCGCGATGGCGGCGAGCACCACGGCCAGGACGGCGGCCACGGCCGGGCGGCGCGGCCGGCCGATCAGCACCGGCCGCTCCGGCCTCAGAAGCTCAGCCGCCGTCAGTTCCGGCGCCGGATGCGCCGCCTCGTACTCGCGGACCAGCGGCTCCGGATCGGTGCCGACGGCCCGGGCGATGGCACGAATGTGCCCGCGGGCATAGAAGTCACCACCGCAGTCGCGAGAGTCACCACGCTCAATGCCGCGGATGATCGCTTCCCCGATCCGGGTTCGCTGCCCGACCTCGGTCACGGTTAGACCGGCCCGGCGGCGTGCCCCCGCCAGGTCCTCGCCGATGCTCACAGCGCGCCTCCACTGCCGCATCGCATCGCGCCACCAGGCGCGCGGGTGAGCGCAATGTTCACCCCATCATCGCGCCAACGGCGCTCCAGCAGAACGGGCGACCGCGAACGTCATCCCGGGCACTGACATCGCGGCGCACGCCGGGTCACGGCCGGCGGCCCGGCCAGCTGCGGGCCAGCCAGCCCGGCGCAGGTCATCGCGGCCTCGCCGGCGATGCCGCGGCGATCGGCCCGCAGCTGCCAGGAGTTGCAGCCGCCGGCTCGGCGCTGCGCACAAGCCGCCAGCCACCCGCCGGGCCAGGGTCTGCTTCACCCGACATAACTTGCCGATCACGTAACGTGACACAGGCAAGGGGCCACACTTGCGCAAATCGATGCCGAGTCTGTGCTCAATGCAATGTCGGGGTTCCGGGTCTTCGCTCGGTGCAGATCAATGGTTCTCGCGCCGGGCGGCATGTTCTGGTCGTGCTGGACACGTTATCCATGGCTACAGCCTCGGCCAGGATGCTGGCAGCGGATAGTCACGGTCGGGCCAGGCTGCAGCTGCGTGATGGTGACAGTCGGACCCGGCCGGGCCACTGTGATGGTCCGGACCGGCTGCGGCACCTTGATCGTCACGGTTGGTGTCGGCTTGCGGCCGTGCCGCGGGCTGGTTGTACCGAGAACTGCAGGGACCGTGATCGCGACGATCAGCGCCAGGCCGAGCGTCGCGACGACCGTCAGCAAGCCCTTCGACAGCGGCCGGTTCCGCGCTCTTTTGCGGTGGCTCCGGCCAGGCCGCGGAGCCTGCGGAGTTATCACGCCGTTGATGGTAGACCGGGGCGTCGCGCGCCGAAGTGATACTGCGAGGGACCAACCCCCGCTCTGCCGCCGCCGCGACCGGGTGACTGCTGATGACCTCAAGGGGCCGGCAGGGGACTGCCTGCCGAGCGAGCCGGACGGGCGCCTGCACGCCTGAGCAGCCCGGTCACAAGAACCGACATCGGCCACTTCGGACGCGCACCCTGTTAGCGCCCGGATCGCCGAATAGGGATGCCTATCAAAGTGATAGGCATCCCTATTCTCTCCCTGAGTTCAGATCAACCTGTTCTGGACGCCTTCAGAGACCTGTTGCTGCCGGGCCAGAATGACTGCCGTACAAGGGCCAGCACGGCGCGTTGACATGCCGACAGTAGACGTCCGCTCGTCGGTATGAGCCAGCCGGCAGCGCGCCCGCGACGTCCGCGCATGGGCGAAAGAACGGCATCGCTGTTATTGACTGAAGGCGGAACCGGCTAGCGTTGCCGAGCACCGGGTCAGCGTCAAACGCGCCGGGCCGGCGCCCGGAAGGACCAACGTAGATGGTGCCGGGCGCTGGCCCTCATTCCGCTCAAGGTTGTCTCGCCGACTGTGAGCTGGAGAAGCGCGGCCAGATCCCGGTTGGCGTTACGGCACGGTACGAGTTGGCCGTGGGAGGCTGCCGGACCCGAACGCGGGCTTAACGGCGCCAGTTCACCTCGCCCTGCCAGGTCATCATGATGGCCTGCTCGCCTGCTGTGGTCTCGATCGCGTTCTGGACCTTCGCGTCAGCCGGGCGAGACGGATATAGCAGCTCCGGCGATGCCGCCGCGTCATTGGCCCGCTTCCATTTCCTCGACGGCAGTATCAAGGTATGCCTGCAGCTGGCGGATGTGCCGGTGAAGGTTGCGCCGAATGCGGGCCGCAGGGATCTTGTCCCAGTCCGTTGCTCCTTGCGCCGGTTCCCCCGAAGGACGATGATTACAGGCGCGGCCTCACCGCGCGTAACGGCGCCGGCCGCATCGCCTGGCGCGAGAAGGACCGGGACAATCAACAAGGTAACCACCCACGCCGCCCGGGACGAGTACCCAGCCAGCACCACGGTCCCACGCCAGCACCAGGGCGTTTCCGGCCCGGGTGACGGGGCGAGGGAGGATCATCTGATGCGCAGGCCTATCACGCGAGCATTACTCGCCGCCGCCGTGGCAGGCGCCACGATCACGACGCTGGGGGTGATAAGTACCGGCACCGCCGGGGCGTCTACCGGGACCACGGCTATCACCTCTGTCGTCACGCAGAACCAAGCCGGTTACTTCACGGGATCCGGAACGCGACGGTTCCGCTTCATCGCCACCGGCGTGACGGTCACCTCCTGCCAGCCAAGCTCCGTCATCGCTACCCAGGCCGACAACCCTGACGCTGAGATCTGGCTGCTCTCGTCCGGCAGCGCCTTCGCATTCATCTCGGTTACGTGCAATGGAGGCCTCGGCAGCGTCGCCTTCGGCGACGACTTCCACGCCGTCGGCGTGCTGGGCCTGTCCCCGGGTGTCGGCGATGTTCTGCGGATCAGCATTTTCCGCAACCGGCTCTTGAGCAGGGACGAGTTCACCGCCACCAACACCCGGACGGGGAGAACGGAGCACGTTACGGTCTCCACGCCAGCCGGGATCCGCTACATCCACGCGCAAGCAGATTCGTTCGCCCCCGACAACTCAGCCATCACACTCCAGACCAGCCAGATCCCGCTGTGGTCGTTCGCCAGCACCGATGTGACAACAAACAGCGGTGTCCACGGCGGGCTTACCGGCCCGTGGTCCACCTCCGAGCTCATCGACACCATCGACGGCACCTCCACCGGCCACGTGGTGATGTTCCCGTCCTCCCTGACCAATAACGGCCATGACTTCAGCACGCTGCTGAACACCGCCAGCTGACCGGCGACGATGCCCGGGCCTGCCAGCGGGCCCGGGCATCGTCATCACCAGCGCGCAGGATATGCCGGTACTCCTTGCAGAGGTCCGGCCGCCCGGCCAGGTGAGACGATGCCTCGTGGCAGTCGATGGCCGGGCCGTCGCCCCATCGGGGGTGTTCGCGGCCACGTTTAGCCGGCCTGTCCTGACCCGGCCGTCGAAGATCGCGACGAGCAGGTCGCGGGTGTCGAGTCGAATAACGAACCCATGGTCAGCAGTGACGGGACGGTAAAGGCATGCCAGCTCCGTGCAACACCTGAGGGGCATGATGAGCCGGTTCATCCTGGTGTCGGGAAAGGCCAGAGTTGTCGTCGTCGGTGCAATCTGGGATGCCGTGCCCGGCGTCTTGAATGTGTGGCCATCTTGCTTTCCGCTGAGCGCAACTGACCACCCTTGAATCCTTCAGCGGCACCGGGGCGGCGGTAGCGCCCGGGCAGGAGGCTGTCAGATGGTAATCAACGGGGATAAGGGTCACGAGGGCGGGGAAGCCCCGGCGGCGCCGGTCCAGGACCTGACGCAGGCGGGCGAACCGCCGCCCGGGCCGGATGGCCCGGGCGTTCCGGACGCCCCGCGTCCGCATCGGCTTCGCATCGCCCTGATCAGCGCGATCGCCGTGGCGCTCGTCCTGCTCGGGGCCGGCATTCAGCATTTCGCCGTGGCTCGCGGGACGAGCCCGGGCAGGCTCGTCCTGCCAGATGCGCTGCTGGGCCTCAGCCAGGGGACCGGTCCGGGCGCCCGCAGCCTCGACAGCAGGCTCCGGCAAGGCGATCAGGCTGCGAACCGGGGCATTCTTGTACATGACGTGGCCGCGGTCTACGGCAACCCGGGAGGCCGCTGGTTCGCGCTTGCTGGCGGCGGGCTCTGCGATGGTTGCGCGCCCAACTCGGCCCGCGCCCTGGTGAAGGAGAAGGTCGCTAAGGGGTTCGCTGATGCCCGGTCCTTCCCGCCGGGCCGGAGGGGCGGCGCGCTGGTGTGCGGTTCCGAGAACTCCCCCGAAGGCCGGGCAGTGATTTGCACGTGGGCCGACCCCGGGACCACGGGCGAGGTCCTCTACTTCGGCGGGCTCGCATCCGGCCTCGCTGACGCTGCCGCGATGACCAGGCACGTTCTCACCGTCATCGAGCACTGACACGGACCGGCCCCGCATGCCGGGGCGGTCCGTCACGCTCGGCATGCGGGCCGACGCTGGCAGCGGTCGCCGAGGGGCCGGGGCCGCACTCGGTGCCGGCGCCGGCGCCGCTCCGGATCGTCATGCACCCGGAAAGCGGCGAGGACGCGGTGATCGTGCCCGGCACCGCCGGGCACCTCCGAACCGCTGCCCAGCTCCGCGGCGTGGTCGCGGCCCTGTCGGCGAAGTGCACCGGCGAGGCTGACCGGCTGGATCTCCTGGACGACCCCGATTTCGGCGTGGTCTATGCCATCAGGCCGTCGGCGATGAGCTCGCGCCTGACCGGCTGCGGGGCCTCGCAGCGGCGCCGGACGGCTTGCTGAGCATTCAGCCGCATTGCCGCCGTCGGGCAACGGCCAGGCGCCGTTCAGCCTGGCTGCCGCTCGTGTAAGCACAGAACACCAATTCGGTGCCATACTGCGGGCCTTGCCAACCGGCGCCGCTTCGATACAGAACGAGCCGTCCGGGTGCTGCTGAGGATGGGTGGGACCGGGCTCATGGCAGGTAGCCGAGAGCTTCGGCGGCCCAGCCGAGGCGAGCCGCAACCTGGCTGCGCTGGGCGGCGTTGAACTGGTCATTGCGCCAGCCGGGCCTGCTCGCGTGAAGGAACTGGCGGTCTGGACATCGGGAGGCCGAGCCGGCCGGACAGCGCTGCCTGGCTGGACGTCCGGCCGGCGGCCAGGCCCTCGGCCTTAGCCTCGAGACGCTGGGATCAGTAGCGAGCCCGTCGCGCTGGGCCAGCCAGCGCTGGTAGATCAGTTCGAGCCAGTTCAGCACCCGGTCCCGGTCCGGGGGCGCCGTACCCTGTGGTCGTGATCAGCGAGCGCGTCATGGCCGCTGCCGCGGCCGCTGCGGCGATCATGCTTGCCACCGGGTGCGCCGGGGCCGGCGCCCGTCGGCCGGCTGCGGCACCTGGATCACAGGCGCCGTCCGCCAGGCCGGCGCCTGGCGGCCACGCTCGTCGCGCTACGCCCGGACCCAGGCCACACCGCACGAGGGTGCCCTTGCCACGCTTCTCCGCCACGATGTCCGGCCCGCTTTCCCCGAAAGACGTGCCGTTCAGCTGGCATCCGGGCTGCCCCGTATCGCCGGCCGAGCTGCGTGCGATCCGCCTGTCCTATATTGGCTTTGACGGCACGGCGCACACCGGCGAGATCATCGTCAACGCCAGCGTCGCCGATCAGGTGATCAAGGTCTTCTCCCTCCTCTACGGTGCCCGGTTCCCGATCAGGAGGATGAAACCGGTCGATGTCTTCCGCGGCAGCGACCTGCGGTCCATGGCCGCAGACAACACCTCGGGATTCAATTGCCGCCGCGCCGTCGCGCCCGGACCACCGCAATGGTCGATGCACGCCTACGGGCTGGCAATAGATGTAAACACTCTTCAGAATCCCTACATTGAGGCAGGATCTGGCGTTCACCCATCCGCTGGGGCGGCCTACATCAACCGATCAGACATCCGGCCAGGGATGGCCTACCCGGGCGGGATCCTGGTTTCGGCCTTCAGATCGGTCGGCTGGGGATGGGGAGGGTTCTGGACCGGTTCCCCCGACTACCAGCATTTCTCCGTCAACGGCCGCTAGCAGCGGGCAGCCGGCGCCCGCATGCCTGGATGATCCGACGCACTGCCCTCATCGACCATGGCCGGAGCGCGCTGATTCGTGCACCCTCTGTCCTCCATGGCACAGCCGAACACTAGCCGCCGACGCGGCCTTGGCTAGCCGCATTCGCGGAGCGCCGACAGCGATCATCCGCGCCGACGAAGCGCATAATGCCCAGTCACTGCGCTGCATGGCGACCGCAAAGGCCGACCAGTCAGCCGCACAATCAGAGCCAGATGCGCGCTGCCAAGAGCGCGGCTGCCGTCAACAAGTAGGTCACGCTCTGCGAGCGGCGCGAGCGGATGTGGAGGCGAGGTGCACGCCCATTAGCGTCCTCGACGCCTTGCCTGGTCGGGCACCGCTGGGTCGCAGTTGCCCATAGCTGGACCACCAGCAGGCGCGGTGGTATCGACGTGCCTCATCGCGGCATGAGCGGGCGCTTCGCCACGCCGATCGCTGTTGGCCGCGGCTAGGAGGGGAAATGCTTCCAGTGCCCCTCGGAGACGACCTCGACGGTGCCGTCGCTGACCTTGATGGCCGTCTGGTCGTCGATGGCGTACGCCGGACCTGCGATGTTGGCGGCCCATCTCTCCGCCTCGGCCATGGTGTTCTCGGGCATGAGCTCGTGACCCAGGTGCGGGAAGATCGAGAAGTCGACGACCCCCAAGGTGCTGTCGCCCCCGGTGGGCGGCCTCCAGTTCACGAAGTCGTCACCGATCCGGGGGGTCATCACCATGCTTCCGGCGCTCACCCCCACCCAGACCGTCTCGAGAAGCGACGGCAGGAGGTCCGCCAGCCCGGACTGCCGCATCCAGTGGCACAGGTACGTCGGTCGCACATGGGTGACGGCGACTGACCGGCGATGAACCGCCAGGCCGAGGCTGGCGTGCACATGGGGTGGCCCCACTCCGCTGTAGGAATGCAGAGGGCGCTGGAGTCGGCGATCGGCTTGCCCAGCAGGTCGGCCAGCGCATCGCGGATGCTCGTGTTCGTGACGCCCCCGGACGTGAGAAGAAGCTTCAAGATGCCTCCCGATTCGAGTGCGATGGATTGGCGTGGCGTACAGACCGTCGACCATCGCGAGACTCATGGTTGCTGAACGGGGCAAAACTATCTGCAACAGGCCGCTCGCTCCGCGGGTCCGGATAGAGCGCGCGCACCGCGGCGGCATGAGAGGGCGTTCCGCTCACTCGCGGTCGGCGTCGGCAGCTAGCCCGAGTTTCCTGGATAAGTTGATCTTCGGCTTGTTTCCGCTGGTCACGGGTCTGACGGGCCGAGTTTGGTGTATTACCCATGTCAGCGCCTGGGAGCGTAACGGCTGAGGGCGAAGATTTCGCTCAGCTTGTCC
>WNGM01007136.1_pt1 | contig 29308 bp, 27 predicted proteins | sample 5400571 | NCBI WGS metagenome assembly WNGM01 (sample SAMN13153378, study PRJNA577476) | soil metagenome | isolation source: 100 cm soil or saprolite under Garry oak tree replicate 2 | place: USA:California | collected 2016-06-15 | reverse complement strand
TGTGTCATTGGCTATACTCTTTCGACAGAGACACAGTGAAATATACAGCCTTGTGCGGCGCGACCAGGGTCGCGCCACATTCTTTTAGGTTCAAGCTAAAAGCACCTGAGCAGCCAGATGTTGTATAGTGTGTGTAATATTTAAGGATGTCTGGGGTGATGCAGCCAGCGGGGTTCGTAAGAGCGATAGTCGCTAAGTGATTTACCCTGTCTGGGGAACAGGTAATGGAACAAGCAAGCCTCTGGCTTGCTTGCTTACATATCTCACTTTCCTCCTTTACACCCTACATGCACTGCCTACGAGTAGAGAGGGAACAGATGGAGCGATATCGAACACTGCGAGCTTATTCAGCAGGAGGGGTAGTCTTTCGCCTTGTTCCAATGCGCTCTAGCGACCAGGAAACTCTTGTTCCTGCCGGTGATCTGGCTGTGGAAGTAGCACTGGTGGGACGTAGCCACGCCGGTATTTGGACTCTACCCAAGGGAACTCCTCAACCTGGAGAAACCATTGAGCAAGTTGCGGTCCGTGAGGTACAGGAGGAAACAGGCTTAAAAGTCCGTCTCATTGCTTACATTGGCAGTATCTCTTATTCTTTCGTGCGCGACCAGATACGTTATCAAAAACAAGTACGCCATTTCTTAATGGAAGCTGTAGGTGGCGATACCGCCCTTCACGATCAAGAATATGATCTTGTAGAATGGTTTCCCATATCCGAAGCATGCCGCCGCTTGACCTATCAGAACGAGGTAAATATCCTCTATCAAGCGGAAGATGTTTTGCAGCGTTGGTTAGAGTATCAGCGCAAGGAAGGACAAAAATAGGCATATGCAGAAACCAACCCAACCACGTCATAGACTATTGCGGCGCCTGCTCTTCCCCTATAGTGGAGATGAAGCGCTCTCTTTCAAGCAAAGCCTGCGCGTCTTGTTGGCCTGGATGGTATTATTGCCCTTGCTTATGTCGCTTGGCACAGTTGTGCTCGCTGCTATCTTCTCCTATCCTTTGCAAAAGATAGGCCTGTTCTTTCTATTCACATTTCTTTCGGGTTTTTTCATCTTTGGTGGCCTCGGCATGCTAGTTGTCATTACAAACAACAGCTCTGCCCGTATTCGTCAAGCGCGAAAGGCTAGCAATGTTCATAATACACAGGGAGGTAGATATGGATCTTAGCGTTGAAGGTAAATCTGAGCGTATACCGCCCGGCTCGCATATCTGCCAGCTTTATAGTAAAGTGACAGAAATTCCTGGTGTGACGGCCCGTTTAATGCGCGTTGGACTCTCACTTTCCGAAAAGTGTTTATTCGCCGCTGCTCCGGCACAGGTGAAGGAATTACGTGAGGAATTACAAAAGTTACGCATCGATGTGGATGAGTATATCGGATCGGGGCAGTTACTCTTGTATGAAGAGCGAGAGATGTTCCTGGCAAATGGCAAGCGTTTTGATCCCTATTTTTTGCTCTCGACCCATCAAACATTTATTGCGCAGGCACTGCGTGAAGGGTGGCAAGCGGTACGTATTTCGATTGATATGAACTGGCTTGCCAAAGATATTGCCACACCTGAGCAGATTCTCAAGTACGAGGCTATGTGCGATGCTGTATTTACTTTCCAGAATGCTCCTATCATTGCCCTGATGCACTACGATCACGGTAAATTGTTGCCCAGCCTGGTCGTCGAGATGCTCAAGTTGCACCCTATTTCCGTCGTTGGTAAGTATATCAAACGCAATCCCTACTACCTCAATTCAGAACAGTACATGCTCAAAATTTTGCGCATGAACCGTGAAAGAGATAAGGGTCATCATCAATAAACACAGTCGAGCCAGGCGACGCCTGGCTCGACTGTGTTTATTGATGGCCTGTGGAAGACCTGTGGTTACTGATTAAAGAGTTGTCCCAGGTTTACATTGCCCTGACCACCTGCCTGTTGCGCTCCTTCGGGCGTAGGTGGGTGGTAGGACATCGACTGGATGCCGATGCGACCTGGTCCGGTAAAGCGATTGAGCACAATAGATGCGCCTGCCATAAGTCCGCCGATAGCGCCCATGAGGCCACCGCCGCGTTGTGAGCCCGCGACGGTTGTAACATCCATGCGTACCCCCGGGTCTTTCCATAACCACCCGCCGGGCTCAACGTCTAGCGTTTCTCCGGGAGCCAGATTCTTCTCAAAAACATTGCCATAGCCGTGTAACAACACCATACCTTCGCTGCCCTGGGCAGTGAACTGGTCGATGAAGAGACCTGTGCGGCTGAAGAGGATGTTGGCGATGCTCTTCATATAGGTAAAGCCGTATTCAACATTGCTGGTGGCAACCAGGAACTGGTGCTCGCGTACCTCAACCATCTGACCGGGCTGCAGGCGTAAGGCAACAATCTGACCTACGGAATCGCGGGAAAAGGCGATGTTACCTGGCCCCTGGGCCTCGGTAAGGAAGATTTGTATTCCTGCAAAGAAGCGTTTGGCCACGCCCCTCATCGACTTGAAGCCGATCTGTACTCCCGGGTGTTTCCACAGAAGGATATGGTGCTCGAAGTAGATGGGAAGCTGGTTTCCCAGCATAATGTCCACGACCGGCACGAGTTCGCCATCGATAGTGATGGTCATATCAGCTACTCTGAGTGGACCTTTGGGGTTATGGAGTTCTGCTTTTGGCACGGCATTGCCGAACATGCTATTGGCATATTCTTCATACTGGCTAGGCGGTATATAACCCCCTTGCGGGCCTCCTTGTGGCGGTGGAACGTACTGGCCCGGCGGTGGCGCGCCATAGGGGTTTTGTGGCTGCTGAGGCGGTGGTATCTGGCTTGCCGGCATAGGTGATCCGCAGACGCCACAGAACTTTATCCCGTCGGCTACCTGGTTTCCACAACGTGGACAATTCATGAATTGACCTCCTGTAAGCTGGTAACTTTCTCCAGGCCTCTGCAATCTTCTCGTAGACGGACAGACATAAGGGCCTGTAACTCAAGTATGTGCAGTATACACCTCGCTGATAATATCAGCAACAAGGAGAATATACAAGAGTCTATTTCACAGCCAGAAAGAGACAGAGAGGTATTGTTATTGCCGCACGCAGCAATAACAATACCTCTCTGTCTCTTTTTGAGGAAAAGTGATTATAGAACAAAGCTGTCTGCGAGCTGGCTACGAGTATTGCCGTTATCCCGCTTGTCGCCGTTCAAGTTCACTGTTTGCTGGGCGCCAGTTGGACGACTAGTTTGCGCGTAGCCGCCAGTGTTGGAACCAGACTGTGTGTTCTGTAAGTTTTGCAGGCTTTGCAAAGCTGCCTGTGACTGTGTGTTCATGGTATTAGACGCGCCCACGTCAGTTGCAAGCTGAATCGTCTTGCCTTCAATGACCACGGCGATACCTAGGCCACGTCGCAAGTCGGCAAGCTGACGCCGCAGCTCGCGATTCTCAGACTCCAACGCGTCCATCAATTTTTTCTGCTCAAGTAGCATCTGAGCGATGCCTTCAAAACCTGCGCTAGCAGCACGATCCATAATGGATGCCTCCTGGGTACTTTGCGTACTCAATAATTCTAGAACGAAATTTCCCATCACTGTACCACGTCCTCCCGGTTACATCGTACTCAACAAGGGTACGACTCTATTCCAAATGGCTGTGGCAACGCCTGATTTGGGCATTACTGGCAAGTCTTCCATTTCCCCTGTAGCATGAAAGATGAAAACCTTGTTGGTCTCTGTGCCGAAGCCACTATCAGTCCGGCTGATGTCGTTTGCAACAAGCAAATCGAGATGTTTGGATACCAATTTGGTACGAGCATAAGTTACGAGCTCGTTAGTTTCCGCCGCAAACCCCACACGTACCAGTCGTTTTATGCGCTTACTACTCTTACCATTGTCCGTTGTTTGCCCGCTTTGCGCACCTTCTAATTGATCCAATGTCTCTGCCAGTTCTCCGAGAATGTCTGGATTGCGCACCAGGTGTAAGGAAAACCCGCCCTGAGCATCGAATTCTTGCGCTTCACCACCATCTTTTTTCAACTTCTGTGCCATTGGTGTGGCCGGACGGAAATCCGCAACAGCGGCACTCATCACGAGCACATCCGCGCCGGTGATGGCGCTATGAACAGCGTTGAGCATTTGTATAGCCGTTTCGACCATCCGGAGTTCCACCCCATAGGGTGCTTCTAGCGCCACGGGGCCCGAGATCAAAATGACATCGGCGCCACGGTCTCTCGCCTCGCTTGCTAAAGCAAACCCCATCTTCCCTGATGAGCGATTCCCTATATAACGTACTGGATCAATCGGTTCTTGCGTGCCACCAGCTGTAACTATGACCTTGCGGCCGGCAAGATCGCCATGGCGTCCCAGTACCTTGCTGATGGCCCCCAGCAAAACCTCCGTATCTGGAAGTCTGCCTGGTCCAATTGCCCCGGAAGCCAGCCGTCCTATCTCTGGCTCTATGATCCATGCTCCACGTTGCTGCAGTAGCGCAAGATTCGCCTGTGTTGCAGGGTGCGTATACATGTCCCGATACATAGCAGGAGCCAAGAGCAGGGGAGCCTTTGTCGCCAAGGCCACAGCGGTAAGCATATTATCCGCTATGCCGTGAGCGAGCCTGGCGATAGTATTGGCCGTTGCCGGCACAATCGCCAGTAGTTCTGCTTCCTCTCCTAACGCAATATGGGTTTCAGCCGCACGTCCTGAAGCTTCCCAGAGGTCGCTATACACAGGTCGATGGCTCATAGTTGAGAATGTCAGCGGTCGAACAAAATCTTCCGCATGTTCTGTGAGGATTACGTCTACCAGCGCGCCTGCCTGTTGTAGTTTGCTTACCAGGTCAACTGCTTTGTAGGATGCAATCCCTCCACAAATACCGACGATAATGCGCCTGTTAAGTAACACCCTTTGCTTGCTCATTCCTCTTTTACTGGGCTGCTCTGCCAGGAACAGCGTAACAATAGCATATGCTGATACTTCCAGGCAACCAATAAGCCAAGAAGTACCATTGTACTAGACGTCCTTGCGTTTCAAAAAATAGGCTGTAGCGGCAGCCAATACAACGATCATTACGACGAGGGCAAACCACATGAGCAGTAGATGGGCAGTAGCTGCTAGTTGATCCGCAGCCGTTGGAAAGACTTTCGTAAAGAGGGTTCCTTGATACGCAAAGTCTTTCTCATTACCCAACAAGTCAGCATGTAGTCCGACCGATGAACCCAGGGCTGCCATCGACCAGCGGGCCGCAAAGAACGAGCCCAGTATTTGCAGCAGAGGGCTATTTAGCTGGAAAATGATCCCTGAGAAGATCACCTGGGGTATCAAAATGATCGGGATAAAGCTCGCAGCGCGGTCATTATTAGGGGCCAGGGCGGAGATCGCCAGGCCTAACATTAAACCAGCCAGCGATGTCAGAGCCAGAGAGATGTACATTTCTACCAGTGGTGGTAGAAATGTGCTGTGATCGAAAGGAGCTCTCAATGCTACTATAATGACCAGGACTGCACTTTGCAACAGGCACAATATGCCTAGCACAACAATCTTCGAGAACATATAGGGCATGATCCCCAGGTTCACCGTTCGTTCACGTCGATAGATAGGCTCTTCCTTGACAATTTCGCGCGTCCCATTGATACACCCGAACATAACGGCCGCGAATGCCATAATGAACAGGATTTTCTGGGCGTTTGCGCCCGAATTTAACGGATTAAAAGACTTCTGCAAAGCCTGATCCACAGTCAAGTGCCTTTTAGCAGCGGATATTTGTCCCTGGGGCGTTTTGAGCGCATTTACTACATTTTGGCAGTCAAACTTGTTAGGGACGGTCTGGGGAACCTGGGCATTGGGCGGACAGTTGACTATATTTGTGTGAGAGAACACATCGGGGGCGGCCAGCAGGAACAGAATAAGAGCGATGATCGGCGCTTGCAAGAGCAGGATCATAAGGTTGCCTCTATCGTTTTTGAGCAATTCAATGTAGCGCATGGAGAGCAACATGAACTGTTTCCAGGGATTGCCGCGCATGGGCTGCTTGAGCGCTGCGGTCGCTCCAGAGAGGCTGGCACGAGCGGCAGGTCCCTGGGCAAGCGGCTCTTGCACATACTGCCGGTAGTATGGAGAGGCCTTAAACCTGGCCTCCGCTTCTGCCGGTATGTTTGGATTCTGCTCGGTTGGCTCCAGGGCACTGTAGATTTCGGCAAAGTCGGTTTTGTCAAAGTACTTCTTTGCATCACCAGGTGGTCCAAAGTAGGCTAAGCGTCCGCCTTGAGCGAGGAAGCAAACGTAGTCACAGGCGTTGATATTATTGGTTGCGTGTGTGACGAGCACGATGGTGTGCCCCTTATCGGCAAGCCTGCGCAGGAGGAACATCATCTTGCGATCCAGGCCTGGATCGAGGCCGGAGGTTGGCTCGTCGAGGAAGAAGACACTGGGGTTTGCCAGTAGCTCCAGGGCAATGGAGACACGCTTACGCTGACCGCCGGAGAGTTTGCTCACCATCAAATGCCGTCTATGGGTTATCTCTACGTCTTCCAGCACCTCGTTGATGCGCTGCTGAATCTGAGCTCCGGTGAAGTCATCTGGCAGGCGCATCTTAGCCGCGTAGTAGAGGGCGCGTTCAACAGGCAGGTCGCGGTGAATGATATCATCCTGGGGCACATAGCCAAGCTGGGTGCTGAAGGCGGCCAGGTGTTTATAGTAATCCTGCCCGTTGTAGAAAACCATCCCCGACTCTGCGGGTCGCAGGCCGTTGAGGGCTCCCATCAAGGTTGATTTACCTGTACCGGAGCCACCTACCAGGGACACGAATTTACGCGGTGGAATGGCAATAGAAATGTCATTGAGCAGTACGACCTGCTTATTACCGAGCTTTATGAGGTGTACCGCGTCGATGCGAACGCTGTTGCTCTCGTCCTGCTGCGTCAGCTGTGTACCGGTATAGGTGAGCTTAAAGGGGCCTATGCGTACCTCATCACCGGGTTTGAGCAATTGATTGGTTACCCGCAGGGCATTGACATAGACCCCATTGGTGCTGCCTATGTCAACGATGCGGTAGCCGCCTTGCACCTGCTGCAGGTGAGCATGGTAAGCGGAGACCTGTGGATGGTTCAGGACAACAGTATTATTTGGATGACGTCCAATGCTAATTTGAGGAGCGCCTAAGGGGATGGGGCGGATGGCAGGCACAATGTCTTGCGCTGCCGCCGAGCCATCATTGTAGGTCAGGGTGACCAGAGTACCATGGTCATCGCCAATACGGAAAATATCACCTCGCTCCAACGGTTTGCGGAATGGCTCATTGCCTGGAATCCTCCGGCCCTGATAGAGGAGACCATTGGTTGTTCTCGGCTGCTGGGGATGGGGATGGATGAATATCAACTGATTGCCTTCACGCACAATCTGTGCATGATAGGCCGAGACAACATTCTCGTTGATAACAATGTCATTTGAAGGATGACGCCCGATGTTAATGACCTGCTTAGTAAGCGGATAGGGCGTCTTCTCAGGATGGGTATTGGAAGTAACTTCCAGCGAAGGTACATCATGGACGGGTTCGGTGTCAAATGGCGCGGGCTTATTTTGTCTCTGAGCGGGCGCAGGCTGCTGTGCCACAAATGATGCTAGAGGCGGAGGTGGAGCATTTTGAAACGACTGTTGTGGTGTGAAAGAGGCGGGCGTTGGCGCTACCTTTGGCGGATTTGCTTGAGGAGCGTGGGGTGTGTGGGGTACGGTCAGAAAGAACTATATCGTTAGCCGGTTCACGTCCGAGGGTAATTTTTGGCTTTGTAATCTGGTAGGTGTTTCCCGCGAGTGAGCCGGTCAAGAACTTGATTGAAGCTAAAGTGGGTTGACTGTTGACTGTTTCCATAGATTGTGCCGTAAAGCTCTGTCGTCATGCGTGAGCGCAGTGACAGGGATGTACGGCATTCTCCTTTCCGGTTACAAAAAGATCGGAATAAGTCTGTTCTTCTTCAAAGAAGGCCAGGCTTTTATGAGTGCCATTATATTAGGAGCGTCAGGGTACGTGCAAGGGTTATCCCGCATAGCTTATGCTCTGTGCAGGTTGACGTTGCCTGTGCCGACGTTGAGAGTCAAGACTGGCTGTGTTGAGCCTGACGTTGAATTGGAGTTGAGAGGACCGTAATAGCTGGGTGAGTTACCAGGGGTTTGGACGCTGATAGGAAAATCACTGGTAATGGTGCCTGCATTGGTATTGGCGTCAAGAATAATATTGGTGTCTCCAGGCAGGGTTACATCTATATTGCCTGTTTCACTCTGTAGCTTGTACCTGGGCGTAGAATTGTTTGCCTCGGGGGTGGCGTCCACGTTACCGTTGAAGGTCACGTTGCCCGTGCCGGTCTGCAGGTGCGAACCATCGGACAATGTTGCATGATCAACGGTTATGTTGCCAATGTCATCTTTGAGCTGCAAGACACCGCTGAGTCCATCGACCCTGATATCTCCAATAGATAAATCGGCATTGAGCGTAAGCGGTGTAGTCGCGGATGCCGTGGATACCGTGGATAGAGTAGGGGTAGGGCTTGCTCCTATACTGGTGGTGGTTGGATTCACGCTTTGAGGAGGAAGTGTGATCGTCAAATCTACGGAATCGTTGTGGCTGCCGAAGATGCTACCGGTATCGGGTACTGTTGCAGTGACAGAGAGGGTGGAGCCGACAGGCTGCACCTGTACTAAGATATTGCCAAATTCTTTGTTTGCCTCGTCACTGCTGGCCGCCTTGACCTTTTTGAGAGTGGCAATGGTGGGGGTTGTGGCGCTGGGATCTACTGTAATAGTGATATTGCCGATTTGATTGTGTACTTGCATCTGGGTGATCGTGGATATTTGTATTGGTTGTGGTTGGCTTTGCTGTGTATAAGTTGTTGGGTTGCCGGCACCAGGAATAATGCCACCACCTGTTGCGCTGCGAACAGTCAGGAAGACGGTGATAGCTGCGGCGGCTACGAGAATAACGATGCCTCCGGCACAACCCATGAGCAGCAAGGGCCAGACGCTGCGTCGTTTGCGCGGGCGGGGGCCCTGCCCGGGTTGAGGAGAACGCTGCCTGGGCCTGGGCTGAGAGGAAAGAGGGGGGCGCCTGGGGCGCTCGACAGGGATGGTGGGTACATGGTATGGGTCTTGTCGCTGTTCGTCGTCCCAATTGTCGTTCATTCTTGCCTTGTCTCTGCTCATCAGTTATCCTCTCATGAAAATCTGTTTTGTTATCAATATTACGAGTGAGGAGGGGTGAGAGTTTTCTTTCCTATGCCATGAGGATAGGTATCTTCCACCAGTAGGTTTTTCGCTGCTCCACTTGCGCTGTGCACTGCCTGCAAGCGGGCATATTTGTTTTATGAGGTTGAGGTGGCGCTGCAAGGCCCCGCCTTGCAGCGCCACCTCAACCTCATGAAGATTCCTTCTGGCCACCCTGCCTGTTGCCCTCCAGGAAGAGGGCGGGTATTATGGCTATTACACATAAGGCTCCTGCGGCCAGGAAGATGGCAGTATAGACCTGGTGGGCCGATGCGACAAGGTACTGACCGTAGAGGGTGTTATAGGCTGCGCTAAAGACGGATACGCCAGCAGGTGGTTTGAATGCCGCGGCGAGCGCGCGGAAACGGCCGAGGCCCCAGGAGGTCAGGGCGGCAAGACCCAGGATCATGCCGATCATACGCAAGACGGTCACAACCGAGGAGGCCATGCCAATCTGGCGTTTGCTGGCGGCGTTGATGGCCGTGGTACCGATAGGGGCAATCACCAGGCCAAAGCCAAGACCACCTATGAGCGTGCTGATGGTGATCTGTGTCCAGTTGACATCGAGGGGCCAGAGATGCATCAGCCAGAAGCCAATAGCAGCGGGAAGCAGGCCGAGGACGGCTGTCAGGCGACAGGTGATACGGGCGCAAAGCCAGCCGCCTATTAGCGCTCCAACAGGGATCATGGCCGTGAGGCGCAGCAGGGCCAGCCCACTGTCAAGGGGTGGACGGCCCAGCACCGTTGCAATAAAGATAGGAATATCTGCCATGGCGATAATCAGCGCCGCTCCCACCAGTAAACTTACCAGTGATGTGGCAGAGAAGGCCGTTCGCTTGAAGAGCGAGAGTTCGATAACCGGCCAGTTCTTGCGCCGCTCGGTAAATGTTTCGAGGGCAATAAAGGCGGCCAGCAATACGAGCGCAGCGGCGATCAACCAAAGATTGTTCTGTATGGGGGCTGTTCCTGGGGCGTTTGGAGCAGGGCTGAGCTGCCCGGCTTCCTGGGATAGACCCAGGCTGAGGCAGACCAGCGATGCGCCCAGCAAGAGGGCACCCGGCAGGTCAATGCGCTCTTTCAAATGAGTACCCAGTGGTATGAGCCGCCAGATAAAGAAGAGGAGAAGCGCTACAATGGGCAGGTTGAGGTAGAAGATAGCCTGCCAGCCCCAGGTCTGGACGATAATTGAGCCGTAGAGAGGGCCGAGCACTCCGCCGGCCTCGGTCACCATGCCAATGAGACCAAGGGCAATGCCTCGTCGTTCTTCGCCATAGAAGTCGCCAGCCACGGCCATGGCCAGGGGCACCACGGCTCCTCCGCCTGCAGCCTGCACGAAGCGCGCTGCCACGAGCCAGGTCAGGCCAGGAGTATCGACATTGATACCAACGTTGTGCAGGAAACCGAGATCGACGATATTGCCCAGGATGGGGGCGAGTCCACAGAAAAGCGAGCCCAGGGCAAAGATGCTCAGGCAGATGATGAAGACGCGCCGCCGTCCATACATGTCTGAGACGCGGCCCATCAGCGGCATAGCGATAACGTAACCCAGGAGGTAGCCGCTGACGATCCAGGCAGCGTGATCAAGTTGAAATATAGGGATTTGTAGATCGGTTATTATCTGGGGCAGGGCGGTGACCACGACGGTCTGGTCGAGCGCCGTGAGAAATACGGCTGCGCATGCTGCCAGCAGTCCCGCAGGGTAGGGGCGATGGAGCCGGTGCAGGGTAGGGACAAGCCGGTGCAGGGTAGGGACGAGCCCTACCCCTACAATGGACGATGGGCGCGCGGCGTTGCGCAGAAAGTACCAGGGATGTGTACGATTCATTTTTCGACATTTTCCTTGTTATTCAGTGTTGGGTTCAGTTTATGGAATGGGTGCTGTGATGGTCAAGTTTTCGTTGAATTTCGATAATTTGATGGTACGTGCCGTTTTATCGGTATCGCCGGGGGCTGCAATACCTGTTATTTTAATGACGTAGGGCAGCTTGTCGGATTTTCCAATGCAGGTATTGATTTTATCCATGGTGCCAGCGGGAGCGCCGCCGCCTGTAATGCCGGCCAGGTATTTAGCGTCGAGTGTGCCATCGATGCTCCAGCAGGGTTTGCCATCTACATTGGCATCGGTGGGTGTGCCAGGATTCTGAATGTGGCCCAGGATGGCTGCTATTCCTGTTTTGGGGTCTGACAATGTGCGGGGATCAAGGAGACCGGAGGTATGCATCCACTTGTTGGTAATGGGATCGGTGACGTACTGCTTATCACCGATAGTGATGAGTTGTACCTGTACAACGTTCCCAAACACCAGGACATTGGCACTGGCTTTAAGCTTATCTGGAACAAGTACGTCGCCGTCGGCCGTCTTGATGATTAACGCGGCTCCTGTGCCGGGGTTATCGACGGCGAGATTGAAATGGTACGAATGGACTTTCTGGATGGCCGCCTGCGCTTGCGTAATCAGCTGGTGGGTGTCTGGTACATTATTTGAGCTGCCTCCGCAGGCGGCCAGGGTAAGTACCACGGCTAATAAGCCGAGGATTGCGGGCAGGGGGCGTAAGAGTCCGGGTGGTCTTTGCATGGGAACCTCCTTATATTGGGTGATAAGTGCGTAAAGCTATTCATAACTCCACATTTTATCATTTTGCCTGGCTGGGTGCGTAGAGCCCAGCGGCTACATTTTGCCTGGCTGGGTTAGTTACAAGAGCAGGGCGGTGTCGTTGTTGATCCAGGTATCACAGATGTGGCATCCTGCTTTGTTTGTTGAGAAGATCCAGTGGAGGTGGTGATCTTTGTAGGAGCAGCGTAGAAGGTTTCTGAGGTTCTCGATGGTGGTTTCAAATGTTGCTGGCGGCGTTGATGTTTTTTCGTGTATGGGGATAGAGGATCCAGATGGCGTTGGTGGTGTTATAAGGGTATTGTGCTCATGGGTGGTGGGTTGAAGGGTAAAGTTTGAGTCGGGATGGTCCAGAGTAGTAAGAGTAGTAAGAGTAGTGGGAGTAGTGGGTATGATAGCCTGATCTGAGTCGGGGTGGCTCAGAGTGGTAGGAGTAGTAAGAGTAGCAAGAGTAGTGGGAGTAGCGGGAGTATTGTTTTCAGAAAATGGCGTTTGGGCCAATGGAAGATCATGAGAGGAGTAGAGGCCATAGGCTGGGGAGAGGATTTCGCCAGTTTTGAACATGCGCCGAAGCATTTGCTTCACGAGTGTATGATCCTGACCGGTCTGGCTGGCAAGTTCTTTGGGACTCAGTGGGACGGGACTGACTCGCAAGATTTTGAGGAGGGCCTGGCGCTCAAATGAGTACTGCAGGTGATATGGGCCCCCTTTGAGGAGGGAGGCGGTGGGAGTGAAGTTGGTGCCGAGCCAGCGGATAGAGGGGATGCCGTCGGCATTGCCGACAACCTTGTAGATGAGGTTGCTGGCTTTTGCGCTGAAGTTGTTTTTAGTGGTGGCGAGGATGCGGATGTCTTTGTCAGAGGGGTGCTGAGCGACGAGGAGGCCTGTGCGTTGGCCGGCGATGAAGGTTACTGGACCACGGCTGCGGTAGAGGAGAGGATTGCCAAAGCTGCCATGGTGGTGAACGATTAAGATAGAGCAGTTGGCCTGTTGAGCCAGTTGTACCAGGGGGTTGAGGGCTCGTCTGCTGTTGGGGTCATGCAGGCCTTTGATGCTCGATGCCAGAACGGCCATGAGGGGGTCAATGATGACGAGGACGGCGCGTGTATTTTTGATAGCTTCGTCCAGGATGGGGAGGTGTACCGGCAGGGTGAAGACGGAAATGTCGTCGCTGCCCGTTATAGGGTTGCGTCTGCGAACATAGGGGATGAGATGAATGCGTGAGGGATCGCCACCGGCGGCCTCGACGCGGGGTTTGATGGCATCGTTGACGGCATCTTCGGGGGCGATGAGGACGACATTGCCCTGTATGCCGGGAGAGCCATCGGGCATCGGCTGGCCAGAGGTGACTCGGGAGGCGAGGTCGAGGGTGAAGAGGGATTTGCCGAGTCCAGGGTCGCCCTCGAGGATGGTCAATTTGCCACGAAGGATGTGGCCGGGCCAGAGCCAGTGGAGTGGCAGGGACTTGAAGTCTGAAAGGGGTGTGACACCTTCTACGATGGTTGCGTTATTTGGATCGTCCTCGCGGGTTTCCTGGCTACGTTCCTGGCTAGTTTGGGTTGTGTTGGCGGAGATCAGTTCTACAGAGGGCTGGTTTTCGGGGTTGTCATGGGTCATGGGTTAAAATTTCCTTTCGGTGTGTGGAATTCGTTTAACACAGGGTAGGGACAAGCCCTACCCCTACTATGGACGGTGGAGTGATATTTGCGTTTGTGGTGGGGAGGTGTGTATTCATTCGTTTATTCGTTCGTTCGGTAAGAGGGGTAGAAGGTGCTCTTTTATTCAGTATACCAGGGGGGAGAAATGATGGTTGTTGGATTTAAGTAGGGCAGGCGTTTCTAAATGGGGAAGTGGTACAATGAGGGAAAAATGAAGAGGAGAAAATGACAGATGGCGAGAAGAAGTACATTTGGCCAGTTCCTGACCAATCTTGATCAGCCTAGGCCTTTTCCTGAGAAATTGAGTAAGCTAACAGGCAATCTCTGGCGACGAGTGGTTTTGCGCAAGACCTGCTGCGGGCATCCAGGTGAGCCGGGGTGCTGAGAGGGGAGTCTGCCGTCCGGTACGGAGGGCCACAATCACACTCATAATGAGCATCATCATCACCATTAATCCCTGGTTGCTGGCGCTGAACTTTACTTTAAAGGAGAGGAAGTATGACAGGTAAAGTGAATTCTATCCCGGAGGGCTTCCACACAGTCACGCCATATCTGATGGTTCAGGAGGCGGCTCAACTGATCGATTTTGTGAAACAGGCATTTGGAGCGACAGAGCTCATGCGGACGACGGGGTCCGCCGGCGGTATCCACGCCGAGGTCAGGATTGGCGACTCGATGGTGATGATTGGCGGCGGTGGTGTCTGGAGAGGGGAAGCGATGCCCGCGGCGATCTATATGTACATGGACGATGTCGACGCAGTGTATAAGCGTGCGCTTCAGGCAGGCGCTACCTCGATTACCGAGCCGGAGGACCAGCCCTATGGGGATCGCATGGCGGGCGTAAAGGACGCGTTCGGCAATGTGTGGTACATTGCCACGCACATAAAGGATGTACCCTTGTAGGAGGTGCGGCTAACGCACCAGCCCACGTTCGCCTGTAATTCCCCAGATCAAACGCTCCAGTGGGTCGGGGTCCTGTTTTCGGAAATCGACCCAGGTCATGCTTTCGAGAAAAGGGGGGAGTTCTGGGGCGTTTTCGCAATCGGGAAGGATTGCCGGGATAACGGGACAGTCGCGCTTTACAAATTGTTGAAGGAATGCACGCAACTCTTTATCTTGCCAGGGGCCTCTACCATTTTTGCCGACAAAGACTGCTGCCGATTTGATTTTACCTATTTGCTCCTCCACCAGGGGTTGCCATGGTAATCCTGGGGGCAGTTCCCATTCGTCCAGCCAGGGTAGAATACCATGTTCCTGGAGTTTTGCTCCGATTTCCTTTACAGCGGGTTTATCTGTACCGTTGTGGCAGAGGAAAACGTCGAAGTCGCGAGTTTTGATTTTGCCCTGGAGGATGGTCTGGGCGGTGGCGCGGTCGCGCTGGGTATCGGCGGCGCGGTCCATTTGCTGGACGGCCGGTGAGGGGGCTGCGGTGAGCGGTTCTTCCCTGTCGATGAGTGAGATGCGCTGATCACAAACGGGGCAGTTTAGCCAGTTGTGGCCGAGGTTCAAACGTGATTGGAGGATTTGCTCGGTCATGACAGTATGGCAATGGTTGCACACAAGAATGCGGCGGCGTTTGATGGTCTCTGGCAGAGCGCGGCGCTGCAGGTGGATGTGGATGTAGTCCTCGAATTGAAGGCGGGTTTGTGCGCTGGCGGCCTGATCATAGAAGAGGGTAAATTCGCCTCGGCCTTCACCGATGTTGTGCAAGAAGAGGCCGCAGGTTCCTCCCACACTGGCCTGGTAGGTGACGGCGTTCTTCCAGAGCTCCTTCTTCTTGAAGAGGCCGCTGTGTGAGAGGCGCACAGTGAGCGTGGCGTAGATGTTCTGCACCGGTCCCTCGAAACTGAAAATTGCTGTTTTGCCTGCCGGGTCTGGCAGTTCGGGATTCTCGCGGGTGGATTGGGAGGGGAAGACGAGATGCAGACCATCATCGGCTGTTTCGCGCAGGGCAATTTCGCTGTGGAGCAGATCCTCGACCATGGCGAGCAGCAGCAGTTTCTCCTGCTCTTTGTTTTGGATGCGCTCGTCCCGGGGGATGGAAAAGTCGCCAGCCTGGACCCTGGCTTCGGCGATACTGCCGAAACCCTCGGGCTCGTCCTTCACCGCATTGACCAGGGCGGAGGCGTAGGCATCGAGGAGTTCGGGCTGCAACAAAACAAAGTTACCGAAGCTGAGGCGGCGGATCAGGCCTCGTGACTCCACGCGGCCGATACAGGTCTCGAACTGGGGGCGCAGGTTGTCTGCGTCAGGAGGTGCTGACTCGACTTTCAGGAACGTGTGGTAGAGGTCATCGACGGTAGAGAGCAGCCGGCCGGACTCTTTCTCCGTGGCCAGGAAGTCCTTGATGCGTTGAAAGAGGTCGTTCGAACTCACCTTCGGCAGGACTTCCCAGTTGATCGCTGCCTGGATCGCCTCCGCTAGCTTCGCGGTGCCTTTTCCTTCCTTAGCACTGGTCTCGAAGTAGCCAGCAAAGCCGAGTTCACGCAGCAACGCGTCGATGCGAGCTGGGCTGACGCCCGTGCCTCCGCGGTCTACGCGTGCCGCCACCAGGAACTTCTGCATGGGCGGGGCGAAGCTACCCTGGGTGCGCTGGGCGATGCGCAGCGCGCGGTCCCAGTGGTGCACACCGGAGAAGGGGTCGGTCTCGCTGTGGGCATCGAAGACGACCAGCGCGACCGCCACTTCATTGAGGTGCAACTGGTGGATGAGGCGATAGCCGGGCTGGCCTGCCAGGTCCCACAGGAGTATCTCGCGGTTCTCCTTGCTTCCATTGCCAAGTTCGACTTCCCTGCTGTCGAAAGGCCAGACGTAGCGGCCATGGGTTGACTCGGTGGGAGCGAACTCTTGCTTCGAGAGGACGAGACCAAGGCCAGATTTGCCGACGCCGCTGTCGCCGACCAGGACGACCTTGACGTTGGTGTAGTGAACCGAGGGAGCAGCGGAGGCTCTCCGGAGAATCGTATCGAGGTCCAGGTGCCAGATGCGGATGATTGTGTCGCGTTCACCAAGTGTGGCCAGGATGGGTAACTCTGGGTGGAAAGCTACACTGCCAATTACATAACCTGAAGAAGACTCATTGAAAAGGGCCACCTTCTGCCAGGTATCCAGATCCCAGAGGCGAACCGTTGCATCTGTGGATTTCGAGGCCAGGAGACAGTTATCAGCAGAGAAGGATATGCCTCCGATGGAAGCTGTATGACCCTCAAGGGTGCGTATTTGTTGTGCTGTGGCAGCATCCCAGAGGCGGATGGTGCGGTCATCAGAGGCGGAGGCGAGCAGACGACCATCAGGCGACCAAGCCACGCTCCTGACCAAATTGGAGTGGCCGGAGAGGGTGTGGAGGAGCTGGGCGGTCTGGGCGTCCCAGAGGCGGATGGTCTTGTCAAGAGAGGCGGAGGCGAGCAGGCGTCCATCGGGGGACCACGCCACGCTGTAGATAGAAGCGGAGCGTCCGGAGAGGGTGTGGAGGCGGTGGGCGGTTTGGGTGTCCCAGAGGCGGATGGTGCGGTCATGTGAGGCGGAGGCAAGCAGGTGTCCATCGGGGGACCAGGCGATTTGTGCGATCCTTTCTGTATGGCCTCGGAGTGTGTGATGTAGTTTGAAACCTGGCGGGGGTGGCTGCTGCTCAAGTTGTCGTTGTCGTTGTCGTTCAAGTTCTTGTTGTCGTTGTCGTTGTTGTTCGAGTTCCTGTTGTCGTTGTCGTTGCCGTAATACGTAGGATTCCTGTGTATTATCAGAGTCGGCCCAGGCGTATGCCCAGAAGAGGAGGAGTATTACCACGATGAGCGATAGGGTGAGTATCCACCGGTATTGTGTGAGGAAGGGGGGCAGTTGATTGAGTAGTGGCCTGTCGAGGAGGTAGATGAGGATGAGGGTTATGGCGCAGGTGAAGGGGATGAGCCACCAGTTGAGGAATAGCCGGCGGATGGCGCGGGGAAAGGCTGGGCGGGGGTAGCGCGGGTCATCCGATTTAGGGGATGGGTTTCTGGTTGTTTTGGGCGCGTTTGCCACGTTTTTGCTCCTCTGGCACGGTTTTGTGCTGGGTTGGAGTGAGTTTCGGTAAATGCATGTTTCGTTGGGAGCAAGTGTAGTATGTTGGGTGGTGGTTGTCAATATTGGGGTTTTTGGGATTTTGAGGGGGGTGTGAATGGTTGGGTTGGTAGGCCATTGACCAGGCGGGGGGTGGTGGCGAAAGCGGAATAAATAGGGTGTGGAGGTTGGTAAATGGGCGGTAATTGGTATCAAGATGAGTGACCTAATGGTGTTACCCTGGGCGCGGCGAAGGGTTGGGCTCGATGGGAGACGAGATCCTTCGCTGCGCTCAGGATGACAGGTGCGGGCGCTCGGGATGACAGGTGAGCGCGGGAGGGTCACATTCGTGTCGATGGGAGGCGAGATCCTTCGTTGCACTCAGGATGACAATGGGGGGCAAGAGTCAGACCCGGGGCTGGGCGGAGGGATGACAATGGAGGGGCAGCAGGCAGACCCTTGGGTGCGGGGGGTGACATTGTTAGCCAACTTGGGTTGATGGGAATTCGGGCCGATAAATCGGCGGTGGGCGCGGTGAACCGGCCCCTACAGTCGTATTACCCTCACCCACGGGCGACCATAAAGGCCCTCCCTTCCTCCCTTCATCCGCCCTCGCCCCTACGCGAGACCCCAACCATTCTTAGCTTGATGGGTATTCGAGCCGATAAATTGGAGGTGGCGCGGTGAACCGGCCTGTACGGGTCATGCAGGCGTTTTTGAGGCTGTAGGGGCTATTGGATGATCCAGGTTAGATTTTATCCGTATACTGAAATGGGGTGAGACATGCTTGCCCCGAATTATGCTACAAGTAAAGGAGAGAAATAAGATGGCATCGCTTGCATCTACTTTTCCTGTTCTACCGGGTAAGACGGAGCAATGGAAGCACTTTAGCCAGGAGATGGTTGGACCTCGCCACAGTGAGTATGAAGCATCTCGCAAACGTTTGGGGGTGACGAGGGAGGTGGCGTATCTCCAACAGACACCACAGGGTGATATGGTGATCGTGTACATGGAGGCGCAGGATATTCCACGGGTGTTTGAGGGGTTGGGGATGTCGCAGGAGCCGTTTGATGTGTGGTTCCGCGAGCAGGTGAAGGAGGTCAACGGGGTGGATTTTGCGCAGCCCTTGCCAGGGCCGCTGCCGGAGGCGATTGTCGATTGGCGAGCCAGGTAATACGTCTTTAGTGTAGCAGCTTGAGCATGGTCGCCGCAGGTGACCTGAAAGGTTTTTTGCCGTTTATGCGCCTTTGCCTCATTGAAGGTGAGGCAAAAGGCGCATGAACGGCAAAGAGGAATCACGCAGAGGCTCTGCCTCTGCCTGTAGGTCACAGGTATTTCACGATTTTGGCTAGCAAATCGCCCATCTTAAAGGGTTTTGGCACAAAGTCGTCGGCTCCAAAGGTTTGTGCATCCGTCGCAGCATGCAGGTGGGCTGAGAGTAAAATGATGGGGAGATGCCTGGTTTCTTTTTGACTCTTTAAGCGTTTGGTGATTTCTCGTCCATCCTGTCCGGAGAGCAGGATATCAAGGAGGAGTAAGTCAGGCTGGTAGGTCTGTATTTTCTCGTGAAGCGTTTCACCGGTGTCCGTGACGACTTCATATCCGGCGTATGTCAACAGTGCTTGTAGAGCTTCGAGAATACCTGGGTCGTCATCAACGACGAGGATCAATTTGTTCTGGGCGCTCATAGAATTGATTTCCTCTTTCTCCTGGCTCCTCGATTGATGAAGTGCTTGTTGGTGCCTGGAAGGAGGGTCAGACATTTAAACGTTCCTTCCTCTCTACTTAACAACTCTGTCTGATTTGTTGGTACTAGAGCTTCAACACGATAGAAAGAAGCACGAAAATGATAGTATATCTGAAGGTATATTCCGAAGAATATAGTACATGAAAAACCCGATAGAAGCAACAAACGAGCAGTGCTTACGGTCCTCATGCAATTGACACAGACGATGCCAATATGTTATGAACATTGTGGGGAAAATCAAACCTCTTAACTATTTTACTCAACGCTGAGACCATTTTACCAAAGGAGAAACTATTTATGCCTCTCATATCTCGCTTTGCGTGGCAAATGCGCGCACTTGTAGCTCTCACCTGCGCCCTGGTGCTGGCACTCTCGTCAACGGCTCTTGCCTTTGCCTCAGTGACCCTGGTCCAACTGAGTAGTGACCCTTATACCAACACGAGCAGCCAACACAAAACGGAAGTCGAGCCCGATAACTATTCCTTTGGCTCAACTATCGTTGCAGTCACCCAGGCCGGCCGTTTCTTCAGTGGGGGCAGTTCTAACATTGGTTGGGCCACTTCCACTAACAGTGGCAGCACCTGGACGCATGGCTTCCTGCCTGGTACGACGGTGTATGCCACGCCGAAAGGGACATTTGCTCGTATCAGCGATCCCGCAGTTGCTTATGACGCTGCTCACAAAACCTGGCTGATCTCTAGCCTGGCCATCTCAGCCTCGGGAGTTGGTGCAGCGGTTCTGGTGAGTCGCTCTACCAATGGTGGACTAACCTGGAATAACCCGGTCGCCGTGAGTTCTGCTCCTCCAGGCGCCTTCTACGACAAAGAATGGGTGGCCTGCGACACCACCTCTACCAGCTCATTCTTTGGTCATTGCTATGTCGAGTGGGATAACAATGGCAGCGGCAATCTTATCCTCATGAGTACCTCTACGGATGGAGGAAAGACCTGGGGAACGCCAAAACCCACGGCGAACGCGGCTACCGGTATAGGTGGGCAACCGCTCGTTCAGCCGAACGGTACCGTCATCGTGCCTATAGACGATGCCAATGAGTCGGCCGTCGAAGCTTTCATCTCGACCAATGGCGGCACAACATGGGGACCCACCGTGCTGATTTCGACGATAAGCTCTCATAGTGAGAACGGAGGCCTGCGCTCTGGCCCCCTGCCGTCTGCCGAAATCGATGGTGCTGGCAAGGTCTATGTTGTATGGCAAGACTGCCGTTTCGAGAGCGGCTGTAGCGCCAATGACATTGTAATGAGCACCTCAACGAATGGTCTGACATGGTCGGCAGTGAAGCGCATCCCCATTGATGGTGTTGGGAGCGGCGTCGATCACTTCATTCCTGGAATCGGTGTGGACAAGTCAACGTCTGGGAGCAGCGCTCACCTTGGGCTGGCCTTCTACTACTACCCGGTTTCTAATTGCTCCTCCTGCCAGCTTGATGTTGGTTTTGTGTCATCAACCAATGGGGGAACCAGCTGGAGCGCGAAGACGCAACTGGCAGGGCCGATGCATCTTTCATGGCTGGCAAACACCAACCAGGGCCGCATGGTCGGAGACTACATCTCAACGACCATAGATGGCGGGAAAGCCTACCCGGTCTTCGCTGTGGCGCAGGCGCCCAGTGGAAGTACTTTCAACGAAGCTCTGTACACGGTGGCCGGTGGTTTGAGTGTGCGTGGTGGGTCGCACAGTTCGAGTGATCGTGTAGTGGCTACAGCCAGGGCTGGAGCAACAACCCATCTCACGGCTTTCTAAGAAGCAGGGCGAGGACAAGCCATCGCCCCTACAATGGACGGGCAGGTGAGCGGGCTGTCCATAGTGCATTTGCGAGAGGGGTATTTGTCACACAGGGTGATCGGGATGTTGTTACCGCAAGTTTTGGGCTTGTTTCTCTGCTAACCGTTTGGGATTATCGCGAATATATTGGCGTTTTTGTACGACTTCTGGTTTGTCACGAAGGACTCGTTCATAGTAGTTGCGTTGCCACACATGTCCAGGCCATGACATATTGTGTGCTTTGATGTAGTTGAGCCAGGTCACGGTGGTGATGGATTTGTAGGTTCCGACAACTTGTCCTAAGGTCGGGGCATGCTCTTTTGTGCCATCCAGCCAAAGAATAAAGTGGACGTGATCTGGCATGATGATAAATTCATCAAGGGTGACACCTGGAAATCTCTCTGGTAGTGCATGCCAGCTTTCTTCTAAAATTATGCGAAGTTCTGGAATATCAAAGAAGGGCTCAAGTTGGGCAGCACGTATGGTGACATAATAGGCGCCTGTCCAGGTGTAGTCGTGTTTCGTCGCAAGTGTAGTATGTCGATTGATGGTTGTCAATGTTTAATTTTCTGGTGATTCCTCAGAAGTCCGCGAGAGATCCTTCGCTGCGCTCAGGATGACACAACTTTTTCATGCTCATCTTGTATTGGATAAGACTACGCCCGCGAGATCCTGAGCGCAGCGAAGGATGACACACCTCGCGCTGTCATCCTGAGCGCAGCGAAGGATCTAAGGCGCGCATTGGTCCAGCAGACCAGACTCACGTTGCCTTGCGGACTTCTGGGGAAGCACCGGGTTAGTTTTCTGTACAAAAGGACAGCCAACAAACTGTCCTCTTGCGCAATGCTAATTGCTCTTCCCTGGGGTATAGTATTGGCATAACCGGGGGGTCGCGGGGGCTGGGGCTGGCGCTGGCGCGGGGGCTGGCACAACTGCGCTGGAATTTGATCATTGATGCGCGGGGGGCTGAGGCTCTGAACGCGGCACGTGATGAATTAGCGCGTCTTACGTCTGTGATTGCCATTGCCGGGGATGTGACCGATGCAGCGCACCGGGGGGTGCTTGCCAGTGCCGCAGCAAAAATGGGGGGCCTGGATGCGTTGGTGAATAGCGCGAGTATTCTGGGGCCTAGCCCGCAGCCGTCTTTGTTGGACTATCCACTGGATGTGCTCGAGCGGGTGTATCGTACGAATGTGATTGCGCCGCTGGCGCTTATCCAGGCACTGCAATACCAGTTGAAGGTGGGGGCGTGTGTGATCAATATTACGAGTGATGCGGGGGTGGAGGCTTATGAGGGTTGGGGAGGATATGGGTCGAGTAAGGCGGCGCTGGAGCAGTTGTCGAATATCCTGGCGGCTGAGAATCCTTCATGGCGGGTGTATTGGGTTGATCCGGGGGATATGCGTACGCAGATGCACCAGGAGGCGTTTCCAGGCGAGGATATCAGTGATCGCCCGCTGCCGGAGGTGAGCGTGCCCGGGTTGATTGAGTTGATTACGGGGGAGCGGACAAGTGGAAGGTATGCTGCGCGTGCGGTAGGGCAATAACCCCAATGGACTCCAGAGCGATCTCAAGCCAGCAAGCCTGGGCGACCACGAGGGTGCCTTCATCATCCCCCGGATGCGGCTCCCCTACTATGGACGGGGTTGGCGGGCTGTGCATGGGTATTATGGAAGGGGAGAGGATCTGAAGGGAGTGTTTGTGGCTATGCATCAGCTATGATCATTGGGAGACTCGCAAACCATTCCTGCATTGCTTTATGGAGATGATCGTCTCTCCAGTGATACCATGCCTGCACCCATTCATCACCAACGCCATGTAAGACATCCTTAAATCGCCTAAATGCACCTTTGCCCATCAAGGCAATGGATAGTTTTTCTGCGACCTGTAGCCAGAGTAAGCTGTCACGAATGGCTGATGTGTCACTCAACACGATCCAGGAAATGATACACAATCCCTACCATGATGTGCGGATAAATACGCTGGATAAGATAGCAAGAGCGCTGGAGATCCCTGTCACTGACCTGTATGAGCGGGAAAGCTAGGGGAGGGATATATCAAAGATTACCAAAGCGTTCCAGACGCCGTGAGCAACTTGCGAGTGTACTTCTCGTTTTACAATCACGAGCGTCTCCATCAGGCGTTTGATTATCAAACGCCTACACAGGTGTATACAGGCAGATAAAACGGATATTCTCGAACGGTTGAGTTTTGTCTTATTTTTGCCCAAAAACTGTCTTGGCTTTTGGGACCACCATAATACGGTAACGGCTGTTCTTTCGGACAGTTCCAAAACTGTCCACTTGTCCAATGCGTCTTAGCACACCTCATGGTATAGTAAAGTCAATAAAACATGTACATATGAAAATACTAGGATGCGCGAATAATGAACAAGGTACCAATTCTCTTATCCACGGAATATAACAAGGGACTTCCTGGGCTCCCTCTGCTTAACTTCACCCTGTCGTCTAAACTTGAGGCCCAAGAACCACCAGAGGCACGTGGCCTGGCACGCGATGAGGTACGTCTGATGGTCTCCCGCATCGCAACTGACCAGGTGGTGCATACCCATTTTCGTCAAATCGGAGACTTTTTAGAGCCGGGGGATGTGTTGGTGATTAATACCAGCGGGACGCTGAACGCCGCGCTGCCAGCGACACGCTCCGATGGGACGCAGTTTGAACTCCATCTCTCAACTCATCTGCCCGCGAACCTCTGGGTAGTAGAAATGCGTGCTTACCAGGACAACCGAGAGAAAACGACCAGGCCATTCTATGATATAAAGCCGGGAGAGTCTTTTACACTGCCTGCAGGTGCAAGCGTAACTTTCCATACACCCTACGCTCCCGGCAATGCGTTTCGCCGTCTCTGGGTCGCAAGCCTTAATCTGCCTGGCCCGCTTCATCTCTACCTTGACCGGCATGGCTTCCCCATTCGGTATAGCTATGTGAAAAAAGGGTGGCCTTTGAGCTACTACCAATCAGTCTATGCAACAGAACCGGGTAGCGCTGAAATGCCTTCTGCCGGGCGTGCCTTCACCCCTGAACTGCTGACTCGCCTGATTGCCAAAGGTATTCAGATAGCTCCCCTCCTCCTGCACACCGGAGTTGCCAGTTCAGAACAAAAAGAACCGGTATATGAAGAGTATTACCGTGTCCCTGAGCCAACTGCACGCCTCATCAACACCGCACATCTTGCACACCAGCGGGTTATTGCCGTTGGTACAACCGTCGTGCGAGCATTGGAAACGGTCACCGATACCAGCGGGATAACACATCCTGGGGAGGGCTGGACAGACATACTTATTACGCCGCAACGTGGCATTCGCTCTGTCAAGGGGTTGTTGACTGGCCTGCATGAACCGCTCTCAACCCACCTGGCAATGCTTGAGACGTTGGCTGGACGCGCACACCTTGAAATAACCTACAAAGAAGCCCTTCAAGAAGGGTATCTCTGGCACGAGTTCGGGGATTTGCATTTGATATTACCGTGAGGGAAGTTTTTATTCAACACAGCAGCACAACAGAGGCGTCGCCTCTGTTGTGCTGCTGTGTTGAAAAGTTGTGGTAGGCTTTTCATTACTCCTGCTGCAAGATATAATAGGTGCAATCACTTTTTAGGGTGAGGGAGCGGCAGGAGCAAGTTAGATGGCCGAGACGCAGCGTTTTCTGGTTCGTTTTTGGGGGGCCCGGGGAAGTTATCCTACACCGGGGCCTTCCACGGTACGCCATGGAGGGAACACATCTTGTATTGAAGTGCAGGCAGGTTCGCACACGCTGATCCTGGATGCAGGCAGCGGGATTATTCGTTTGGGAGTGGAGCTTCTGCGGCGCGCAAAGGGAAGACCTTTGCATGTGTCACTGTTGATTACTCACGGCCATGGCGACCACCTCGTTGGCTTGCCCTTCTTCGTACCCCTCTTTGAGAGCAATGCTCAGATTGATTTCTTCGGACCTTCCTTGGAGGGGCGAAGTATTGAGCAACTTGTAACCCCGATCATGTCTCCTCCGTATTTTCCAGTGGATATGGGTAAATTGCCGTCGCAGCGTAGGTTTCACACAGTGACAGGTGAGGAGTTTATTATCTGGGATCATGGCTATGGGAGTAAGCCGGAGATTGTCTGCGACCAGGAGCAGACTAAGGATGCTGAGCTATGCGTCGCTATACAGTTTACGGATAGTCATCCCCTCAACGGGGCGATTCTGTATCGTATCGAGTATGCCGGCCGGCGTCTTGTCTATGCCACCGATGTCGAGTGGAGCAAGCAGTTGTACGATCCTGATTTCCTGGCCTTTGCGCAAGGGGCAGACGTGCTGGTACACGATGCCCAGTATACGGCCGAAGATTATCAAAAAGCCAAGCGTGGTTTCGGTCACAGTACGATTGAGATGGCAACCGGGGTGGCTTGCGAAGCGAAGGTACGTGAACTGATATTATTCCATCATGAACCAACCTATGATGACGCGAAGTTGGATGCTATGGAGGCGGAGGCGCGAAGGCGCTTTGCTCGTACACGCTCGGCGTACGAGGGCCTGCAGATTAATCTTTTAAGTGAGCGAGGACTATAATGGGAATAAATGTTGTACTGGCATTGATGATTATCGGGTCGTTTCTGGTCGCTATACCACTGCACGAAAGTGGTCATGCGTTAATGGCTTCCATGCTGGGCGATAGAACGCCGCGTGAGGAAGGGCGGCTCAGCCTGAGTTTGCGTTCGCACATTGATCCGATTGGGACGCTCATGTGCGTTCTCCTGGCCTTTCAACCGATCCCCGGCGTGGGTTTTGGTTGGGGCAAACCTGTCAAGGCTGATCCGTGGAAGATGCGGGTTGGCGCCAATGCCGGCGTGCTCCTGGTTGCATGGGCCGGTCTGATTTTTAGCCTGCTTATCGGGGTGCTTGTGTCCGTGCTGTTGCGCTTCGTTCCTATCCAGATGTTGGAATCAGCGGTTGGTCTACATATTATACAGCTGTTAATTGTCTTTGCCAGTGTGAATATCTGCCTGGCGATCTTCAATTTATTCCCCCTTTATCCTCTCGATGGGTATCAGATTGTTTATACCCTTTTACCCAGCAGGCAGGCTGTGCAGTTTGCCAAATCTGCGGCCTATGGACCGCTTATCATCCTGGCTCTCTTCTTTTTACTGCCTTTCCTGGCCCAACTTGCGAGTCCAGGCCTCACTAGTTTCCCTCTTTTTCAGCTACCGTATTATATCTGGTTAGGTTCCATGAACATTATTGCCTTAGTTATGGGACAAATACCTGATATTGTTATGACCCTTTACTCAATTAAATGATTGTGGCAGATAGAACATGGATATGAGGAAGTGGTTATATAGCTATCGTCTTGGGCAGGTGCGTCAACAACTTGGCTTTGTGGCTCCACTGGCAGCCGGGGAATATGGAGAAGTGAGTCAGTGGCTGCCGGCAGCGGCACTGGCGCTTTTTAAGACAATGTCCCCCGCTGATCAGCGTCACTCTCTTCGCGTATGTCGAGGTCTCCAGGCTCATGGCTGTAGGGATAGGGATATGCTTGCAGCGGCACTGTTGCATGATGTTGGTAAGGCAGGGGGGCGTGTGCCTTTCTGGACTCGCCCGGTCATAGTGCTGGGCAAAAAGTTAGTGCCAGGATTGTTGAAACGCCTGGTTGTTTACCCCGGCGTTCAGTATACACAATCCCTTCCAGGATGGCGGCGCGGGCTCAGTTATGCCTGGTATCATGCCGAGGTGGGTGCAGAGCTGGCCGCAGCGGCTGGACTTTCGCAGCGTGCTGTCCTCTATATTCGTACGCATCACCAGGCTGATGGCCCGGCGGCGGAATTACATAAAATAGACGAGGTATCGTGAGATATGCCAGACCAGGTGAGTATTAAGGTAGCGACCGGGGATGAAGAGGAAGGGTATGTGAGAGCCTCTCAGGCTCTCCTGCCTGTTCTCCAGGCGGGGTTGCCGCAAGAGATATCCTTGCAGGAAACCCGCTATGTTGTGCATCTGCCAATTTTTGAAGGTCCACTCGATCTTTTGTTGCACTTGATCGAAAAGCGGCAGATGGAGATTACGACCATTTCGCTGATGGCGGTGACAGATCAATACCTGGCATATCTGGAACGCTGGCAACAATGGGAGGATATGACCGGGCAAGAGGGACAAACCGGGCGAGCGAAGCAAACCGGGCAAGAGGGGCGAGAGGGGCAAGCCGGGCGAGAGGGGCAAGCCGGGCGACCACAAGGGTCGCCCCTACATGTTGGGCGGATGGCCAATATGGCGGCGTTTATTTCGATTGCGGCCCGTTTGCTTTTCATCAAGTCGCAGAGTCTTTTACCGCAGGCTTCTAGAGATGAGGCGACCGGTGAAATGGAGAGTGCGGCTGTTATGGCGGAGGAATTGCAGCAGCACCTGCTGGAATATAAGTTAGCCAGGGAGATTGCCAATCATTTGCGCCAGCGCGAGGAGGAAGGCTTGCAGACCTATGGGCGTTCGGGCCTGCTGGCAGGTATCGAGGCGCAGCTGGCATGGACGCCTCCGACCTTGCTCGGACTGGAGGTACAATCGCTGGCCGTGGCTTTCCAGCGCCTGCTTGATCTGCGTGCAAAAGAAAATGGCAATGGTGCTGAGTTGTTGCCTATGGCGCGTATAAGTGTCGGTGAGCGTATTGCCGAGATTGCCAGCTTGTTGAGTGAAAGACGGTCTGTTTTGCTTTCCGAGGTAGTTGAAAATGAGCGTTCCCGGCTGGTAATCATTGTGACGTTTCTGGCCGTGCTGGAGATGTGGAAGCGGGAGCGGATTGCTGTGAAGCAGGAGATGCTGATGGGACCAATTATTTTGGAGAGGGGGACAGGTTGGGAAAAGGATTTAAAAGAAGATGAGGTGGAGGAAGAGGCTAAAGAATTTTTTCTTGACAACTAGACGTTAATACATCACAATGTAAAAGAGTCAAGCAAGCACAACTTTCGAGGAGGAAATGATATGCATCGTTTTCTTGTCATTATTGAAAAGGGAAGCCAGAACTATGGGGCATATTCACCCGATTTACCTGGATGTGTAGCGGTTGGGGACACTCTGGAAGAGGTCGAGAAAAACATGCGTTCAGCGATCATCATGCACATACAGGGAATGATAGAAGACCAAGAGCCTATTCCTACATCACAAACTACTGCTGAATATATGGAAATTCCTATTCCCAACCCAGCAGCCTGATTAGTTTCTCCTAACCCTGGTTCTCCATTGCGTGGACAATTCTTATTGAGATGCGGGAAAAGGGAAAATCCTACACCGCAATTGTATTGCTTGCCACCCCAAAGTTCTGTTCTCCATTGACGGCATAAAAACTTGACAGGTATTGACTCAGAGTTTATACTGTGAGAGCAATCAAAAAAGTGATTTATGGACGTGAGTTCTGAGGAGGTGTAGAGGGAGAGTGATTTTTGTTCCCGTAGCACCTTCTAATATAAATCTGATAAGGAGAGAGATGCTCATGGAAGATGGCCAGGAGTTAAAGCAACCGGAACCGGCAAAGACGGAAGAGGCGAGTTCGCCGGAGGCAGCTCGTATTGCTGAGTTAGAGGCACAACTTGTACAGGCGCGGCAGGAGGCTACTGAAAATTGGAATAAGTTCTTGCGCGAACGTGCCGATACGGAGAACTTCCGTAAGCGCCAGGAGCGGGTGCTAATAGATCGCGTGCAACACCAGAAGAAAGCGCTACTGCAGAAATTGCTGGGTGTGATGGACAATGCGGAGCGAGCATTGATCTTCCAGGATACGTTGGATCGCCAGGGCTTGCAGCAAGCGCTGCGTATGGTTCAGTGGCAAATGAATGAAGTGATGCGTAGCGAAGGCTTGAACCCTGTTCCGACGGTGGGTGAGCCGTTTAACCCGTATCTTCATGAGGCAATAGAAGCTGTCGAGGATAGTGACAAGCCAGAGGGAACCATCGTCGAAGAAGTGCTCAAAGGCTACACCCTGGGTGATGAGACATTGCGACCGGCCCGCGTCAAAGTTAGCATGGGCAATAAGCAGTAACTAACGAGCGCCATGCGCAAGTTTTTTATGCCGCCTACGGCGGCGAGGGGGTAGAGAGTAGTCGGGGGACCCCCCGAGCCCCCGGCAAGGGGCTTGCAGCCCCTTGGAACCCCGCTTGAGAAAGGGCTGGGAATTAATGGAGTACAAAGATTATTACAAGATACTCAACATATCGCGTGAAGCGACTGCCGATGAAATCAAAAAGGCATTTCGTAAGCTGGCACGCAAGTATCATCCCGAC
>WNGM01002618.1_pt1 | contig 29313 bp, 22 predicted proteins | sample 5400571 | NCBI WGS metagenome assembly WNGM01 (sample SAMN13153378, study PRJNA577476) | soil metagenome | isolation source: 100 cm soil or saprolite under Garry oak tree replicate 2 | place: USA:California | collected 2016-06-15 | reverse complement strand
TCGGCCGGGCTGTCGTCGAGGGAGATGCCGACGACCACCACTCCCTTGGCGCGGTAGCGGTCGTAGATCCGGTTGAGCATCGGGATCTCCATCCGGCACGGCCCGCACCAGGAGGCCCAGAGCTCGAAGACCCGGACCTTCCCCCTGAAGTCGGCGAGCTTCATCGCGCGCCCCTGGGGATCCCTCAGGATCGGGCGGAGGTAGGGGTCCTGCGACACGGACCCCGGAGAGACCGCGGTTCCTGGAGAGCCCGCGGCGCCTGGAGAGGTGGCGGCCCCTCGAGAGGCGGCGGCCGCGGGGCGCTCCGGGGCGGAGGCGGCGCGCGACGCCGGGAGCACGGCGAGCGCGGCCAGGGCCAGGAGCGCGCCCGGCGCCGACAGCCGGGCGGCCGCCCCGGCGGCGCGCCGCCAGGCTCCGGGATCGGCGGCCGGGCTCATCGTCCCGCCGCCGACCTCGGCAGTGGCGCCGGGAGGAACTCGAAGCTGGTGATCGAGACGGCCGGCGGCTTCCAGTTGGGATGATCGTGGATCCTGAGCCCCACGATGTAGTCCCCCCTCAGGCCGGGGTGTGCCTTGATCAGGCGCAACAGCTCTCCCCCCTCGAGCACCTGGTAGGCGTAGGAGGTTCCGGGGATCCGCAGGGTGATCCGGCGGTCTCCGCCTAACGTGAAGCGGCCGGTCGCGACCAGCTCGCACTCGCCGCCGATCCGGAAGCCGGCCCGGAAGATCCGATCCTTCACCTGCTGGATCACCAGCGACTTCCCTTCGCGCGCCTCGACGCGGACGACCCCGCTCGCGAGATCCGCCGTCACCGCTCCGACCTCGTCGAGAGCCTTGACCGATTCCTCGACGCCCCGGGTGCAGAGCGGGCAGGTCATGCCGCTCACCGTGAGCGACATGCTCTGGACGCCGGCCAGCGCCGCCGCCGGCGCAAGGAGCGCCAGGACGAGCGCGCTGCCGGCGGCCGGCAGGAGCCTCTTCTGCGGTATCCTCAGCGTGGGCAACATATGGTCCTCGGGGCCAGGTGTCCCCTGGCACAATAATTCTCCCGCCGCCGGAAGGCAAGGGGCCGGCGGGACGCCGGTCCCGCGGGAGGGATCGTGGGAAAGGCCAGCCGGGCGAAGAAGGAGCGGGGCACCTCCGGAGGCCCCGAGGGGCAGCGTCCGCCCGCTCCGCCGTCCGAGCGGGCGCCGGGCCCGGCGGCGGACGCGGCCGCGCAGGAGGTTGCCGGTCCCACCCCGCCGTGGCAGGTCCCGCGATCGCTCGCCCTGATCCTGGTCGCCTCGGCCCTCTTCCGCGCGGTCTACTTCTACCTCTACTCGAAGAGCAGCATCTTCTTCGACGGGCTGATCCTCGACTCGGAGGTGTACGACCGCTGGGCGCGCGCCATCGCCTCGGGCGAGTGGATCGGCAAGGAGGTCTTCTACTTTCCGCCGCTCTACCCGTACGCTCTCGGCGTCGGCTTCCGGCTGCTCGGCCACTCCTTCACCTCCGTCTACCTGGGCCAGGCCCTCCTCGGCCTCGTGAACCTGGTCCTGATCTACAGGATCGGCGCCGCCGTGTTCGGCGCGAGCGCCGGCGTGATCGCGGCCGCGGGCGCGGCCCTGTACGGCCCGTTCGCCTTCTTCGAGATGAAACTCCTCTCGACCACGCTCGGGCTGACGCTGAACCTCGTGGCCCTGCTGGCCATGGTGACGGCCGAGCAGGCCTCGGATCGGAGGGGGGGTGGCCCGGCCTGGCGCTGGCTTCTCTGCGGGCTCGCGATCGGCCTCGCGGCCGTCTGCCTGCCGGCCACGATCCTGCTGGCGCTCCTGTACGCGGGGGTGCGCGCGCTGCGCGACCCCAGATCGGCCGCGCTCCTGGCCGCCGGGGCGTTCGCCGCCCTCCTCCCGGTTCTGGCCCACAACCTCTACGTCGCGGGGGATCCTCTTTTCCTCTCGGCCCAGGGCGGGATCACCTTCTACCAGGGGAACAACCCGCGCGCCCACGGGCTGTACAACGTCGTGCCCGGCTTCAGCGGGGCGCCGGAGCTGCAGGCGCAGGAGGAGAAGACGATCGCCGAGCGCGAGACCGGCCGAACCCTCCGCCGTTCGGAGGTGAGCACCCACTTCTTCGCCAAAGGGCTCGCCTTCATCTTCGGCTCTCCCGGGGCGTGGCTGGCCCTGGAGCTCCAGAAGCTCGGCGCCCTCCTGGGGAGCTACGAGGCCTCGACCGAGTACAGCATCTACCTGGAGCGCGAGCAGCTGCCCTGGCTGCGGATCGCCTGCCTCCCATTCGCGGCGATCGCCGGTCTCGGGATCGTCTCGCTCCTGGGCGGCGGCGCGCGGGGGGCGCTGGCGGGGCTCCGGGGCGGCCCGAGAACCGCGCCGCGGGAGCGGGCGGGCGGCGCCCTTCTCCTGTACACGCTCTACGCCGCTTCGGTGCCGCTCCTCTTCTACGTCTCGTCGCGCTACCGCCTGCCGCTGGTCCCGGCCCTCCTGATCTATGCCGGGGCGCTCCTCGATCGCGTGGTGGCGGGCGTGCGCGCGCACGGCCAGGTGCCGGCCGCCGAAGGGCGCGGCCTGGCGATCGCGTTCGCCGCCGCCTGCATCTCGTTCTTCCCTCTCGGCCAGCCGAGCGTGACGGCGGAGGCCAACGTCTACTACAACATCGGCAATCTCCTGGCGGACAAGGGGCTGCACGAGGAGGCGGTCCGGAGCTTCGATCGTTCCCTGGTCGATTTCCCGACCAACGCGTTCGCCCTGATCAACCGGGGGAACAGCCTCGACAAGCTGGGCCGCCCGGAGGAGGCGCTGGCCTCCTACCACCAGGCCGAGGAGGTGAAGCACGACTTCTGGAAGGCGTACCAGCTGCAAGGGGCGGTCCTGCGCCGCCTGGGGCGGCAGGAGGAGGAGGCGGACGTCTACCGCCGCGGCCTCGCCGCGGGCGGCGCCCAGGCGCACTTCCTCCTCGCCACGACCCTGCAGGCGCTGCGCCGGATGGACGAGGCGGTGGGCGAGCTCAAGGAGGCGATCCGCCTGAAGCCGAACGACGCGCGCTTCCACAACGCTCTCGGGGAGATCTTCGAGGGCCAGCGGCACCTCGACGCGGCGATCAACGCCTACCGTCAGGCCAACGCGGCCGACCCGCGCTTCGCGCCGTCGCGGTTCAACCTGGCCCTCCTCTACCGCGAGCTGGGCCAGCCGAAGGACGCCGAGCCGGTGCTGCAGGAGGCGCTGCGGCTCGAGCCGCGCAACGCCCGCGGCCACGCCCGGCTCGGCGACATCTACGCCATGAGCGGCGAGGCCGAGAAGGCCCGCCTGGAATACCGGGTGGCCCTCTCGATCGACCCCCAGGAGACGCTCGCCAAGGCGGGGCTCGCCCGCCTCGGGAAATGATCCGTTCCCCGCTGTGCTACGATCTCCGCCCATGGAGGCCTCGAAGATCCGCGCCGCGGCACCGCCGGCCCCGCCGGAGGCCAGGACCGACCGCCTGCCGGCGGCCGAGAAATCGGCGATCTACCGCTCGTTCTGGCGCAAGCTGGACGCCGCCCTCGGCGCCCTCGAGGCGGCGCCCGACCTGACCGCGACGCTCGACGCGATCCTCACGATCCTGCTGCAGGACTTCCGGCAGGAGCTCGGTTGCGTCGCCGGGCGCCTGTACGAGAAGGTCGACGAGGACCGCTACGTGCTGCGCCGCTGGCGCGGCGACAATCCGCCGGACAAGCTGGGCTACACCGTGCCGATCACCTACCCGGCGGTCCAGCTCCTGCTCGAGCGCGGCATCCTGATCCTCAGGGAGACCGACCCCGAGTTCGATCCGCAGATCGAGGATCCCCTGGGGGTCTCGGTCTTCGCGGCCATGACTCTCGGTGAGGACAACCGCTACCTGCTGTCGTTCAGCCTCGAGGGGGAGTTCGATCGCGAGAGGACGCTCTATCTGCTGTCGGCGATCCAGCACGTGGTCGGCCAGAAGATCCGGGCGAAGCGCTTCCACGACGTGATGGAGGAGGCGCGCCTGATCCAGATGTCGCTCCTGCCCAAGGCCTCCCCGACGTTCCAGAACTACGACGTCAGCGGCCGCTCGGTGCCGGCGGAGACGGTCGGGGGCGACCTCTTCGACTTCATCGCCCTCTCGGACCGGATCCTGGCGATCGCCGTGGCCGACTCGTCCGGGCACGGACTGCCGGCCGCCCTGCAGGCGCGCGACGTGATCATCGGCCTGCGCATGGGGATCGCCGAGAACCTCAAGATCGTCAGCACGGTGGAGAAGCTCAACAGGGTGATCCACCGGTCGACGCTCGCCACGCGCTGCGTGTCGCTGTTCTACGGCGAGCTGGAGACGAACGGCAACTTCATCTACTGCAACGCCGGCCATCCGCCGGCGCTCTTGTACCAGGAGGGCCGGTTCGTCGCTCTCGACCTCGGCGGGCTGGTCCTGGGGCCCGATCCGGAGGCGCGCTACGAGCGGGGGTACGTCCGGGTCGAGCCGGGCGCCCTGATCGTCCTCTACACCGACGGCATCACCGAGGCGACCGACGACGCCGACGAGGCCTTCGGGGTCGAGCGCCTCAAGGAGACCATCGCGGAGAACGCCTCCCTCCCCTCCAGGGCGCTCGTCGATCTGATCTTCCAGCGGGTGGAGAGCTTCTCGCGCCGGGCCACCCCGCGCGACGACCAGACGGTCGTCGTGGCGCGCCGCCCCGCGCCCCATTAGCGCGCGAGGAGGCGGGCCTGTGAGGGACTACGCGTCGTACAGCTACTGGCTCGAGACGGCCGGCGATCTCAGCCCGCGGCCGCCCCTCGACGGATCGATCGACTGCGACGTGGCGATCCTCGGCGCCGGATACACCGGCCTGTGGACCGCCTACTACCTCCTCAAGGCCCGGCCCGGTCTCCGCGTCGTGCTCCTCGAGAAGGAGATCGCCGGGTTCGGGGCCTCGGGGCGCAACGGCGGCTGGTGCTCCTCGAAGCTGAACATCGGCCTCGACGTCCTCGCGGAGCGGCACGGCCCGGAGGCGGCGCGGGCGGTGCAGGGGGCGATGTACGAGAGCGTCGACGAGATCGGCCGCGTCTGCGCCGCCGAACGAATCGACGCCGGGTACGCGAAGGGCGGCGCCCTGTTCGTGGCGCGCGGCGCGCATCAGGCTCCGCTCCTCGAGGAGTACGCCGTCTCCCTCGATCGCTTCGGCTTCGGCGATCGGCACGAGCGCCTCGACGCCGCCGCCACGGCGCGCCGGATCCGGGTGCGCGGCGCCCTCGGCGCTCTCTTCTTTCCCACCTACGGCACGCTCCACCCGGGGCGGATGGCGCGCGGCCTGGCCCGGGTCGTCGAGCGGCTCGGCGGGACCCTCTACGAGCAGACCGAGGTCACCGACGTCCGGACGGGCCGCCGGCCCCGCCTGCGCACCGCGCGCGGGGAGGCGCGCGCCGGCGCGATCGTCCTCGCGGGCGAGGCCTACCTGACCCGCTTCCGCCGTCTGCGCCGCCGGCTCCTGCCGATCTACTCCCTCATCGTCCTCACCGAGCCGCTCGGCGAGGCGCTCTGGGAGGAGATCGGCTGGCGGGGCCGCGAATGCCTCGCCTCGTTCCGGCTCAGCGTCGACTACCTGACGCGGACCGAGGACGGCCGGATCCTGTTCGGAGGGCGCGGGGCCCCGTACCACTTCGGATCGGCGATCCGCGATGCCTACGATCGTGACGCCCCCACCCACGCGATGCTGCGCGCCATGGCGCGCGACTGGTTCGCGCCGCTCGAGGGAGTCCGGTTCACGCACGCCTGGGGCGGACCGCTCGGGATGCCGCGCGACTGGATGCCGACGATCGCCTTCGACCGCGGGAGCGGCCTGGCGACGGCGCACGGCTACACCGGCCACGGGGTCTCGGCCGCCAACCTGGCGGGCCGCACGCTCGCCGATCTGATCACGGGGACCACCTCGGAGCTGACCGGGCTGCCGATGGTCGGGCATCGCTCCCCCGCCTGGGAGCCCGAGCCGTTGCGCTGGATCGCCGTGCGCTACATCCAGTCGGCGTTCGCCGCGATCGACGCCCGCTCCGAGCGGACCGGCCGCCCGCCGACCGGCCGCACGCTGGCCGAGCGTCTCGGGCGTCACTGAGCCGGCGCCCCGCCGCCAGCGCGTCCGCCGGAGATCCTCGGGAACTCTCCTCCCGCGCCGGTGTCTCTACGGCATGCCCCGCGATCCCCGCATCTACCAGATCGCCTTCCTGGGCCTGCTCCTCGGCGCCGGCGTCTGGCTCCGGGACTTCAGCCTGCGCCCCGGGCAGGTCGCCCTGACCTTCCTGGCGGGGGTCCTGACGCAGGTCGCGTGCGCCCGGGCGTTCGGGCTGAAGAGGGTCGGCGTCCTCAGCGCCGTCATCACCTGCTTCAGCCTCTCGATCCTGCTCCGCGCCGACACGCTCTGGGCCCACCCGGTCGCCGCCTCCGCCGCCATCGCCTCGAAGTTCGTCGTGCGCGTCCGGGGAAAGCACGTCTTCAATCCGGGCAATCTCGGGATCGTCCTGGCGCTGCTCCTCCTCCCCGGCACCTGGACCTCGCCCGGGCAGTGGGGGCACGATCTGGCCTTCGCCGGCTGGTTCGTGGCGCTGGGATCGGTCGTCGCCTGCCGGGCGCGCCGGGCCGACGTCAGCTACGCCTTCCTCGCCTTCTACCTCGGCGCCATCGCCCTGCGCGTCGCCTGGCTCGGTCAGAGCCGGGCGGTCTTCCTGCACCAGCTCGCCAACGGGTCGCTGCTCCTCTTCGCCTTCTTCATGATTTCCGACCCGATGACGATCCCGAACCACCCGCGCGGCCGCGTCGTGCACGCGGCCCTGGTGGCCGGCCTGGCCTACCTCTGGCAGTTCGCGCTCTACCGCACCAACGGCGTCCTCTGGGCGCTCGTCCTGCTCTCCCCGGCCGTCCCGCTCTGGGACCTGCTGTGGCCGGCCGAGAAGTTCGCATGGAACCACGGCGACACGAAAGGAGTCACACATGACACGCACGCCACGATCCACCCACGGCCGGAGCCTCCGCCGGCTGCTCGCGGGCGCCGGCCTGTCGGCGATCCTCTGCCTGGCCGGAGCGCCTGAGGCCCGGGCCTTCTGCGGCTTCTACGTCGGGAAGGCCGACGCCTCGCTCTACAACGATGCCTCGCAGGTGGCCCTGGTCCGCAGCGGGACGCGGACGGTGATCAGCATGATGAACGACTACAAGGGGGACCTGAACGAGTTCGCGCTCGTGGTCCCGGTCCCGGTCGTCCTCGAGAAGGAGCAGATCCACGTCGGCACGAAGAGCCTCTTCGAGCACCTCGACGCCTACAGCGCCCCGCGCCTGGTCGAGTATTTCGACGGAGACCCCTGCCGCCAGATCATGTACGACGGCGCCCTCCGGCAGATGGCTCCGATGGCCGCCGTCCCGGAGTCGAAGGGCCGAGGCGGCGCCAGGAGCCTGGGCGTGACGATCGAGGCGCAGTACACCGTGGGCGAGTATGACATCGTGATCCTCTCGGCCCGGGAATCGGATGGTCTCGAGACCTGGTTGATCCAGAACGGCTACCGCATCCCGCGGGGCGCGAGCCGCGCGCTCCAGCCGTACATCCGGCAGAACATGAAGTTCTTCGTCGCCCGGGTGAACCTGAAGGAGCAGGCGAAGACCGGCGTCACCTACCTCCGGCCGCTGCAGTTCGCCTTCGAGTCGGCGAAGTTCATGCTGCCGATTCGCCTCGGGATGGTCAACGCCAGGGGGCCGCAGGACCTGGTCATCTACCTCCTGACGAAAAACGGCCGGGTCGAGACCACCAACTACCGGACGGTGAAGCTGCCGACGGGGATGGACGTGCCGGAGTACGTGAAGGACCGGTTCTCCGACTTCTACCGGGCGATGTTCGCCGACCCGCTGTCGCTCGAGGAGCTGCGCGATCTCGGCGTCTTCTGGCTCGACGGCGACGCCGGCGGCGGCATCGTTCCCCTGCCCGGCCGGCGGGTCGTGGCGGGGGGTGGTCCGGTGCCGGTGATTCTGACCCGCCTGCACGTGCGCTACACGCCGGAGACCTTCCCCGAGGATCTCGTCTTCCAGGAGACGCAGGACCACGAGAATTTCCAGGGACGCTACGTGCTGCGCCACGCCTGGAAGGGGGATCCGGACGCCTGCCCCGCCGCCCGCGCCTACTTCGAGGAGGTGCAGCGGCGTCGCGAGGAGGAGGCCAGGACGCTGGCCTCGCTGACCGGATGGGACGTCGCCGAGATCCGGACGAAGATGGCGCTCAAGACATCGCGGCGCTGGTGGGAGGATCTGTGGAGGTGAGCGGGCCGACCGCCACGATCGGCGCGGCGGGCGCCGACCGCCGGGTGGCGTCCCGGCGCCGCTTCACGAGCGCTTCCCGGAAGATCCGCCGCGCCCTCCAGAGCCTCATCAGGACCGAAGGGGAGCTGAGGACCAGGAGCCCCAGCATGGCGATGTCGCGCGCCAGGATGAACGCCAGGTTGGCCAGGTAGTCGCGCGGGGTGTCGTTGCGCAGGATCGTCAGGTAGCGGTTCTTGACGACATGGAAGCGGATCTCGGGGCTGCGACCCAGGATCGCCGCGAACCGCCGCAGGAGCGTCGGACCCTCGGCGCTCCCCCCGCGGTGGTGGAGGCCGACCGCGCGGTACCGGTAGACCGCCTTCCAGCCACGGCGCCGCGCGCGCCAGGCGAGGTCGAGGTCCTCGTAGAAGGCGAAGAAGGCCTCGTCGAAGACCGCGCCCCCCGTGTCGGCGATCTCGTCGATCATGGCGCGCCGGTAGAGGGCGGCCGCCGCGCACACCCCGAACACCTCCTCGTCGCGGTCGAACTGTCCCTGATCGGGGCGCCAGTATCCCCGGTCCTGCGGCTGCCGCGAGCGCCCCAGCTCCTGGCCGGCGCTGTCGAGAGTCCGGCCGTCGAAGCGGAGGAGCTTGCCGGCCGCCATCCCCACCCGCGGGTCCTCGAAGGCGGGCAGGAGCCGCTCCAGGAAATCGGGGGCCAGGCGGGTGTCGGAGTTGAGCACCAGGACGAACGGGCTCGTCGTGACCGCGATCCCGATGTTGTTGGCGCGGCAGAACCCGAGGTTGGCCCTGCACTCGATCAGGTCGACCTCGGGAAACTCCCGCCGCAACAAGTCCGACGTGCCGTCGACCGAGCCGTTGTCGACCACCACCACCTCGGCGGGAGGGCGGCTCAGCCCCCGGAGGCTGCCGAGGCATTCCCTGAGAAAGCGGGCCGAGTTCCAGCTGACGATGACGACCGCCACCGGCGCCCTGGACCCGGCGGCGTTCTCCGGCCTCGCCAGCGCCGCGCGCACTCTCATACGTGCTGCTAGGATAGGTCCTTCCGCCCCGGCGCGCAAACCGGCGCGCCCGGCGTCGAGCGGCCGTCACGCGAGGCGTGGGCGAGCGCTCTCCCGCACGCTCGCCGGGCATCTTCTTCTGGTATAAGGCATACTGCGGAGCTAGCCCGGATTTCTCACCGGGGTCCGTCGCGAGACCGCACAGATGGCCGTCATGACGGACACCCGCAGCGGGGAGGTCCCGAAACGTATTGTACATACGTTGAGGGGTCCGAGCCGCGAGGACGCCCGTCAGGGCGGCCAGATCCGCGGTCGCAGCAGGAGACCGGTGAGAAATCCGGGCTAGCCGAGGAGCGCGTCGTGATGAACCTCCAGCCGCGTGCCATTCCCGCCTCGAGCCCGGCGGGCGCGACCGGGACCTCCCCCGAGACGATCGTGCTCCGTCCGCGCTCGGGCTGGGAGGCGATCGGCTGGGGGGAGCTCTGGCGCTACCGGGAGCTCCTGTGGTTCCTGGCGCTGCGTGACGTCAAGGTCCGCTACAAGCAAACCGCGCTCGGCGCCGCCTGGGCGATCCTGCAGCCGCTCTTGACGATGCTCGTCTTCAGCGTCGTCTTCGGCCGCCTCGCCCGCATCCCCTCCGAGGGGATCCCGTACCCGGTGTTCGCCTACTGCGCCCTCCTGCCGTGGCAGCTCTTCGCCTACGCGCTCACGCAGTCGAGCAACAGCCTGGTCACGAACCAGCGTCTGATCACCAAGGTCTACTTCCCGCGCCTGGTCGTCCCGATCGCCTCGCTCCTGTGCGGCCTGCTCGACTTCGCGGTCGCCTTCCCGGTTCTCCTCGGACTGATGCTGTACTACGGCATCGTCCCGGGGGTCGCGGTCGCCGCGCTGCCTTTTCTCGTGCTCCTCGCCCTCCTGACCTCCCTGGCGGCGGGGCTGTGGCTCTCGGCCCTGAACGCCATCTATCGGGACGTGCAGTACGCGCTCCCCTTCCTGACGCAATTCTGGCTCTTCGTCACGCCCGTGGCCTACCCCGCCTCCCTGGTCCCGGAGCGCTGGCGGTGGCTCTTCGGCCTGAACCCGATGGCGGGGGTGGTGGAGGGGTTCCGCTGGGCGCTCCTGGGGAGCCCGCATCCGCCCGGCCCGCTCGTCGCGGTCTCCGTCGTGAGCGTGCTGGTGCTCCTCGCCGGCGGACTGTTCTACTTCCGGCGCATGGAGCGTGAGTTCGCCGACCTGGTGTGAGAGGGATGAGCGACATCGCGGTCAAGGCGGAGAACCTCGGCAAGCGCTATCGCCTCGGGCCGCGCGAGCGCTACAAGAGCCTGCGCGAGAGCCTGATGCGTTCGCTGCGCCCCGCCCGGCCGGGCCGCGGCGGCGGGACGGCCAGCGCCGGTCGGACCGGCGACCGCGAGGGCTCGGTCTGGGCGCTGCGGGAGGTATCGTTCGCGATCGAGCGCGGGGACGTCGTCGGCGTCATCGGGCGCAACGGCGCCGGCAAGAGCACGCTCCTCAAGATCCTGGCGCGCATCACCGAGCCGACCGAGGGGCGCGCCGAGATCCGCGGTCGGGTCGGCAGCCTCCTCGAGATCGGCACCGGCTTCCACCCCGAGCTGACGGGGCGGGAGAACATCTACCTCAATGGCGCGATCCTCGGCATGCGGCGGGCCGAGATCGACCGCAAGTTCGACGAGATCGTCGCCTTCGCGGAGGTCGAGCCGTTCCTCGACCTGCCGGTGAAGCACTACTCGAGCGGCATGTACATGCGTCTCGCGTTCTCGGTCGCCGCCCATCTCGAGCCGGAGATCCTCCTGATCGACGAAGTGCTGGCGGTCGGCGACATCGCCTTCCAGAAGAAGTGCCTGGGGAAGATGGGGCAGGTGGCCCGGGAGGGGCGGACGGTCCTGTTCGTGAGCCACAACATGGCGGCGGTCGAGAGCCTCTGTCCGCGCTCGCTGCTGGTGCACCACGGCCGCCTGGAGATGTCCGGCGAGACTCGCCGCGTGGTCGAGCGCTACCTCGAGACGATCGAGACGGACGCGCGCACGATCCCCCTGAGGGAACGGACCGATCGCAGCGGCACGGGGGCGGTGCGCCTGACCGACTTCTTCCTGGAGGACGGGGAGGGGCGCCGCGCCGAGGTGGTGCAGAGCGGACGGCCGGCGACCTCCAGGTCGAAGAAGTCCCCTTCCACGACCTGGATGACGCCGACGCTGTTGCGTGGAAAGTCGGCGCCGAGGAGGCCGACTTTCCACGCAACAGCGTCGGCGTCATCCAGGTCGTGGAAGGGGACTTCTTCGGCTCGGGCAACCCCGGCGTCGCCGGCCACAGCCCATTCCTGGTCGACGGATCCTGGAGCGTCGAGGAGGAGGCACGCGCCCCCGGAGCGATCCGCGTGGAGCCCCCGGCGTGAGGAGGCTCGCCTCCCGGATCGCCCTGCGGGCCGGCCAGCTCTGCATCGGGCTGTCGCGGGCGCTCTACCTTTCGCCCCAGGAACGCAGGCTGCTCCCCTGGCTCGCGGTCGAGGGGGACGCGACCTTGAGGCTCGACTACGATCTCGACCAGGACTCCCTGGTCTTCGACCTGGGCGGCTTCACCGGCCAGTGGGCCAGCGACATCTTCGGGCGGTACGCCTGCCGCATCGAGATCTTCGAGGCGGTGCCCGAGTTCGCGGAGCGCGTGGCGGCACGCTTCAGGAAGAATCGCAGGGTCGCGGTCCATCCCTTCGGGCTGGCCGCCGTCACCGGCACCGCCCGCATCGGGCTCGCCGGCGACGCGTCCTCGCTCTACGCGCGGGGCGTCGCGTCACGCGAGATTCGCCTGGCCAGGGCGGCCGACTTCTGCCGCGAGAAGGGGATCCGGACGATCGATCTCATGAAGATCAACATCGAGGGAGGCGAGTACGATCTGCTCGAGCACCTCGTCGATTCGGGCCTCGTCCGATCGATCCGCGACCTCCAGGTGCAGTTTCACGATTTCGTCCCGGACGCCGAACGGCGGATGCAGGCTCTCCAGGCGAGGCTCTCGGAGTCCCACGCGCCGACCTACCGGTACCCCTTCGTCTGGGAGAACTGGCGCCGGAGAGAGGGCGCCTGAGATCCCCGGCGCCGCGATGGCCGGGCCCCCGGATCCTCCCCGCGGCTCAGCCGATGGCGCGCCGGGCGCGGCGCGCCTCCTCCACCACCCGGAGACAGAGGGTCGCGACCTCCTCGGGCGCGATGAGCGAGAAGCCATGGTCCGAGACGCAGCCGGAATCGAAGCAGGGACGCGGATGATCGATGGCCGCGGCCAGGGCGACGAACCGCCGGCCGTCCTGGTACGGGAAGAAGAGCGCCGGATCGCCCGGACCAAAGACGGCGACGGTCGCGCAGTCGACCGCCGCCGCCAGATGGCTCGCCCCCGAGTCGTTCGCGAGCAGCAGGACGGCCCGCTCCAGCGCCGCCGCCAGATGGCGCAGATCCAGCCGGCCCGTGAGATCGGCGACCGGCCGGCGCGCCAGCGCGGCGACCTCGCCGGTGACCGCCGCATCCTCCGCCCGACCGGACAAGACGATCTTCAATCCGGCGGCCTGCAACCGATCGCAGACCCTGGCGAAGCGCGCGCCGCCCCAGCGGGCGTTCGGCCGGTTCGAGCCCGGGGCGACCACCGCGAACTCCTGATCCGGGCCGACGCCGGCCTCGCCGAGGATCGCCGCCGCGCGGCGGCGCGCCGCGGGATCGAGGGTGTAGACCGGCCGTAGGCCGGCGGGCCTGGCCCCCGCCAGCACCGCGAGGTCGAGCGCGAGATCGCGCGGTGGACGGCGGCGGTCGTAGGGGATCGTGTCGGTCAGGAGCCTGGCCAGCCCGAGACCCGAGAAGCCGAAGCGACGCCGGGCGGCGGGGAGGAGGTAGAGCAGGACGACCCGGGGATCCCCCCGCATGTCGAAGGCCCAGTCATACGCCTCCCGACGCAGCCGGGCCGATAGGCGCAGAACCTCGGCCGGCGCCGGCAGCTCGCCTCGGCACGGATCGTACCAGGGAGCGATCCCGGTCAGGATCCGGTCGACGTCGGGATTCCCCACCAGGGCGGTCTGTCCCGAGGGAGCGGCCAGGACGTCGAGGCGCGCGGCCGGGAACGTCAGGCGCAACGCCCGGAGCGCCGGTGTGGTCATGAGCATGTCCCCGATATGGTCGAGACGGACGACGAGGATGGAGCGCGGGGGGCTCGGCGCCATGCCGCGTGGCGACAGGAGGCGCAGCAGCGGCGCCGCCGGCAGCGCGGCCAGGTCGATCCCGGCGGCGATGAGGCGGGCCCGGCGCGAATAGTTCCCGTACCGCGCGCGTCGTCTCACGCCGCCCGCCTCTGCAGAAGCGCATCCTGGTACACCTCCAGGGTGCCGCGCGCCGTCTGCTCCCAGGTGAAGCGCGCGGAGCGGGCGCGCCCCGCCAGCACCAGCCGTTCCCTCGCCTCCCGATCCCGCAGGACGGTCCGGATCGCGCCGGCCCACGCCTCCGCGTCGTCCGGCGCGGCGATCAGGGCCGCCTCCCCGAGGACCTCCCGCAGCGCTCCCGCGCCGCTGGCGACCACGGGGCAGCCGGCCGCCATCGCTTCGAGGGGTGGCAGGCCGAAGCCTTCGTAGAGGCTCGGGAAGACGAAGGCCGCCGCCTCCCGGTAGGCCGCGGCCAGACGCCGATCCTCGAGGTACCCGGCCGTGATCAGCCGGTCGGCCTGCCCGATCCGGCGGGCCTCGTCCTGGAAGTCCCGCAGCCGACGACCCTCCTCGCCCGCCATCACCAGGTGCAGCCCGGGCTCCTCGCGCCGGGAACGCTCCAGGACGCGCAGGAGGAACGGGACGTTCTTCAGGCGATCGAGGCCGCCCACATAGAGGATGTAGGGCCGCGGGAAGCCGGAGGGCGGCAGGCCGGCCGCGTCCCGCTGATCGAAGCCCGTCGTCACCCCCAGCAGAACGGAGACCACGCGCGCCGGCTCCACGCCGTAGCGCGCCAGGAGCTCCTTGCGCGTCGTCTCCGAGATCGTGACGACCCGGTCGGCGACGCGGGCGCTCCGGTAGGTGCGCCGGAAGGCGAGGCGCTGCCCCAGCTTCACCGCGTCGGGATGGAGGTCGACCGCCAGATCGTGCAGGGTCAGGACGAGGGCCGCTCCGCCCGCGCCGGCGGACGGCAGCGCGTAGGCGGTGGAGTGGTAGAGGTCGATCGATTTCCGGCGCAGGAGCGGCGGAAGGATGTAGCGATCGGTGAGAGTGATCCCCCGCCGGGGACCCGGAAAAACGACGTCTTCGATCCCGAGGCGCGCGCCATGGCCGGACCAGGAGAGGCCGGCGAGATCGAAACCGCGCGGCGCCGACCGCCTCAGCGCCTTCACGAGCTCGCGGGCGTAGCGCCCGATCCCGCGGGTCGCGCTGGCGGTGTCCAGGCAGCGGAGGTCGATCAGGACTCTGGCCGTCTTCACGCGGCGGCCGGAGCGCGCGATCGCCGCCCTGCGCCGCCGTCGAGAAGGCGGCCGTACAGCGCCTCGATCCGCCGCACCATCAGGTCGGCTCCGTAATCACGCTCCGCCGCCGCCCGCGCGGCGGCACCGAGCCGCCGCCCGAGATCGCCGTCGCGCGACAGGCGGCGCAGCGCCTGCGCGATCTCCTCGGGCCGCGCCGGCGCCACCAGGAGGCCCGCCGCGCCCTGCTGCAGCGCCTCGGGGATCCCGCCGACCCGCGCGGCGACGATCGGCAGTCCGGCCGCCATCGCCTCGAGGAGCGCCAGCCCCATCGCCTCCTGGTGCGAGGGGAAGACGAAGACATCGAGACAGGCCAGGAAGTCGCTGGCGTCCCGGACGCGCCCCGGAAGGACCAGCGTGAAGGGGAGATGCGCGGCCTGCCGCCGCAGCTCCGGCGCCAGGCTCCCCTCCCCCGCCAGCGCCACGACGAGACCGGGGAGGCCGCTGCCGGCGGCGCCCGCCAGCAGGTCCATCACGCCCTTCTTCGTTTCCAGGGCTCCGAGATAGCCGACGATCGTCCCCTGGTCCTCCGGGAGCCCGAAGCGCGCCCGGGCGGCCTCGCGGGTGATGCCGGGCGCGAAGCGCGGGACGCCGTTCGGGATCACTGTGACGATTTCGGGCCGGAGGCCGAAGTCGGTCCTCAGGTAGCGGGCGTCCGCCTCGCTGACCGCGATCACGGCGTCCAGGTGCCGGGTCGCGATTCGCTTGACCGCGCCGCTGTAAAAGCGCCGGAGCGGCGACCAGGTCGGCGCGTGCTCGGTCGTCACGATCCGCCGCGCTCCCCCCAGGCGCGCCGCCACGAGCGCCGGCACCGCCTCGATCGGAGAGGAGAGGTGCAGGTGCACGACGTCGGGCGACCAGGCGGAGACGAGCCTGCGCAGGCGCGCGATCCCCGCGAGATCGAACTTGCCGCGCACGCTCAGCCGGGCCACCTCGGCCCCGGCCGCCGCGCAGTCCCGTGCCGGGTCGTCGGCGCCGCGGGCCGGCGACAGGACGACGTGCACAGAATGACCGGCGGCGCTCAATCCCGCCGCCAGGGTCCGCACGTGGGCGAGCAGCCCGCCGGCGACCTCGGCGCCGGCCACGAGCATCACCCGCCGGGCGCGGGGAACCGGCGGGTGCGCCCCCGGCGGGGAAGCGGTGAAGGAGCCGTGACCTGCCGGTGCCCCGCTCACCGCCACCGGGCCGGAACGGCGCTCCGACCGCCTCGCCAGTCTCTTGAGGGTGGTCGGACGCGTCAGGCAGGCGCGGGCGATCCATCCGGCACCCCGCAGCCACCGCCCCGTGCGGAAGGCGATCATGCCCCGAAGCCAGGCGACCTCGGCGGCCCGCCTCCGGATCATCGAGCCCCCGAGCGTCAGGCGCTCCATCTCCTCGACGATCCGGGTCGCCTGGCCCGCGAGGCCCAGACCGAGCACGAGATCGCATCTGTAGAAATATCCCTTGAGGATCGCCCGGTCGATCTCCCTGTCGATCAGCCCCATCTCGAGGAGGTCCCGGCGGCCGATCCGCTCGCGTCCTTCCACGGGGTCCGCTTCGCGCGCCCGTCGCCTCCGCGCCGACACCTGCGCTCCGAGCGTGTGGATCACCTGCTCCGGGATGAAGGTCGAGGTGGTCTGCCCTTCGTGGAACCGGTAATGAAGCAGAGGGTCCGGGAGGTTGCGCAGAGGGTGGCGCTCGGCGATCCGCAGCCAGAGATCGTAGTCCTCCGCGTGCAGGAAGGGGCGGCGGTACCCGCCGACCGCCGCGTAGACCTCCCGGCGCATCATGACCGTCGACTGGGCGATGCAGTTGACGCGCGGCAGGGTGGCGCCGATGTCCGCGGCCTCCTCGGGGAAACGGAGGACGCTGGCGAGAAGGCTGGAGCCTCTCATGCAGCGCATCGAGGAGCCGACCACCGCGACCTCCGGGTGATCCTCCAGGAAGCGGATCTGCTTCTCGAGCCGGTCGGGGAGGGAGACGTCGTCCGCATCCATGCGCGCGATGTAGATCCCCCGGGCCTCGGCGCAGGCGCGGCGGGCCGCGGGGCCCGGGCCACCACCCGGTCGCTCCTCGCGCAGGGGACGGATTCGCGGATCGGCCCGGGCCTGCGCCTGGATGAGCGCCGCCGTGCCGTCGGAGGAGCCGTCATCGAGGATGATGAGCTCGAAGTCGTCGAGGGTCTGGCGCAGGACGCTGTCGATCGCCTCACGGAGATAGGCCTCTCCGTTGCGCACGGTCATGACGACACTGACGCGCGGAGCGCCGGGCACCTAGTGGATCTCCACGGTCTCGCCGGCCCGAGGCGGGCGCGCGAGCACCTCCTCCGGCCGTTCCGCCGGCAGGCCGGCGGCGCGGAAGATCTCGGAGAAGCGGTGGACGTAGGTGTGCTCGCGGAGGGTGCGCTCGTACGCGGCCGCGGCGATCGCCGCGCGCTCCTCCTCGTGCTCGAGGTAGTGGCGCGCCTTGTCGATCAGCTCACGGAGGGTGCGGTAGAGGACCACCTCCCGATCCGGCGTGAAGTAGCGCTCCAGGTCCTCGGCCGGGTCGGTCAGCAGGAAGCCGCCGCACCCGGGTACCTCGAAGTTCCGCCCCTTGATCTGCCCCGGAGTGGCGCCCTCCTCGAGCGCGGCATCCAGGGGCAGGCCGGCGGGGCGGCGGGCGGCGCCGATCGCGGCGAGGCTCTTCCGCGCCACGCGCCTCAGGCCCAACCCTCCGACGACGGTCCTGAGGACCCTCCCCGCGTTACGCCTCACCCTGCGCCAGCCCCGGGGACGCGAGGTCCGGGGCGGGCTCGAGGCCTTTCCGAGGTTGAGGTTGATCCGGCTCTGGTTGAAGACCTCGATCATCTGCTCCTGCGAGAGGCGCCCGGTGTCCCACCCCTGCCCCCACACCTGCACGTCGAGCCCCGCCCTCCGCAGCGTCTCGATCACCTCCCGGCGGTTGCCGTGCGGCTGGCCGACGAACGTGATGTCGTGGCGGAGCGGCAGGTCGGCCCGGCGGCGGTACATGAAATGGTTGCAGGCCCACTGACTCTTGATGACGTTGCGCAATCCGGCCCGCTCGTACTTGGCGAGCGCGCTCGCCGCGGTGGTCACCACCCAGTCGAAGCAGGGGGTCCAGCGGCTCGAGAAGTTGTCGAACCTCCACTGGTCGTCGCAGAACCAGTTGAGCGAGACCGCGCCGCCGGCCTCGGAAAGACGGCGCACGACGGCGGGGTCGAGCTGGTCGTCGAACAGGACGGTGAAGACCAGGTCCGGCTTCTCGGCGCGCGCCACCTCGAGGAGCCGACGGTTCATCGCGTCGCGCCCGCGCTCGGCGAGCAGGGCCATGAAGTCGAAATACAGGATCGTGTGGCCCATGTGCACGAGGCTGTCGTAGAAGTTGCAGTGCTCGAAGCTGAGCCCCTGCTCCGGCTTGCCGTAGTCGTGCCTCATGGCGACGTACAGGATCCGCACCCTCGCGGGCCTCCGGGACGCGCGCGATCGCGGGGGTCATTATGGGTCAAGTGAGGGACGGCGTCCAGGCGCGGGGAGCCGCCGGAAGCGGCCTGGAGTCACTCGATCTCGATGCGGGCCGCGGGGCCCGGGCTCCGGGACAGCGCTCTCACCAGCCTCCCGAGGGTGGCCGGACGCCTCAGGCAGGCGCGGGCGATCCATCCGGCACCCGGCAGCCACCGCCCCGCGCGGAGGGCGATCTTGCCCCGCAGCCATGCGAGCTCGGCGGCCAGCCTTCTGCCCGCCGCGCCCGCGAGCGTCAGGCGCTCCATCTCCTCGACGATCCGGGTCGCCTGGCCCGCGAGGCCCAGGCCGAGCGCCAGATCGCACCTGTGGGCGTACGCTCGAACGATGGCCTCGTCGATCGCCGCCTCGTTCAGTCCCATGTCGAGGAGATCGCGGCGGCCGATCCGCTCGCGTCCCTCCGCCGGATCCGTCCGGCCCGAGCGCCGCATCCTCGCCGCCGCCTGCGCTCCGAGCGTGTGGATCACCTGCTCCGGGATGCAGGTCGCCGTGACCTGCCCCTCGTGGAACCGGTAATGGAGCAGAGGGTCCGGGAGGTTCCGCAGATCGTGGCGCTCGGCGATCCGCAGCCAGAGATCGTAGTCCTCCGCGTGCAGGAAGGGGCGGCGGTACCCGCCGACCGCCGCGTAGACCTCCCGGCGCATCATGACCGTCGGATGGGCGATGCAGTTGACGCGCGGCAGGGTGGCGCCGATGTCCGCGGCCTCCTCGGGGTACCGGAGGACGTCGGCGAGAAGCCTCGAGCCGTTCATGCAGCGCATCGCGGAGCCCACGACCGCGACCTCCGGGTGAACCTCGAGGAAGCGGACCTGCCTGTCGAGCCGGTCCGGGAGGGAGACGTCGTCCGCATCCATGCGCGCGATGTAGATCCCCCGGGCCCCGGCGCAGGCGCGGCGGAGCGCCGCGCTCAGGCCGACGCCGGGCCGCTCTTCACGGAGCGCTCGGATCCGTGGATCGGCCCGGGCGGTCTCCTGGAGGAGCGCCGCCGTGCCGTCGGAGGAACCGTCGTCGAAGATGATGAGCTCGAAGTCGTCGAGGGTCTGGCGCAGGATGCTGTCGATCGCCTCCCGGAGGTAGGTCTCCCCGTCGCGAACGATCATGACGACGCTGACGCGGGGAGCGGCGGGCACCGGCGGATTATGGGTCACGCGAGGGGCCCCGTCCATCGGCGGCCGGCAGGACCTCGTCGCGGTAGTAGTCGACCGTGGCCCGCAGCCCGTCGGCCAGCGGGACGCGGGCGCGGAATTCGAAGAGGCGTTCGAGCCGCGAGGTGTCGCAGTGCCGGCGTGGCTGCCCCTCGGGCCGGCGGGCGTCGAAGACGATACTCTTCCCCGTGCCGGCGAGATCGACGATCCGCCGCGCCACCTCGCCGATGGTCGTCTCCTCGTCGGCCCCGACGTTCGTCGGCTCGGCGTCGCGCGCCCGCTCGCAGATCCGGATCAGGCCGTCGACGAAGTCGCTGACGTAGAGGAAGGAGCGGCTCTGCCGGCCGGAGCCCCAGACCTCGAGGACCTCGGAGGCCGGGTCGAACGCCTTGCGCACGAGCGCCGGGATCACGTGGGAGGAGGCGGGGTCGAAGTTGTCACGCGGGCCGTAGGCGTTGTAGGGCCGCGCCACCGCCACCGAGAGGCCGAACTCGCGCGCGTACGCCGCGGCCAGGAACTCCTCCATCCGCTTGCTCCAGCCGTACCCCTCGTTCGTCGGCTCGGGCCGGCCGGCGAAACCCTCCGATTCCGGCGTCGGGATGGCGCAGTCCCGCGGGTACACGCAGGCGGAGCTGACCACGAGCAGCCGGCCGACGGAGGCCCGGCGGGCCGCCTCCATCGTGGCCAGGAAGACCGAGATGTTGTCGCGGAAGATGCTGGCGTGGTGGGCGTCGTTGTAAGCGATGCCGCCCACCACGGCCGCCAGCAGGATCACGACGTCGGCGCCGTGGCAGGCCGCGTCCGCCACGCCGGCGTCCCGCAGATCGCCGGGCACCAGCCGCACGCCGCCCGCGCACCGTCGCAGGAACGGGGGCACGCCCGGGCGACGGGTCGGCACGACGAGCGCGCCGCAGTGCGGCAGCAGGCGCTCGACCAGGTGGCTGCCGATGAAGCCGGAGCCGCCGGTCACGACGACGCGCTTGCCGCGCCAGTAGGCGGGGTCAGCGAGCGGCGGGGTCGGCAGCGAGCTCATGCAGCGCGGGAAAACGGCGGGTGTCGACGCCGAACGCGGTCAGATCGGAGAGCAGCATCGTCGCGGCCAGCCGCTCGAAAGGCATCGTCGCCTGCCAGCCGAGCAGCCGCTTCGCCCTCGACGGATCCCCGACGAGCTCGTCGACCTCCGTGGGGCGCAGGTAACGCGGATCGAGGCGCACGATCGGCTCCGGGTCCAGCTCCACAAGCCGGCAGCAGAGATCCAGGAACTCGCGGACGGAGTGCGAGCGTCCGGTGGCGATCACGAAGTCGTCCGGCTCCCGGTGCTGCAGCATCCGCCACATGGCGTCGACGTAGTCGCCGGCGAACCCCCAGTCCCGCCGGGCCTCCAGGTTGCCGAGGTAGACGTGTCGGGCGCGGCCGGCCAGGATCAGGGCGAGGCCGCGCGTGATCTTGCGGGTCACGAAGGTCTCGCCGCGGCGCGGCGACTCGTGGTTGAAGAGGATGCCGTTGGTGGCGAACAGGCCGTACCCCTCCCGGTAGTTGACCGTCTGCCAGAAGGCGGCGAGCTTGCCGATGGCATACGGGCTCCTGGGACGGAACGGCGAGCGCTCGTCGAGGCGCCCGCTCACGATGCCGCCGTACATCTCGGAGGAGGAGGCCTGGTAGAAGCGGACCGGCTTCCCCTTGTAGGTGCGGAGCGCCTCGAGGAGGCGGAGCGTGCCGAGGTAGCCCGTCTCGGCGGTGTAGACCGGGATGTCGAAGGAGACGCGGACGTGGCTCTGCGCCGCCAGGTGGTAGACCTCGTCGGGCTCCACCTGGTGGACGATCCCGGAGAGCGAGTCGGCGTCGAGGAGATCGCCGTAGTGCAGGATGAGGCGCGGCGAGTCGCTGTGCGGGTCCTGGAAGATGTGGTCGATGCGGTGCGTGTTGAACGTGCTGGCGCGGCGGATCAGACCGTGCACGAGGTATCCCTTGGCGATCAGGAGCTCGGCCAGGTACGAGCCGTCCTGGCCGGTGACGCCGGTGACCAGCGCCACCTTCATCGTCGGACCTCCCGCGCCAGCTCCTCCAAAACTTGAGGGAGGAAGTCGATCTGCGCGTCGGTGAGACGCGGGTGGAGGCCCACGTAGATCGCCCGCTCGTGCAGGAGGTCGGCTCCCGTCAGCGGGCCGGCGATCCGGTGGGGCAGGCGCGTCAGGGCCGGCTGGCGCGCCAGGTTCCCCGCGACCAGCGGGCGCGTCTCGACGCCGCGCGCCTCCAGGAACTCCACGAGCCGGCGGCGGGTGGCCGGCGCCTCCGGGCGGAGCACCAGAGGAAAGGCGAAGTGGCTCGCGCCGGGGCCGAAGCGCACCGGGGCGAACAGGTCGGCGTGCAGGTCGCGCGCGGCCGTCCAGGCGGCCGCCGCCCGCCGCCGACGCTCCAGGAAGCCCGAGCGTCGCGCGAACTGCACCCGCCCGATGGCGGCCTGCAGGTCGGTCCCGCGCAGGTTGTAGCCGGCGTCGACGAAGAGGAAGCGCGGATCGAGGTCGGGGTGCTCCTTCTCGATCGCCTGTCGCGACGCGTCCGACATCGGACGCGTCCAGCCGTGGGATCTCAGGATCCGCAGCCTCTCCGCGTCCTCCGGGCCGGCGCAGAGCACCATGCCCCCTTCGATCGTGCAGATGTGGTGCGAGAAGTAGAAGGAGAAGGTGCCCAGGCGCCCGAAGGTGCCGGCCTTGCGGCCGCCGACCTCCGCGTCGAGAGACTCGCAGGCGTCCTCGATCAGGATCAGGCCCCTGCGCCGGCAGAGATCGGTCAGCTCCTCCATCGGCGCCGGATTGCCGAGGAGGTGGACGACGAAGACCGCCCGGGTCCGGGGGGAGAGGGCCCTCTCGACCGAGGCGGCCGTGACGTTGAGCGTCTCGGGAGAGACGTCGGCCAGCACCGGGACGGCCCCCACCTGGACGACCGGCCACAGGGTGGTCGACCAGGTGACCGCCGGAACCACCACCTCGTCCTCCGGCCCGATCGCCGGACGCGGCTCGCGGCCGGCGGGCCGGGCCAGGACGGCCAGCGCCAGGAGGTTCGCCGAGGACCCCGAGTTGCAGAAGACCGCGTCGGGCGCGCCGTGGGCCGCGGCGAACTCCGCCTCGAATGCCGCGACGCGCGGCCCCTGCGTCACCGGCCCGCGCACGAGCGCCTCCAGCGCCGCCGCGATCTCCCGCTCGCCGAAGGTGCTCAGCGTGAGAGGCAGGCGATGGGGGGAAGCCGCCTCGGGATAGGCCCGCTGCAGCGCCCGCACGGTCTCCAGGAACTCGGCGGGAACCTCGGGCGCTCTCGGGACCATGGGCCTCCCCTGGGCCAGGAGCCTGTCCGGGTCTCGCGGGCGCGGCCCCCGGGCGCGGCGGGTGATGATAACTCATTCCTCCCCGTGATCCGGGAGCCGCCCTCGCACCGGGAGCCGTCCCGGGCCGCCCTCACGGAGTGTCGAACGACTTGTGCGACTGCTTGAGCCACATCGGCTCGCGCTCGGGGCGGGCCGTCTGGGTCGTCACCGTGGCGCGCAACCGCCGGGCGTGCAGCTCGAAGACCTGATCGAAGCATGCGAAGCCGTTCGCCGCCAGCGCGAGGTCGATCCGTCGGAGGTCGCCGCCGCCGGGGACCGTCCCGCTGTCGAAGCGCTGCGGCCCCTTGCCGTCGAGGGTCAGATCGAGGAGCATTCGCTGCATGGCGGTCGCGGAGACGACGCGGTAGATGCCGAAGCCGGAGACCGGGACGCTGTCGGTCAGGCTGCCGGTCAGGGAGCCGATCCGCCAGTTGACGTTGACCACGGCGAAGTCGACGGCGCCGTTGAGCTGCGAGAGCTTGACCAGGCCGAACCTCCCGTCCGTGGGGCGGCCCGTGACGGCGCAGTCGCACGGCCCGAAGCAGCCCACGAGGTATTCGCTGCCGCTGAGCCTGTAGGGGACGATCTGGGCATCCGGCAACGGGAGCGCCGCGACCGTGATCGCCGTGTTGTTGCAGGTCAGCGAGTTCGTCGCGACGGTGAGGTTGATGGCGGGAAACTCGGAGCCCCCGGCGACCAGGCCGCTGTCGAACTGCTGCACGTCCTGGTTATCTACCTTTAAGTCGAGCTGGAGCTGCTCCATCAGGGCGAACTCGCCGCCGATACGGTAGGTCCCCGAGCCGGTGATCCGGACGTCGGAGTCCCCCATCCGCACCAGCCAGTTCACCTCCGTGACCTGATAGACGGTGAAGAGCGGATCCGGCGGCGCGAGGGTCAGGCGGAACGTCCCCTCGACGGGGCCGGACAGGAGGATGGGGCAGAGGCAGGGGGCGAAGCATCCTTGCTGGAAGAGGCTCTTGTCGCCGAGCCGGTAGAGCTGGGACGGGGTCGTGGCCGTCTGCGCCCGGGCGAGGCCGGGCGCGAGCGTCATGAGCCCCAACAGGACGGCGGGCAGCGTCACGCGGCGTCTCATGGTCGATCCTCCTTCTGAGAACGTCTGAACCGGTGCCCCTATCATGCCATAATGAGCGTCCCATGGCCCAGGTCCGAGTGATGTTCTGGAAGGAGATCCCGTACGCCGTCCGGGCGACCGACGCCGCCGGGCGCGCCAGCCGGCAGCTCCCTCCGCAGTTCCAGGAGGCGGTCGACGCCGCCGCCATGGCCGTGGGGGCGACGTCGCAGGAGGACTACCAGGCCGGTTTCACCTGGGGTCCGGCGGAGGAGCGGCCCGGATCGGCCGCCGAGGTCGCCGACGGCGTCGTGGCGGAGATCGTCGCCGCCTATCCGCAGGAGCGCCTGACGGCCCTCGCCCAGCCCCCGCAGGCCTAGGAGCCCGGCCGATCGATCAGAACGCCTGGCCGATCGAGATGAAGAACTGGCCGCGCGGCTCGTCCGCCTTGCGGTCGAGGATCGCGCCGTACTCGAAACGGAACGGGCCGATCGGCGTCGCCACGCGGAGGCCGGCGCCGGCGACCTGCCTCAGATCGGTCGGGTCGTACTCCGAGAGCGTCCGGAAGACGTTGCCGGCGTCGTAGAACACCACCCCCTGCAGGTCGCGGAAGATCGGGAAGCGCAGCTCTTCGTTGAGCAGGAAGAGCCCCTCGCCCCCGACCGGATTGCCGGAGTCGTCGAGAGGGCCGACGCGGTCCCTCCGGAAGCCGCGCAGCGTCGTGTCGCCTCCCGCGAAGAAGCGCTCCGAGGGCGGCACGCCGGACAGGGCGTCGCCGGTCGACGGTGGATCCCTGCGGGAGCGCTCGTAGGTGCGGGCGGCGCCGGCCCGCAGCGCCTGGGCCCAGACGGTCTTCGGGAGCACCTCTTTGAAGTAGTAGATCTGCGCGTACCCCTTGGAGAACGTGGCTTCGGAGCCGAGCGCCTGGCTGAAGAGCTGCAGCTCGCCGCTCAGGTAGTGGCCGCGCAGTGGATCGAACGGCGCGTCCCGCGTGTCGTGCACCGCGGAGGACGAGACGCTCCCCAGGCGCAGCGTGGTCCCCTCGAAGTCGGCCGACGCGTTCGACAGGTCGACGTCCTTCAGGGAGTAGCGGTAGAGCAGCCGCGTGGCGCGCGTGACCTGGCGGCTGAACTGCACCGAGGTCCCGATGGTGCGCACGTCGAACCCCGGCCGCCGCTCGTCCTCCCAGAACGTCGAGGCCAGGGCGTCGAAGTGCCCGCCGAAGACCCCCATCTCGCGGTACTGGAGAGAGGCGATCTGATTCAGGGCGCTGGCGCGGGTCTGCAGCCCGAGGTAGCGCCCGCTGCCGAAGATGTTCCGGTCGGAGATCTCGTACTGGCCGCGCGTCTTCTCCTCGCTGTCGTAGCCGAGGCCGAACACCTGGGTCAGGGGGGCCGCCTCGCGCACCGCCACCTGCACGTCGCGCGGCACCGCCGGGTCGCCGTCCGGAGCGGGCGGTCCGGTCGTGACCGGCTCGACCGAGACCGAGCTGAAGATCCCGCGCTGGTAGAGGCGTCGCTGGCTCTCGAGCATGTCGCTCCGGCTCAGCGGCTCCCCGGGCTTGAACGTCAGCGCCTTGCGCACCACCTCCTCGTGCGTGATCAGGTTGCCGTCCACCTCCACCGAGCGCACCGTCTGGCGGTCCCCCTCCTCGACCGTGAAGACCAGGTCGGCCTGCTCGGCGTCGCCGTCGCGGACGACGGTCTCGAGCCTGGGGTGGACGCGGACGTCCGGGAAGCCGCCGTCGTCGTAGGCCCGCCGCAGCCGGGCCGCGGCGGCGTCGGCGGCGTCGGTGGTGTACGGCCCGCCCGGCCGGAGCGTGGCGGCCTCGAGCAGCCGGTCCGGCGACAAGGATCGCGCCCCTTCGAAACGGATCGCGTGCAGGATCACCCGGGGCCCCTCCTCCACGTGGAAGACGACGGCGGCGCGCCGGCCGGAGTCGTCCGGCACCACCTCGGACGGCTCCAGCCGACGCGTCGTCCCGGAGCTGCGAATCCTTGACCAGCCCGCGCGAGAACAGCGTGTCGGGCCCGGTCCCGACGACCTTGAGGACCTCCTTCTCGTCGATCTGGCGCGCGCCGGCGACGCGCACCTCCGAGGCCCGTACGCGCGGGCCGCGATCGATCCCGAACCGGACGGTGAACGCCTCCTCGTCGCTCCGCAGCACCGTGGCCGTCACCCGGGCACCCTGGTAGCCGCGGTCGCGGTAGAGCGTCTCGAGCCGGCCGCGCGCCGCCTCCACGATGTCGTCCAGGAAGATCCCCTTCTGCCAGAACGGGGCGATCTTCTGCCGGAGCCCCTCGCGGCCGCGCATCCCTTCGAGCTCGATCCGGACCCGCGGCCCGGGACGGAGGTGCACCGCCAGGCCGACCCGCCCCGGCCCGGCCGGGGCCTCCTCCACGTCCACCTCGGCCATCAGGTAGCCGCGATCCCGGTAGAATTTGAGCAGGCGATCGACGCCGTCGTTGACGGCGGCGCGGTCGCGCGGGCGGCCCGGCTTGAGCCGCAGGCGCCGCAGGGCCCTCGCCTCCGCGAAGCGCGGGCGCCCGTCGAGGCGGATCGCTTCGAGGATCGGGCGATCGGAGGGCGGTGCCGCCTCCTGCAGCCCCGGCAGGGACGGGGGCTTCCCGCGCAGGATGTACCTGAGGTCGCCGCCGATCGATCCGTCGCGATCACGCAGGCTCGTCAGCTTGAGGTTGCGATCGAGCGAGTAGTCGACCTGGTAGATCGAACCCTGGGTCGATCCGAGGTCGTTCGAATAGGTGATGAAGAGGTCGGGGGTGATCTGCTTGCCGATCGTCACGCGGGCGGTCGGGTCGCCCTGGCCGTTCACCTGGAGCGGGTCGACGGCGATCACGTCGAGTCCCGCCCGGCCCGACAGCCGGCCCGACAGCTCCTCGGTGAACCGGCCGCTCAGGTAGGCCGAGACCGTTTCCTCGCCGAAGGCGCGGTGGTCGGCGCCGAGCCCGCCGAGGGTCCGACCGGTCAGCAGGAGGGCGACGATGTCCTGCTGCGGCAGCGGCGGCGTGCTGGTCAGCTCGTACTTGAAGTTGTCGGCGGTCCCCTCGATCCGGAGCGTCACCTGGTATTCGGAGACGGTGGTCTCCGCCTCGAGATCGACGAACGGGTTGATCCTCTCCGGGTCGGCGAAGTCCAGCGTGCCGCGCTGCACCCTGTAGCGCACGTTGCGGAAGCGGATCGTCCCGCCTTCGGTCGCGGTGATGCGGCCGGCGACCCTTGGGCGGGCGGCCGCTCCCTTGACCTCGAGCTCTCCCGCTCCCTCGACGCTCCCGAAATCGTTCCTCAGCCAGACGTCGCCGGCGGAGCGGATCCTGAGATCGAGCCCGAGGGAGGCGATCGGTCCCTGCGGCGGCGGGAGAGCGAGCGGCCCCTCGCCGCGTCCCCGCGCGATCGACGACCCGATCCTGAAGTCATGGCTGTAGATCCCCTTGACGAGATCGATGCTCCCCTTGAGAACGGCCCCCTCCGGATCGAGGTGGAACGTCAGATCGAGATCGGAGACCGAGCGGAACCCTTCCGGGAATTCGGCCTTCACGCCCTTCCCGGCGAGCCGGACGTCGGCTCGCCGCACCGCGAACGGAGCGCCGGAGCCGCCGGGCGCCCCCAGGACGACCTCGCCGCGACCCTCGACCGGGCCGCCGCCGGCCTGGAGGGTCAGCGACTCGATCCGCAGGCGATCCTCCGCGAAGGAGCCGCTCGCCTCGAGGTCGTTGATCGGAAAGGGCAGATCGGGATAGCGGATCGCCTCCGCCGCGACCTTGAGGCGGCCCTCGACCGCGGGGTGGGCGCGTGCCCCGGTCACCCGGACGCCGATCTCCCCCTGCCCGGTGGCCTGCAGGTTCTTGAGGAAGGCGCGCAGGAGCCTCAGGTCGAAGGTGCCGCGGGCCGACAGATCGACCGTCCCCTCGTCGCCGACGTCGAGGGAGCCGCCCAGCTCGATCTCGGTGCCATCGCCGGCGAGCACGAGCGGCGCGAGGCGCAGGCGTGTGCCGTCCATCGTCGCCTCGACGGCCGCCCGCGCGGAGACGGTCACCCCCGACACGCCGCAGGCCAGGCTCGTCAAGGTGGCGCGCGCGTGGAGGCCGCCCCTCTCGAGGAGAGGCCCCCGGATCTCCGCCTCGCCGGAGGCGACGAGGCTGGCTTCGTCCAGGGCCCCCGGCACGAGCTGTCCTTTCATCTCGGTGCCCGAGAGCGTGGCGCGCAGGTCGGCGGGCCACTCTCCGCCGAGGCCGATCGTGCCGGCAACCTCGATCCGGCGCTCGGGGGCACTGGCCTGGAGCTCCACCCTGTCCTTCCCGAGCGTCGCCTCGATCACGACGGCGCCCAGCGTCGTGCCGCCGATCGCCACCCCCTCCCCGCGCAGCGTGATCGCGCCGGCGGGGGCGTCGAGCCCGCCGCCGACCGTGCCGTCGATCTCCAGGGTGCCGGCGAGGGCGATCCATCCTGACGCCGATCCGGCTCGCGCCAGGTCGAGCCCGCGTCCGGTGATCGACAGCCGCTGCGGCTCCGCCCCGGCCTCCACCGCGTCCCCCTCCTCCTTCCCGCGGTACGGGATCCGTCCGGCCAGGCGGAGCGTCCCGGGGCCGCGCGACAGGAGGAGCCCCCCGACCTCGAGGAGATCCGGGGTGAACAGGAGATCCCCCTTGAGACCGTCGAAGGGAATCCCCGCCAGAAGCAGCGGCCCGGATTCGACGGAAGCGTGCCCGGTGGGGGCCAGCGGGCGGCCCCCGAGGCCGACCCGCGCGTTGACCCGCGCCTCGAGGGGGAACGACCATCCCGCGAGCGCCAGCATCGGTGCCACGGGGCAGTCGGTCGCCTCCGCCTCGATCGCCATCGATCCCCCTTCGCGAAAGCCGATGGCGCCGCTCAGGCGGACGATCCCTCCCTGCACGGGAGTGAGGATGGCGTCGCGGATCGTCAGGTCGTCGTCGCGGTACAGGACACGCGCCTCGAGCCTGCCGAGGCCGGTCCCGTGGTAGGTGAGGTCGTCCCCGACGAGCCTCCCTGCGAAGCTGAGGCCACGCCGGTCGTACGCCAGGTCCCCGTCCCACTCCCAGCGCCCGCCCAGAGCATGCACGATCCTCTCGAGGTCGCTCTCGGGCGGCGGATCGGCGGACCATGCCACGAGGCGAACCGGCCGCGCGCTCGCCGGGACCTTCCCGGCGCGCGGGCCGCGCGGCGCGGGCTTGTCCTTCGGACGAGGGGGCCGCGCGAACAGGGGGAGGATCTGCGAGATGTCCCCGGTCGCCCCGCTCAGCCGCAGACGGACCCCCTCGCCCGGCGCCACGCTGCCGGAGAAGCTGCCGCGCACCGCGCCGGCCCGGATCGTCCCGCCGCTCAGGTCGATCGTCCCGCCCGACGTCTCGAGCTTGGAGGCGATCTCGAGCGGCAGGTCGACCCCGCGCGGCGAGACATAGTGCCCGACGGTGTCGAGGACGCCGGAGCCGCGCAGGCTGG
>WNGM01000591.1_pt1 | contig 29342 bp, 28 predicted proteins | sample 5400571 | NCBI WGS metagenome assembly WNGM01 (sample SAMN13153378, study PRJNA577476) | soil metagenome | isolation source: 100 cm soil or saprolite under Garry oak tree replicate 2 | place: USA:California | collected 2016-06-15 | reverse complement strand
AAAGTGGACGGCTCCTTCGCGTGGCAGTATCATGCGTCCGCACCAGTTGCACGAGGGCATTCGAACTGTACGGACTTCTGCCATCATCACGACCGCGGTCCGGCATCGCTCCTCATCGAGATAAAATGTCTTCGTCCAGCCGGCATTCTTCTGGCTTCTTGTCGGGTCTGAGTCGTTGGAATCTTGGAAATCTCAGCTTCTTGTCTCGTGTGAAATTGGAGTATAGGATCTCACAGACTATGCGGGGTTTGCACCAGACAATCGGCGATGGAGCCTCGACGGTTCCTTTGATGATCGGGGACTTCGTGACTATCCTGTCCAGTCTTGACTTTATCCTCTCTAGTGTCTTGTTGTCGAATCCTCCGCCAACGTTGCCCACGTGTGCCAGACTTCCCTTGCGATCGTACATTGCCATGACTAGCGAGCCAAACGTGGAGGCCCGTGCGCCCTCGCCGATCGTGTATCCCACAACAATTGCATCTATGGTTTGCGAACCTTTGATCTTAATCCAAGAGCTTGTCCGTGTACCTGGCAGATATGGTGAGAGTCTCTCCTTGGCGATGACCCCCTCGAAGCCCAGCCTCAACGCCGCGGAGTAGAATTGCAAGCCTTCGCGTTCGACATGATCTCCGTAAACTAGGTGTGCCCCTTCGACGAGTATCTCGCGCAGAATCTTCTTTCTCTCTTCCAGAGGATCTCCTATGATGTCCTTCCCGTTTAGATGGAGAAGGTCGAAGGCGACGTAAGTGGCGGGATTCGTGCCCCGGGCCAGATCCACTGTCCTTGGATCGTTGTGTCCGAATCTGGTCTGCATCCTTCCAAAGTCCGGAATCCCTTTCTCGGTGAGCACGACAACTTCTCCGTCGATGATCGCGTTTCTGGCATTGAACCTTCCAACTGCCCCACCTATCTCTGGGTAGGAGGCTGTTACGTCTCGAAGGTTCCTGTTCTGAAGCCCGAGCCTTCCTTGTTCTAAAAATAGAAGCGCTCTGAGCCCGTCCCATTTGACTTCGAAAAAATGATCGTTGGAATCGAACGACTCTCCAGTCTTCGCCATCATCGGCCTTATCGGACGCTCTTGGAAGAGCGTCATCGTTTTTCTTGGGCTTTGATGCTCGCCTTGAGGGCTTCCATCAGATTCTTAGTCGGCTTCATCTCGGGAACGCGCAGCTCGATGACTTCTTCTCTGCCCTTCATCTTTGCCTCGACCAGTTTCATCAGATTCTCCTGGTATCTGTCCCGGTATTCTTTGAAGTTGAACGGTTTCTTCATTATCTTGATGAGCTGTCCTGCGAGCTCTAGCTCCTCCTTCTCGACCTCTGGTGGCTTCTTCAGCTCGGGAAAGTCTCTCGGGGTTCTCACTTCGTCTGTATAGTGGAGGGTTGTCATGAGTATCGCTCCCTCGTATGGCCTCAGCGCGACTAGGTGTTCCTTCTCATGCATGACGACTCGGCCGACCGCGACCTTGTTGTTCTGTTCTAGCGCGCCCAGCATCAGATAGTAGGGCTTGTCGCCATGCTCGTCTGGGACGAGATAGTAGCTGTTGTCATAGTAGACCGCGTCGACCTTCTCCGCGTCTACGAACTGGAAGACTTCGACCATCCTTCCCGACTTTAGCTCAATAGACTCGAGCTCTTTCGGCGTGATGGGAATGTATTTTCCTTTCTGGACTTCGTAGCCCTTTATGACCTCCTCCCATGGCACCTCCCGGCCCTCCTTGGGGCAGATTCGTTTGAACTGTAGAGGGCTCTTGTCTCTGGGGCACATGAGGCGCAGTCCGGTCTTGTGTTCCGAGATGGCCCCGTAGCTCTTGACCGGTATGCTGACTAGACCGAAGCTTATGGCGCCTTTCCACATTGGCCTAGGGGGCAGATTCTCCTTCTCCTGTCTCTGGCTGAGAACATGGTTTTTCTAGCCAACTCGGATATGAGCATTACTAGCTAAGATCTACTAGGAAGAGCTCTCGTTGAAGAGGATAACTGACATTGTAGAAGTCGGCGGGAGAAGAATTACTCTCTCCAATCTTGACAAGCCGTTGTGGAAGCGCGAGAAGATCTCGAAGGCGGACATAATCCAGTATTACGCCACCGTCGCGTCGAGGATGGTTCCCCTTGTCAAGAATCGGCCTTTGATGCTGAACCGTTTTCCCCACGGGATTCCGGGCAAATCGTTTGTCCAGAAAGACTGGCCCAACCATCCGAGCTGGGTTAAGATCGGCCCGGTCCAGTCCCACAGTCTAAACAAGTCCGTGAGGCACGTCATCTGCAACGATGAGGCTACCCTGGTCTGGCTGGCCGACATGGCTTGTCTGGAGATCAACCAGTTCCTCTCTACAGTTCCGAGGACGGACTGGCATGACTTGGTCTTGGTGGACCTAGATCCCTATCCGCCTGCCAGTTTCGAAGACGCCACCGAGATTGCCCAAGCGGTTCATTCGGCTCTGATGGAGATGAAGCTGCGTCATATGATCAAGACATCCGGTGCGGACGGGTACCACTTCTTGATACCGATCGTTCCCAAGTATCCGGTCGAGACTATCCGGAAGTTTGTATTGTTGTTGGGTGTCTTGTTGGAGGACTTGGCTCCGAAGAAGGTTTCGACTTCGAGGAACCGGGCTGATCGGATCGGGAAGGTCTATGTTGACTTCTTCCAGAACGGTCTGCAGAAGACTGTCGCGGCTCCGTTCAGTCTTAGGCCGTTGCCGGGAGCGCCGGTCTCGTTTCCGTTGGACCCCATGAAGCTCAGAACCCATTTCGAGCCGGGTGAGTTCAATCTGCGCACAGTGCCAGGTATCTTGAAGAAGAGGGGTGTTTCCGAGTTTGACATTTCTCCGGATCAGACTCTTGATGGGGCGTTTCGGGAGTTGGGTGTGCGGTTGTAGGATGGTTTTTGGTGGGCCGGGAGAGATTTGAACTCTATCGACCTGGTGGTTCTCGACCCCACGGTTATCAGCCGTGTGCTCCTCGGCCCGAGCGTTGGTCCCGGTTAACCGTGCTGAGCTACCGGCCCATTGGTTTTGCGGGCTGGGCTCCAACGGGTATTAACACTTTCCGGATTTGCGCGGGTCTTGCGTGTGTCTAAAGTCTTTTAGATAGTTTCTGGGCCGGGCGCTAGTTGGGTTGGGCCGGTAGTTCAGCCTGGTATGCTGGGCGGTCATTGGCTGCCTGGGCCGTAGAACGTCCGGTTCGCATGGGGAATATTTCTCCTCGGGTGACCGGAAGGCCGCGGGTTCAAATCCCGCCCGGTCCACCAAGATTGAGGCTCGTAAAGTGTGAAGGTTTTCTGGAGAATCGACTAGCCCCCCCCGGGGGTCGAGAAAAAGATAGCAGAAAAGAAATAGTTAGCAGATGGAAAAAGATAGTGCAAAAGAGAGAGATTACGGATTCTAGTATTCGCTGGTTCTGTCACGAAAGAAATGATCGCGATCGAATGCTTGTCTACGATCATGGGACATGGCTGATGATTCTGTTTCTTGGACGCGCCTCATACACGGGTTTTGTGTCGCGGGGATCAACGTTTTTGAGATTTTTGGAGAGGGGTCCAGCCAATTGAAACCAAATTGGACGAATCTCACGATCCAGGGGGTAGAATACGCTGGTCGAGCGTTTTCCTTATCGCGTAGGTCAGCGTCCAGGTCAGCGTGAAAAGTGCGCGAGGTCAAATCGCATGCTCGGATCTGATATCTGGGCTTGTTCTGGGCGAGTTTCCCTGAGGAAGTCTTCCTCTCGCTTCTCGTGTCCGGGACCGGGAAGGCGCGCTAACTTATCATTTATACTCTATTTGGTAGATTTGTTCTTTGATAATCTGTGAGCTTTGCTTGTGGTCCGCGATTCTGTCATAACCTACCATTCTCTTCATCGTACAAACACCTAGTACTGCAATCTTCTTTAGTTTAGCCCCCCAGCTTCGCGGTTGGCCAGAGTCTTATGATGGGAAGCAACAGATGCCCCAATTGTGGCGAGGCTATTGGGAGTGGATCGTCGTTCTGTTCCACATGCGGAGCATCATTGACATCAACAACTACGCACGCAGCGCCCACGACATTCTCGAGGTTAGTGCCCCAGTTTAGCGGGAACGGCTACATAGTAGAACAGAAGATCCTTGCATTGAGAGATACTTTCGGGATAAAGGATCGTAGCGGAAATCAGCTGGCCTATGTCAAGAAGCAACTCGTGAGCTTTGGGCCGAAGTTCTGGTACGAAACTCCTGACGGGCAGAGGCTCGGAGAGATTCATGGAAAAGTTCTGGCAATCCGCCCAACGTTCGAAGTGTACGACTCACAAGGACAACTGTTGGCCCAAGTGAAGAAGAAACTGATGAAGCTGATCGGCCAAGCATGGTGGATGGAAGACCGAACAGGTCAAGAGATAGCTAAGATAAACGGGAACGTTCTGGCTCACGACTATTACATTCAAGACATGGCCGGACGACCCATTGCTCAGATCCACAAGAAATGGGTCTCGGTCCGAGACAGTTACGGGATCGAGATGCTCAACCCAGCCTTCGACCCCTACCTAGTCTTGTCCTACGCGATCAGTCTGGACAACACCGAAAAAAAAGATCACAAGTAACCAGCAGAATTTTGGCACTCAACTGAAAAGTAGCGTTCTGCCAATCTGCGAGCCACGTGTTTTAGAGCTGACCATAAACCGGTTAAACTCTCCTCGGATCCCAACAGGCTGAGAGAGGGCTCTTCACGAGAACCAGATTACTTGCAGAATACGGAGCTCTCATCGCCTGGACCATAGGAGCATTTGTCGTAGTTCTCCTATCTCCAGAATCAATCTATGCCGTTGCGATCTCAACATTTGGAGCAGTAATCGCCGCATCACTCCTGATAGCCTGGGCGGCCGAGGCTTCCGAGTCCTCGATAAGCAGGGGTATGGCTCTCGCCATCGTCGCCATAGTCCAGACCATTCCAGAATATTTTGTTGAAGGGACGATCGCCTGGAAGGCGGGAAGGGATCCAGTACAATGGCTCCCAAATGTTATCGCAAACTTCACGGGAGCAAACCGTCTACTGACAGGATTCGGCTGGCCTCTCATCTTCCTCACTCTCGCAGTTCAGAAACGGAGGAGAGGCCAGTCGGGACCAACCACAATAGCGCTTCGAAGAGAACAGAGCATCGAACAGATCTTCATGCTGGGATCATCACTCTATTACGTTTGGATCCTCGTCGAACAAAGACTCACGATCGTAGACTCGATCGTACTGGCGGGAGTTTTTGTTGTCTACATGTGGATCCTAGCCAGACTTCCTCGCGGAAAAAGCGAGCCTCAGGAGACGCTTGAAGGACCGAGCAGAAGCCTTGCAGAAATCAAGACGAAAAAACGGAAAACAGCGGCGATCGGAGGGCTCTTTCTCTTCGGCGGCCTGACGTTCCTGTTGATAACCGACAGCTTTGTGGTCTCCATTCAACACCTAGCCCAAATGTTCCTAGAAGGCCTGCTCGGCTCGGGGGCCGTCTTCTTCACGATCCAATGGATCGCCCCAGTACTCTCAGAATTCCCCGAAAAAGTGACAGCTTTCAACTGGGCAAGACAGGTCACGCTCGCCCCGGTAGCACTCCTCAATTTCATCTCCTCCTCGGTCAACGAACTCACCGCACTAATCGCCCTCATCCCAATAGTGTTCGCTGTAAGCAGCGGCACCCTGGGATCGATCCCGCTGGAGCATCAACAATGGATCGAGGTCTTCCTCACAATGAGCCAGTCACTGTATGCATGCGCGACCCTATTGGACCTGAATTATGATGCGCAGAATGCAGTAACGCTTCTTCTGCTATGGATCATTTCAACTGCCGTAATCGAAACCCGACTGGTCGTCGGGGCTCTGTTCCTCGTTCTTGCTCTCTACGAAGCTCTTAGGAGTCGCAGACGCATCGTCGCGTTCAGTGCCTTCCGTCAGACTCTCAGAGAAGGCGTATTACGGAGATCTTCCAGTTCCGATTGATGCAGACATATTGACTACGTAAGCTTGCCAAGGGCATTCTCCACTTCTGCTTCCGCGTTGTCGGCTCTGATGAATATGGGGACGTTCTCCATTCCTGTTGCTATGAAGCTGGAGAGCAGCCATTCACCAGGGGCGAATTCCAAGGTCTTCTCGAGAATCTGTTTGTCGATAGTGAATGTGTCGCTCACCACCGTCCGATCATATGGTCGGGGCAGTGTCCCGACGAAGTATGTATGGAGTTGTTGCAGGGCGTTTGTGTTGAGGTAGGCTATCCTCTGCGTGGCAAGACACCCGCCAAGACCATATTTCCGCCCCTGTCTCAGAAGCGTCTCTACGACTTTGGAGCAGTCCTTGTCGATGCCTGAAGAGCCGCTCAGGTCGGGGACGAATTCTTGTGCCTCGTCGAATACGAAGAGCAAGTATGGCTTTACTTTGAATGAGCGTTTCCGTCGTTGGAGAAACTCTCGGGCTAAGTCCACAACTAGCTCTTTGATGACATAAGGGTCCGATATGGAGATGCAGGTCAGACGGGACTCTTTCTCAACCAAGTCTCTGATCCCCTGTATGTCGAGCCCTCCAGTGGTTCTCTTCTCTTTCTCAGCGCGCTTCAGATTGTCCAGTAGGGTTAGTCGGCTGGTGGCCCAAGCGTATACTCCGCTTCGGTCTGAGATCTTGAACTCGTCGATAGCCGTTCGTCCCCACTCGTCGAGCTGTTTGATGAATTCCTCATCGATAGGCCTAGAGTCGGTCATATCGTGAGCGGCCTTGTAGTCAACAACCTCCTGGCGTATCCGGTCTAGTGCGTTGACATAGTGGGGCTTGTCCAAGCTCTCGTTTCGCTGCCTGTTGAGTTCGTCTAGAATGTCCCCGAATGTGGGGATCTTCGATTCTGGTTTGAGATAGTACGTGATCTTCTTCTGGCCGAATATTCTGGCGAAAACCTTCCGCACCCGGTCGTCATCCTCGTACTCACGCGGTTTGACGACGCTAGCGTAGAACTGCTCTGCGTTGGCAACAGGGTTTTCGAGGATGATCTTGGAAGAGATTTTGTCCTCCGCGAACAGGTCCATGAGCAGGAAAGGATATTCGCTGGAAATGTCGAATATGATCACCTTGACCTCCGGCTGATGTATCAGTAGTCTCCGAAGCACGTTTGAGAGGAGGTTCGACTTCCCTGCACCGGTAAAGGCGAAGATTCCGAAGTGATATCGGACCATTGCCTCAAAGTCGAGATAGATCGGGATCTTCTCCTCCATGGACTCGAACATCTGGATGGTCCCGATTCTCGGGTCCTTGTAGGCGTCACTCGTTGTGGTCTTCGCGTTGAAGCCTAGCTTTGCCAGTATTCTCTGATTGTACATGTGGCCGATCATGTCCCGGTTAAGAATCTGGGCCTCGGCGGCTATGACAGGATAAGTGAAGCCCTTCTCATACTTGGGCTCGGCATTGCCGTTGAGAATTAGATCGTAGTTGATGGGTAGGGCGCTGATCTGGACCATCATTGTCGACTTGTCGCTAGTGTCCCAGTCGTTGACGGATTGTTGTATGATCTCGAACTGCATGGGATAGTAGCTATGCTCAGAGAGACCCTTCAGCCCGTAGTGCTCAGGCCAGACCCGAGAGATGACCATGAGTGAATATCGTTGTTCCTTCGGACCTGACTTGAAGTTCCGGACCGCGACGAGCATTCCTTCCTCGATGAGACCCATGATATCTTTGTGATATTCGACCTTGATCCTACACTCGTATCGGGCGGATATGCCGGTGAGCTCGTGGGTTGCGACTGGCATGAAGGCGGGTGTGACTGCGGCGAGGCGGGCCTTGAATCTGCCGTTGAAGTCTGTGAAGTATCTAGATGTTGTCTCTTCGAGCACCCTCGATCTCGCTCCTCCGCTCTCGGAACGTGCTCATGTAGAATACAAAGTGTCGTAGCTTTGGACTGTTCATAAGCCATTTCCCGGTTGTGTCTATGATCTTTCTCATCTCTTCGTTGTGCCATTTGGCGACCTTGTCGGCGATGAATAGTGGCTTGTTGTGGCCGAAGAGCTCTGGGACGCTGTTGCTCGTCATGGACCCGAGTGTAGTCATGATGAGTTCCTGGATAGGATTCTTGACCTGGTTGTCCTTGAAGATGATGGGTTGAACCGGTTCATCGGCACTACCGTAGGAGTGGGCGAATCTTGTTGCAGTCTCTGGTCGCAGGTCGAAGTCTGGGTAGACCAGCCGGTCTAGGAGCAATACGTTGCTTCTCAATTGGGGATCATAGGCTGTCTGTGAGAGTTGGATGTAGCTCTTGAGAAACAAGCGTTCCGGCGTTATCTTATTCCGAATCGCGCCCCCGACATAGCCTTCTCTCGTCTGGAAGTCGGGGACAATCATCAAGAACGAGGAGTCGTACTCTACCAGTGACCATGGAACGTGGATTGATTCGTGGTTGAAGACGCTGAGAGTCTGGAGCAGCATTCTGTCAGTGTTGGGTATACGAGACAACTGTTCCTGATTGAGGTCGGACCTCCAGAGCCGGTTTGATACCATGACAGGAAGAACGTGATTCTTGAAGTCCCGGGCCGCAGTGTCCTTCGTCAACCCCAGCAGCAGTATTCGTCTCTTCCAACATTCTTCGACCAAAAGGTTCAGCGTGAAGAGCGTCAGAAACGATAGGTCCTGGGTCGTCAGCCAGTGTAGCTCTCCATTCTTCATTACTTGAAGTGGATTCTGTTTTGGTTTTTCCTCGAACATTCTACGCCCATAAGTTTCGACAAGCCTGCGGACTCGCGGCCAAGTCTTGTGATAACGCACTCTGAGCGTGTATGTCCCCGCGGATTCGTCCAGAAATCCCTCTTTGACCAGTTTCCCGAGGAACCGGTCGACGCGCTTCTGCCGATCATCCTCCTTGATCCCAAGCTTGGCGCTGAGAGAGGCCGATGTAAGAGACCCGGCTCGTTCGATCTCAAGAAGGCACCGGTACCGAAGGTAATCCCCCCGGGGCGGTGGAAGATCGAGCGCAGGACTGTCTAGGTGATGTCTCGCAAATGCGAGATCGTTGATGTCTATGGGTAGACCGTCGACTTCGAGTCCGACTAGCGCCCCGTTGCTCTTCCAGAGTTTTCTCCTAGATGTGTCGTAGATGAGGCTGGCTAGCATCGTGGCCAGGCTTCTGTCCAAGAGTAGGATTCTGGGTCCATCCTCTTCATGCGCGAGCCGGTAGGCTAGGTAGAATTCGGAAAACGTCATTATCCAGTTGGCAACCGTTGAATTGTTCGCGATCGCTTCGTCCGTAAGAGGCCGGGTTAGAGAGATCTCGGAGACTTCTCCCGGTTGAATGAAGCTCTGGTCTATTTCCGGAACCTCGTTCACGTAGACCGGAACACAACTCGATAGGGCACGACCGCTCTTGAGAAAGTGGTCCTCGTACTCGACTCTAGGAGGACCCCTTTGAGGATAGGTTATCGTTCCGCGGGCAGCGTAGGATCCACCGAAGAAGACCACCAGGTCGAAGAGTGGACGAGCATAGTCGGTTCCATCAACAGCCGCGAACGAGACCCGGTCCGTCCCAAAGAAACGCTTCGCAGTCTCATGGCACGATTCTGAGCTAAAGTCCATTCTGATCAGACTTTCAAAGACTCGCTCATACATTCCCTCAAGCGTCTCGAAGCGAGCGCGATACCCCTCGATCTGATCCGTGGCTCCGCTTTGGAGCAGAGTGCCAGCCCTCTCGATAGCAGAACTTAGTGAGGATGAAGCGGGAGCGATCTTCTCTACAGTAGACAAGATGTAATCGCGGTTGAACTTGAAGCTATAAAGGTGGGACTCCTCACCGTAAGTTCCTTCGTGCACGTTCCCAACTATTATACGAACGATCTTTTCGCAAGGTTTGATCAAAAATGGCAGGTGAGAACCGCCACATGTTGGCAGGGAAGGTAGTGTTGTTCCTGCAGTTCGGATTCATTGTCTTCCTGGTTTTTGCTCTCTCAGCTGAGTACCAGTCTAACCAGTTCCAGCAAGCGTGGGTTTCAGACAATGCGTCGTGGCTACAGTTTCTTCTCAACGGCTACTTGGGCGCGGCTCTAATTGGAGTCTTGATCGGTGGAGCTTTTCTGCTCGTTGGGGACGTTGTGAAGAGCAGGAAGAGAAGAGGCGGCCTCAAAACAGCAGTCTAGCGTGAAGCCAAGGCTATACGTTCTATCTCGTCGCGCTTACGGACAGAAGCGCTCTTAGGGTCCCTAGCAGCTGCGAGAATCAGTTCTTCAGCTAGGCACTCGTCAACCGTCCGAGGATTGTTGTGGGAGGCCTGACGGGACAGCTGGGTAATGTGTCGAAGAGAAATGTCAACCCTCCTCTGTGGGGCGATGTCCACTGAGATCGGATAGACAATTCCACCGTAGGCGATCCTTGTCACGTCCTCAGCAGGGGCCGCGTTCTCGATGGCTCGCACTATAATCTCGATAGGATTCTTGCCAGTGCGGATAGCTATGATGTCCATGGCGTTCCTGACGATACTGCTGGCGCGCGCCTTGCCGCCGCCTGCTACCCCTGGTCGCATCATATCGTCGATTAGCCGTTCTACGACGTTTATGGTTGACTTTCGGAAGCGGGCGTGCTCGTGACGTCCGCTCGTGTGCGGGAGGAGTATGGGTCTCGCGGAAATGTACCGTTTGAGCCCTGGATCCCTAACCTCGATATCGGCTGTCGGCCATTTGCCGAACACCTTAACCTCGGGAAGTTTCTTCAGATCCTTGCTCAAACGGACCCAGCTTTCCAAGTTGTCCGTCTCCATCATTTTAAACATTCGTGGAAACAGAGCCTCTAATGCTTGGTTTGACTCTGCGTTGGCTTAGCTTAGGATTTACGCGGAATGAAGGTTCTCTTCGTCTGTGACGGCAACATCTGCCGGAGCCCGATGGCTGAGGCGTTGATGCGTCAGACGTTAGCTGACAGGAATATTGACGGAATCGAGGTATCATCTAGTGGTCTCGTTGCAAGTCCTTGGAGCGTAGCGCACGCTCTGCTTCGTCGAGTGCTTGGTCCTGCCTACCAACTCGTCGAGAATCGGCGCTCGCAACCGTTGACCAAAGAACTGGTGCATGGATCGGATCTGATTCTGGGCATGGAAAACCGCCATGTCGTCGAGATCATAGAAAGATACCCGAAGTATCACGGACGAGTTGACAAGATTACCTCATACGCAGGAAGGGACGGCGAAGTCAAAGACTTTCCGGACAGCGAATATGGAGATGTATTTACCTGGCTTCGACACTGCCACTCGATAATGCTTCCTTGTGTAGAGACTATCGCTGACAGACTGGTTCGCGAAAGGGAGAATGAGTCGGTCGCTTCTGGCAAAACGGGCAAAACGGGGAAGGTTGATTAGGACATGTGTTGCAAAAACACTCGGTTTGCTTGACAGTAACAGAAGTTCTTGAAAGACCTGCTCCAGAAAGGCCCACGTTTCCGATCGAATCGCTCCTCTCAGCAAGGCTCCTGCTTGAACCTGAGAATGTGAATGATCGAATCTTTTTCCTGTCAGACATGAGTGGAGTCCTGAGCCTTTATTCCATGGACAAAAACGGGAGCATCCCGCAACCCCTTCTGCCCGGTGGTATGGCTCTTGTCAACCCACACTTGATGGCCGGCGACAACTACCACGTCATTCCCAAACTCGGAAAAATCCTAGTCATGATTGACAAACTCGGGAACGAGAACTATCAGCCCAGTCTCATTTCTCTCAACGGTGGAATTCCTGAACCGTTGCTCGGTGACAAGTATCGAGACGAACAGATTGCATGTGTACACTTCGACAAAGACCGAAACATCGCTTACTTCTTCCGGGACAACCGGAAGACCCCCGATATTGAATGCCTCAAAGTCGACTTAGGGACCGGTGAGGTCAGCTCGCTCGGAACCAGCATATACGGGAACATTTGCAACGGAGTGAGTTCCGACCATTCGACAGTAATTCTTGCGGACACCTACACCGCGGGAGACGTCGTACTGTACTATCGGAAGTCTGGCATGACGGAGAGGAAACTGCTCTTCGGCATTCCACTCGACCAGCGAGAGGAAAAGCAAGTCCCACCGAATGGCATCGGCTGGTGCAGCTTCATCGACAACGACAGAGGACTATTGTTCGCGTCAACCATATTCCACGACAACGGGGGCTTGACCTATCTCGCGTTGGACAATCCGTCCCAGCCAATCGACATTCCTGTCAACGGACTACTGCATTCGGGTCAAGGAGAGGTGGTCGGACTGCGAAAAGTCGAGGACGACATGTTCGTCTTGGAATACAATATCGATGGAGCTTCCTGGGTCTACCAAGGCACCTTCCATGGGGGAGCGTCACCATTCTTCGAGGCTGGCCGGGTACTAGTCGGGACTCCTCCATTGTCGGGTGGTGTGGTTCTAGGTCTCGAATGGCAGATAGCAAATCATAATCCTCTCCAAGTCGAGTACATTTTCGCTTTCACGAAGGCCAATAGCCCCTCACAGCTCTACATCGTACCAAGCGGAGCAGAGTCCACGGCAACACGTCTCTCAAGCGAGAAGGTCCTAGGCATTCCCGACGAATACCTCTCTCCTGGAGAAGACGCCAGCTATACAACGTTTGACGGATTACGAGTTTCGGCGAGACTCTATCTCCCCTCTCCAAAGCTCGGTTACAAAGGACCGAGGCCTCTAGTCGAATACGTTCACGGAGGACCTCAAGGACAGGAGAGGCCGGATTTCACCTGGTTCTCAATGCCCTTGATCCAGTACTTGACGCTGAACGGTTTCGCCGTCTTCGTTCCAAATGTACGGGGCAGCACAGGCTACGGAATGCGCTACATGAAGTGGGTGGACAAAGACTGGGGCGGCAAAGACGTACTGGACCACATCGAAGGTCTCAAGCGCCTGGAAAGTGATCCTAGGATAGACTCAAGCCGCCGAGGGGTTGTCGGCAGATCCTACGGTGGATATATGACGCTAACTCTGGCGTCTAGACATCCACAGCTATGGAAGGCGGCTGTCGACATGTTCGGCCCATACGATCTCCCCACGTGGGTATCGCGAATTCCTCCAACATGGCAAACGTTTTTCCGGCTGACTCTCGGCGACCCAGTCAAGGACAAGGACTTTCTCTTGGAGAGGTCGCCCAAGACCTACATGAACCAGTTGTCCTGCCCGCTGATGATCATACAAGGGAAACACGACCCACGAGTTCCAGAGCCAGAGTCATCGCAGCTTGTAGACGATCTGAGGAAAGGTGGTGTTACCGTGGCCTATCAAGTGTACGAGGATGAGGGACATGACGTACTTCGGTTCATGAACCGAGTCCACTGTTACAACACTATTACGGAATTCTTCCGGAAGAATCTGTCAAACTAGACAGAGCTAAAGCGCAGGCGGCGAACGACCAAGAACCCAGTCGCTGGCAGCCGTTCATCTCTAAACGCTTAATCTTCTAGAGTCTTTTGACCAGGCCAGCTTTGACAGCGACCTTTAGGGAAGGCGACCTTGTTCTTCTCTATCAGGACTCTCGGCGACACTGGATTACTAGGGTGGGTGAAGGCCGATTCCACACGCATCGCGGGTATCTTGACCTCAATGACCTCGTAGGGATCGAGTCGGGATTCTCAGTCAAGACGAGTTTAGGTCAATCACTAGCAGTGTTCAAGCCTCGACTCCCCGATCTGGTCGAGTCTTTCGACAGGCCTACCCAGATATTATATCCCAAGGACATTGGATATGCTATCTACATGCTGGGCTTGAAGAATGGAGACAACGTCGTCGAAGTTGGGACGGGAAGCGGCGCGCTAACCGCCGCCATCGCACAGTCCGTCGCGCCCGATGGGAAAGTCTACACGTACGAGAACCGAAAGGAATTCTTGAGAGCCGCTCAAAAGAACGTCGGAAAGGGGACCATGTCTCGTCTGGTCACATTCAGGAACGTCGATCCCGCAGAGGGATTCTTAGAGAGGAACGCAGACGCGGCAGTCATCGATCTCGGCGATCCATGGAGACTGGTTGTTCCTGCCTGGGAGGCGTTGGCGGGAGGCGGAGTGCTGGCAGCATTCACGCCCACAGTGAATCAGCTCGAGAAGCTGGCTGATGCTCTCAGGAAGAACATGTTCCTCGTCCTTGAGGCAGTCGAGCTGCTGGTGAGAGAATTCAAGACTGAGTCTGGAAAAGTGCGGCCCGAATCTCGAATGATCGGTCACACGGCATACGTAACAATCGCGCGCAAAGTCGCCTCCAAGGAATAAGCGCCTATATAGTAGGAGGACGAGGTTCCAGTCATCCCTAGGATGGATCAGGAATAATGGGCACCGGAAGCTTCCGAGACTCAGAAGTCGGAAAGCTAGTCCGAGGAGCAGTGGTTGTGATCGCGGCAGCGTTCATGATTCTCCCGGCCTACATTAACTATGAGCTGGGGATCACAAAGCAGGGATTAGACCCGGTCGTCTCCATTGCGATAAGCTTGCAGTTATTTGCCATTGGCATCATCCTGTTCATTGTTGCGGTGGGCAAGGAAAAATTCATGCCGAGGGCCCAACCACAGTAGAATCCTGCCCAGAACGGGCCCTTAACCAGAGGCATTTCAGGAGGATCCCTAATCTATACGCTGGTCGTGTGCTTCTCAGCATTTCTTCTCCGCTTTGGGGCTGGTCTGGGGAGAGGAGACTCTCTGGGCCCACTCTTGAACGACGCCGATGAGTTGAAGTCGTAGGTCCTCGCCCTTGAGCTGGGATCTTCTCAGGGTCCTGATATTGTCTGCAAGCAAGACCGACCCGAGTACATCCTTGGTCCATTTCTCGAAATCCCTGCGCCCTATATGATACTCCAAGGCCTCGATAGGGACTATTTTGAAAGCGCCCAAGAAATCTTCGATGGACGATGCCAATACTCCTGAGTACTGCCCGAGGCCAGTGTCGAAATAGAATGATTTGTCTCGGGGGACTGCCACGACACCATCGACCGTGCTGCCTGCCTGCACCCTTGTGTTGGGCCAGAGCTTGCTGCCTGGCAGAATCTTTGCCCTGTCGCCGATGCTACAGCCCTGTCCTATAATCGCCCTGTCTATCGAGACTTCATTTCCCACGATCGCCCTCTCCCCAATGATGGTCGATTTTATGGAACAGTTATTGCCGATGACGGCTCTCTCGAAGACGATTCCAGACTCGAAGTTTGTCCCGGCAAGTAGCTGCGAGTTCTCCTTCAACACTGTTCCCGGCCTGACGTGGACGCCGTCCCCAACTGACGTACCATTCTCTATCCAGGCAGGACCCATGATCTCAACACCCCGACCGATCGTGACATCTCCTCTGGCAAACACACCTTTGCCTGGATCTCCAATGATCCTTGCGTCCCGGGGCGGTTCCTTGACGAGGTTTTGTAGTACCCAGTTGACACCGCTCAAGTAGCCCTTCAACTCCCCGACATCGACCCAGAACGAATCTGATGCGTACCCGAAGAGATGCTGGCCCAGTCGCATTAGATACGGGAAGAGATCCTTTGCGAAGTCCCACCTTTCATTTTCGATATAGTCGACGACTTCAGGTTCGAGAATGTAGAAGCCTGTGCTGACAAGATTGGTAGGAGCAGTTCCAGCTGGAGGCTTCTCGACAAACTTCACTATCTCATCCTCCCTGTCGAGAACTGCTACGCCATACGATGAGGGATCCTCAACTGTCGTCAGCGCGATCGACACCTCCCCTCCATGGCTAGAATGAAAGTGGCCCATTTCCCGGAGCGGTATCTCGCTAATCACGTCCGACTGGACCACCAAGAACGTATCGTCGAGAAGATGCGAGGCGAGCTTCAGACTGCCCGCAGTTCCAAATGTGACTCCATCGGGCTCCACGACATACGTGATTCCTACTCCAAACTTCGACCCGTTTCCCACATATCCCATAATCTGGTCCTTCAAATATCCAGGAATGATGATAATGTCCTGGAATCCACTCTCGACGAGATGTGACAATACATAGTAGATGATCGGGTTTGGACCCAAGGGAAGCATGGGTTTCGGCCGAGTGAAGGTAAGAGGACGAAGACGCGTCCCCTCTCCACCAGCCAAGACTACTGCTTTCAATTCTCCTCCGAGCTAGGCATCAGCGAGTCGCTAGTCACATCCGGCCTCCCACAGCAGCTTGAGATAGGCACGTATAAACTCGGAGGACTTCAGAGGAAATCCTCAGCGATCATCTTCATCCCACTGACCTGGTTGGCTACCGAAACTTTGCCGTTGGGGTTTGGAGCGACAACCGCGTAGGAAACTCCCAATGATTCAAGCTGTTTCATCACATTCCTGTTCTCTTCGCGGTTGGACGAGAGTATGACTCTCCTCTCACCTAACGGCGAAGTGTATTCTGATCTATCAGACTCGGAATTGAGACCGATACGTACGCAGATCTCCTTCTTCTTCGACCCAGAGAAGCCTTCCCTGAACTCCGAGACCAGTTTGGCAAATTTGTCGAGCGGCTGAACATTTGGGTGCCACGCATCGCCTAGAGTGGCGGCCCTTTTCATAGCAGCGTGGCTGGATCCTCCTATCCATATAGAGAGCTTCTGCTGGACGGGCGGGGGCTCAAAGACCGCGTCCTTGAACTTTGGACGCAGAATCCTGCTCTCGAAGTGTGTCTTTCCAGCCCATAGGTCTTTGATGAGCTGTATCGACTCGTCCAGCCTCTTCCCACGGTTGTGAAAGTTTGATCCGAGGTGTGAGAACTCGGTTTCATTCCAGCCAACGCTTGTTGCAAGGATGAGTCTTCCATTACTCAGGTTGTCAATCGTTGCGAGCTGCTTGGCTACGATTACGGGATTCCTCATCGGCGTGATGAGGGATGAGATTCCAAGTCTCAGCCTGCTGGTTGTAGCGGCAAGATAGGCAAGGGTTGTGACGCTCTCCGAGATTCTCTCATACGGCGTTCCACTGTTCTTCGGCATCAGAATATGATCGGTGCACCAGACAGAATCATATCCTTGCCTTTCGGCTTCAGTCGCAACCTTTCGGATCGCCTCAATGGAACAGGTCTCGCCATAATTCGGAATACAGACTCCTAACTTCATCGTCAGACTTGATCGGAATTCCCACTCAGCTTAAGACTTCTATGGGAAGACGCGCTGAAAGTATGAACAGTTGGAGACGGGTTCCCAGATTAGAGAAGCTTGAACAACCGGTCCGCTACTTCTCTCAGTCTTTCTTTGTACGGGTCCATTTTGGAAGGACTGGACTTCGCCAGGTCTTCGAAGTACGAGACGTAATCCCGCATCTCGCCGACCATCGATTCAACAGAGGTGGGTCTCTGGCCGAACGGGAATCCGAAAGGGAAGCTACCTTCATCCTTTCCCTTGTCTGTGAGTTCGTAGCGTCCGTCCTCTCTCTTCTTTAGCGCTCCCTCTACTGTCATTTGGTCTAGGAGGGGGTATATGGAGCCGGGGGATGGCCTCCAACCTCCCCAGCTTATCTTCTCTATCTCGTCGATAATTTCCGCGCCATTCCTAGGTGACCGTCCGACTATTGAGATAATCCAAGGTCTGAGCCATCCCCGCCTCATTCCTCCCCAGTGTCTGTGTCCCCACACGACCGTTACCCGATATCGGATAAGCGATATCGCGCTATAAGACCTTCGCTCTCAACGTCCGAGTCCAAACCAGGCTCGTTAAGCAACCTGCGAAGGTAAGGCCAGCAATCATCCCAAAAGAGACACCAAGCCCCATCAGTTGAGAAACATATCCACTCACCAATCCGAGAACCGAGGCTCCAATCGTCTGCCCGGAGAATAGAACGCCGAAGGACCGTCCAGTCCCTTGGCTTAGCGAGCCTAGGTGACGGGAGAGCTCGGTGTACGTCAAAGGATAGGTCGCGGAAATCGCAAACCCCGTTCGCGAGTAGAGCAACCATGCCTAGAAAGGCGTTCTCGGCAAGTAGGGTAAAGGCAGCGATACTAACGGACGCGATCAGGTAGGAAACCGCTAAGAGAACATTGGTTGGGAGGAATCTGCTCCAACCGCCTGTAGCTAAAGCGCCGATAAATGCGCATACTATGAACCCTGAAACGATCAGGTTCGATTGCGAAACGTCAAGGTTAGCCCTAGTCGCTAGGTAGATATTGGCGAAGTTCAAAATGACGGCGTATGTGCCTCCCGAGATGAACGCGGCGACTACAAAGAAGGATGGGATCCTCGTGGAGCGGGATCCTCCCAGTTTGGGTGACGGCATGGTAGAGTCAGTCCGAGTCACCGAGTGTTTGCCGCTGAGGAACGCGAGCGTCAATAGAGCATCTGCGAGAGTCTAAACTGCGAACACGATGAAGGTTGAACGCCACCCGAACGCCAAGTAGAGTTGCGCGGCACTCACAAAGGTCAACAGGACTCCAAAATTTCCAAAGGCACTCTGGAACCCCATCGCCCTCTGCAAGCCTGAGCCTCCGTAGGCTTTCGAAACTGCGGATACCCCGACAGGGTGAAAGAAGCTGGAGCCTAATCGGAGCAGTATGACGGACGCCAGCAGGCTCGGAAATCCCGTGGCGAAGATAAATGACGTGATTGAGATGCTAATGACGAAGATCCCGGTCGCCAATAGTTTTCCGGGGTCTCTTCCTTCGCTGTAATGCCCGACAACTGGTTGGAAGAGCACGTTGACGAGGTAGCCTAGCGCAAAGATTATTCCAACTTGTAGGACTGAGATGTTGAAGAGGGAGAGAACAATGGGGAATAGACTCGAAAGAAGGTAGACTGATCCGTCATTGGTAGCGTGATTCATCGAAACAATATAGAGAACCCTGTTCGATACCTGCCTCGTCAGAGACAATTTTCCTCATCTCGGTTCAATCGGTGGGACATTGTCACTTTGCAACGACTACTTCTTGCGACCTGCCTGCCAATGAGGCGTCCGACGATTCTTTGATCTTGAAACTTGTGACCCCAGCTACTAGAGCCATGACAAGAAACAGCAGGACGGCTACAAAGAAGCCCGTTGCAGGGTCTATGGAGTAGAGGACTCCTCCAAGGTAGGATCCGGCCATGAAACCAAAGTTCTCGAGGGTGAGATAGAAGCCGTACTGGCCTGCCCTAGTTGCACCTGATCTGATAATAGCAAGAATCGAGTAGGCGATGTAGCTCGACGCCCTTGAGCTTCCAAAGAGAAAGACAAGAGGGAAGGCAAATAGAGGATTCCTCGTCAAGACGATGCCTGCAAGGCCTGTGGCCGATACGACTAGTCCAAGGGCCATCGTCTCCCCGCGGCTTCGCACGTCGGCTCTTCGCCCTAGTAAAATCGCGAAAGCTGTCTGCCCAAGAGCCTGGATAGAACCTAGACCCTGTATCGTACTAGGAGAGAGGATGAGAACGTCATGGAAGAACAATGGAACGAAGGGCGAGGCGATACTGAATGCGACTGCGGTCCCTGTCAAGAATAGGAGAAGAGTCGCTTCAGGTAAGGATTTTGGAACCTCTAGCCTGTATGGCCGAGCATCATTCGGAGACGATGGCTGAGTTCGCATCCAGAATAGGACGACAGTCGATATTGTGAACAACGCGAAGGAGAGAAGGAAGATTCCGCGAATCGAGACCCAAGCCAGAAGAAGACCACCGATAGCTGGGGAGAACACGAAGCCAAGAGGAGCTGAGGCCCAGACGACACCGAAGCTGGAGCCAGTTCTATTCCTCTCACTGGCGCCTGCAATGTATGCGTTGAATGCAGGGATGTTGAAGCCTGACGCCTGCAACAAGATGATTCCGGGAAGGACATCCGTCCAGGTCCTGGCGAAGTAGTAAAGAAGTGGAGCGGGAAGGCTCATTGCCCAACCGATAACCAGAAGCGTTCTCAGTTCGTACTTGTTCGCGAGAATGCCTCCCGGGATCATGCTCGCGGCAATTGCCACGAATCCTATGGAGTAGACCAGCCCGACTTGGCTGGGATCCGCGTTTAGCTCTTGGAGAAAAAGCGGCCAGATGTAGTTGTAGAGTCCATATCCGAAGCTCCAGAGGAAGAGAGACCAGAATAGAAACCTAAGGTCTCTCGGAAGCTTCTGAATGGACCCTAGAGGGTTCGCGACCCAAATTCTCAGTTCGAACTAGGCCTCCAGTTTCCAAGCGAGCAGGGTTTTCCGAAGTCCTCAGACCAGTCAGTAGTTTCAAGCCCAGTTATCATTGTAGCATTATTCGGATGGACGGTGGTGGCTTCCGTGGTGATGGGCATCTCTTCCAGGTAGGGTGTCCTAGTCGTCTTCTCCACCCTGGGATCCCACCTGCGTCGAACGTCGACCTTACGACTGCTCCCTTCCGGGCCTCGCCGGATTCGACCGTGAGGAGGTAACAACCCTCTCTTCAGAGAGCGCTCCTCCGCCGCCGACCTGGTAGGGCAGAGTGTCACGGTTGACAGCCAAGTCTTCAGCCTGGTCGAGGCTACCGCTCACCAGCGTTGGCGGACCCCCGCATAGGTCGATTTCGGGTAACAGGAAACGACCAGCTTCCCAGTCCCCCACCACCGCCCAAAGCAGTCGAACCGAACCAGTCGATATAAGAATATCAAACTCAATCGTTCGTAACCCCAGCTCTCCCCCCAGCCAGTCCCAAGCGGAGTGCTTTTACATGGACACATTCCAATCATCAGACATGGCCGACGAAGGATCAGAACTGTCCGAGGACGAGGCTGGAGTGGCTGGAGAAGAACCTGAAGAGAAAGAAGAGGTAGCGTCCAGTCGGACCCTCGCAGACATACCCGTGATCCCATTCGAGCCTCCTACAACCGGGAGCGGTCACGAATCCGGCGATAAGCAGGGCAAGCTTCGGACCGCAATATTGGAACGGGTGTCGCAAAGCGAAATCGACAAGTTCAAGGAGGCGCTCAGGGGACGTCTTGTAACCGTCACACTCGGTTTCTTTCTGTGGAAAGGATCCCCGAAAACGACCAATACTCGGGCTGTGAAGGACCTCGACAATCTCATGAAGATAATCTTCGACGTGCTAGGCAAAGGCCAACAAGGACTCGGACTTCTTGAAGAGGACAGTTACATTTGCGAGGTCTACGCGAAGAAGGAGCTAGTTGACGACCGCAGTGAAGAAGGACTCCGGGTCATAATAGAAGAGTACGAGGATGAGGATATGCTTGACACGCTCAAGGAATTCTACGCGAAGAGGGGCAAGACGCCCGCCTAGAGCGGCGGGGGAGTCTCCTCCAGCTGCTCCTTCGGCAGCTTGGCCCATTTAAGAAAGTCAGCGTCCGGCTTCTCCTCCTCATAGAGTTCCTTACGGCGACACTCAAGCGGAGCCGGCTCCTGTTTCAGAAGGTCGGAGGCGGCGAACAGTTCATGCCTCGCCTTCTTTGCAGATTCTCTTACCGGTTCAAGGAACTTGTGCCATCCCTCGTCTCTGAGCAAATGGTGATCAATGACTACTGTCCGAACTTCACCGACTATCTTCTCCATATGCTGGAGCGCAGTCTGAAAGAACTCTTCACCTATCCGGAACCCTTTAAGGTAGGTTGGAGGTCCTCCCATTATCAACAAGTCAGGCTTCTCGTCGAGGATTACCTTGACCGTTTCATCTGACACGGGTCCTTGGACGTCGGGCGCAAAGACAAGTTTCTGATCCCCCCTTTCAACGATGCAGATCAGCACCCAACCAAGGCCTGACTCATCCTCGCCGTGAGGTACAGGTTCAGGAAAACGGACTGTCGTCTCTCCGAACTCGAATACTCGGCCATCGGCCATTTCGAATTTCTCTGCCCATTTCTCCGCCGCTTGTTTGAACATCCAGCCTCTGCGTCGTTGAGCTGTGTTGATTTTCTTCCTGAAATCTTTGGCGAGGACAATTTTTCCTCGATAGGTTCTCTCAGACAGTTCCGGAGTGGTTCCGAGCCAGACGGGATCAACATAGTTGGGTGTGTGATGATCATTGTGGTAGTGCGAGATTGTCACGACTCTGGCTTTCGCTACGGCCGCGTTGATCCTCTCCCGTGCTTCGACCCTTGCCTTGAATTCCTTGGGATGGGGCATGAGTCGGAATCTCGGCCCTAGGGCTACCCCCGCGTCCAACAGCACCGTGACGTCCCTAGTGCGCACTAGAGTGCTCATTGACCGAACGCCCAGGCTCTCAAAGGCCAAAGGCGTGACCGTTATCCCAGCCGTGAATCGAGCCCTCCGATTTGCGCTGTGCTAGCGTTCTTACCTATTGCATTATGGGCGGTGTCAACCGTCGACGTGGACTGTCACCAGATCCTTTGTCATTCAGTTGAACACGATTATTATCTCGCTAGGTCGAACCATTAGCCTAGAGCAAGTTCCCAATTGACGCAAGCGTCAGATCCGAATCATCCTTACTGCCGCTACTGCGAGGAAGCGACCTATCACGAATACGATCCGTACTTCCACGCTTGGGTCTGCCAAACCTGCTTCGGAGGCATGATCCGAGCCGACAAGAAGGACCCGCTCTCCGTCATAAGAGCAGAGCTGAACAGTATGGCTTTGCACGTGGCAAAGAGTGGTTATACCCCGGATGTAAAGACGAAACTGAGAGAAGTGGCATCGAGACTTCAGAAGCTGGCCGAAGCATAGTACTAGCAGTCCTGACGAAACGGGTAGTAGGTCGGCAAGCGAACGGTTTTATTCACTCGATCTCCCGTCGCAAGATCGGGTCCGATGACTTCTCTGGCCCAGCGGACAAGTCCCATTGGACTGGATGAAGTGGATCTTGAGACCCGGAAACTCCGGGCGAGAATGAGAGAGGACCCATCCACAACCAACGAAATGGATTCGGACGCGTTGACCTAGCCGGAAAAACAACCGCCCATGGAACAACAGGCTGAGACCCTACGATCCGCCTCAAGTAGGCGATGGCTCGTACTGGGCTCAGTTCTAACCTCACGGGTCATCTATACTATAAACTGGTTCAACATCGCCCCGTTACTAGGCGCGACAGGTCTAATTGCGGTAGCACTGAACGTCGATCTACCATCCCAAGGTCTTCTGACGTCATCCTTCCTTCTTGGCGCGGGCATTTTCCAGATACCCGCCGGAATAGTCTCCGCAGGATGGGGACCGAAGAACACGTCCCAACTTGGAATGCTCATCCTGTCTTGTTCTGGCATTGGCGAAGGACTGTCCCCTAATTTTCCCACACTTCTGGTGTCGAGATTCCTCCTAGGTCTAGGTGCGGCACTATTCTTCTCGCCAGCAATCGGGATTCTTACCCCCCTCTTCAAGCCTGAAGAGGAAGGGTTCGTTCTAGGACTCTACAACAGCTGTTTCAATATTGGAGGCGCATTAGGCCTGTTCGGATGGGTACTGGTCACCGACCTGCTTGGCTGGAGGCAGGGGTTGATCCTCGGTGGACTTATCGGGATAATTTCAGTCTTGATCGGCCAGGTTGTCATTCCTCATGACCGGACATTGGCACCGGCAAGACGGCGATCCATGAAACCAGTTTTCAAGAATCGGAGCATCTGGCTGATCGCGTTTGGAGTTCTCGGTCTCTGGGGATCGATTTTCTCATCTTCTAGCTTTCTCGAAGCATACACGAAGGACACCTTTGGAATCTCTCCCTATATCTCGGGGGTCATGGCGTCTCTGATCATGTTCGCGAGCATATTCGGTGGGCCGATCGGAGGCCGATTGTCTGACAAGTTCCGGAGAAGAAAGATCTTCATCTTCGTGCCGGGAATTCTCACATCTCTGGGGGTAATTCTCTTCGGAATTTCTCAACCTGTTCAGTTGTGGCTCTTGATTCCTTTGGTAGGCTTCTTGGACTCAATTGTCTTTTCGACAATGTACGCTAGTGCAAGCCAGTACCCTGAAGTGGGTCGTGAATATGCTCCTCTCGGGATAAGTATCATCAATTCGGTCCAGATACTCGGCAGCTATCCGATCCCGATAGTTTTCACACTTCTTGTAAAAGCCTATGGGAACAACTATTCGCCTGGCTGGTTCTTCATGGGGGGACTCTCCTTGGCAATGATGATGCTCATACTGTGGATCCGAGAGCCATTCAAAGCAAATTCTCAGAGTTCAGGCTAGTTTGTACAGCTCGTCCTGTGGAACCGCCAGCAAATTGCATTGCTTCCCGTTAATTGAATAGTGGCTGCCTTCTGCCAAGGGCGTTATTGTCCCGATCAATGATGCGCCAACTCGGAGTTTTCTCAGCACCCTGACCACCCTATCAACATGCCTGGGATCCACGACCGTTAGCAGACAACCAGAACTCATGAGCTTCAAAGGATCCAGCCTTAGCCTTGTACAAATCATCAATGTCTCCTTGGCGACCGGAATCTTGTCGGCCCAGATCTCTACTCCCAAGTGAGCGGCTTCGCCTAACTCCCAGCTTGCATTCAGGATTCCACCCTCAGTCGGGTCGTGAATCACCCGGACTCCAGGGATCTTCGCGAGGCTCAGAGCCTCCTTGACCACGCTGATCTGACTCGAGAACCTCCGAGCCCTCCGTAAGGCTTCCGGGGGAATCTGTTTTAGTCGATGGGCGTAGTCGGAAGCCAGTATCGCAGTCCCTTCTACGCCAGCGGTTTTTGTAAGGACGATCATGTCTCCAACTCGAATGTCTTCGGCCCGAAAGATCCTTCCCCTCCTCTCGCCGATCATGAAGCCAGCGATTATCGGCCTGTCGAGACCTCGAGTCGCCTCTGTGTGGCCTCGCGCAACAGTGATTCCCAACCTCCTAGACGCTCGGTCTATTCCTTTCATGATATCTGAGAGCATTTTCTCACTCGATCCGGGTGGAAGCAAGATTGTGCAAAGGTACCAGACTGGTTTTGCGCCCGCGGTTGCAATGTCGTTGGCGTTGATGTATACGGAGTGCTCTCCTATTCGACTGCTTGTTCCGGTTATCGGGTCGGTCGTGAGTATCAGGATGGGATCATATCTGACCGCGGCAATATCTCTGCCAATCCCTGGTCCAATGATTAGCCTAGGGTCCCGTCTACCGGTGTGGGAATAGACTGTCCTGACAAGGGCTTCGGGCGGAATCTTCCCGACCTTAAACGACCGAGCTGGCATGTTTCGGCGTCGCTGCCGTCTCCACCGGGCTTCGGGTATCTAAATGCTGAATGTAAGGGGCGGATCGAACAGACGTTCAGGAAACATAAGTTAGGGTCGTTTCGGGTTAGATAGAAGGAGGCGGCCGCGTGCGCCATGTCTGCCCGGGTTTTAGAAAAAAGAATTCTTGGTTTTTTCTTGCTGCTGTGTTTTTTCCGGTTCTGGTTTTGACTGTTACGATTTTTTGGAGGGAGGAGGATGAAAATGATTACTCCCCCGGGTTGCACGAGTCAAAGGGTATGGGTAGTCAATGCCTCTGGGCAAGTTGCTGGGTAGGATGCTTGAAGAGGCCCCTCGTAGTTTAGGAAAAACGAAGGCTGAGTGCCGGTCAGCTAGCCTTTGAGGGCTTTGAAGACCTCTTCAGCCTTCGACATGCTAACCAGTTTTACCGTAATCGGGTCTTTCGACCCGTTTAGCCGAATCCTGAGTACGGCTATACCGAGCCGCCACCATGCCGCAACCAGCGACGCGATAATGATGACCAGTCCTGCCATCAGGCCGAGGTCGTATGGAAAGATGGACAGCGGCAGACGTTGGGCCATAGGAAACCACCATATGAGGAAACTGCCTATTGCTCCGAGGACGGCGAAAGTCAGTGGGGGGATTAGGCTCTTGGTGATCAGTTCTAGAGTATTGATGTTGGATGTTGGCACGTTCATGAAATTCTCTCCCAGCGCAAACCTCTTGCCCACTAGAAGCCGGGATTCGGTCACGTAGACCTGGTAGTTGACGCCGGCGCAGTGGGCTAGAATGTTCTCCGGGCCAACCAGGCGCTGTAGATTGGTCAAGTCCTCTGGAGAAGAATCTATAATTTTGCGTTTTACCATCGTGTAACTCTCACCCCACACACTCACGAACAACCGAGACACTGGTAGAATCGATCGAGGAACTCTCTGGGTGCGACTGTCCACGCGAGATAACCCCCTCCTCATCCTGTCTTCGGCTTCAATAGCCTCTCAAACACTCGGCCGTTCGGCTCCTCTTCAGCAAAGACTTGGCCTTGGAAACGTGAGACCCGTAGGCTCCCCGTAAGCCACGCATCAGGGGGGAGCTCGGCCTTCAGGCAGCAATGGGAAAGAAATTCCTCGCTGTCGAACCCCTCGTCGACAGCTACCTGGGGAAGCAGCAACCCCTGACTGCCCATCCCCTCGACCATCAGTCCGTCCCGACCTACTGTTATGTTCTCTCTCAGATCGAGAGGATTCCTAACCCAAAGTGGTTCTAGCGTCGAGAGCACAGTGGCTTCGATTATGATCCTGTATCTAAACTCGTCAAGAGTTAGTGGCCTAAAACGGAAATCTGTGGTCGCGGCCTCGACCCCCGCGACCCTTACCTGTTCTAGCAGGGGACGCGTTGGAAGAGGAATCCCGATGCAACCTCTCAAACCACCCCCGTTCGAATGATCGAGAAGGGTCACGAAGACTCCCCTCTCCTCTTTGAGTCCCGGACCCACATTAAACGAGCTGGGACTCTCTACGCCCGACAGATGCGATTCTATGGCTACGCGTCCGGCTTTGACCAGTGCTTCGCCTTCTTCAAGGGTCAGCATTTGGTTGCTTGCTCCTGTGATGCTATCTTTTGCGCTTCTTGTAAGGTGTGACGTATCTGTTTCCAATGGCTCCCGACCCAATACGTTTTACCGCAGCCGATATTTGTGCATCTCCAGAACTTGTCGTAGAGTTTGAGGCTGTTAGCTGGGACAGTGTTGAGGGCTGATTCCCTTGAAATCTCTTGTAAATCAGAACCGCATTCTGGACATCTCGTCGTGGCCATATTGATCTCCAAGGAGATGCCTAGCGTCTTCACTAGCTGTCCCAGCCGCACTTCTTCATTTTCTCCTGTAACCAGAACCGAGTTTATGCTCCTGGCTTTTGCCCGGTTGTAGAGTTCCTCGTCTCTGGTTAGGAGGCACGCCTCTTGCATTTGCGAGATTTCCAGCAGAGTATTGTCGTCGGCTTTCGAGTCATATTCTGTCTCGTATCCTAACATTCTAAGCCAGCGGGCTAGTCCACCTAGCATTCCGTCGACTACGAACCTCAACTCGAGAAGCTGCTCCGCAATATCGACCCGCAGCCCTCTCTCCCAAGAATCTCTCCGTCGTGATAGACGAGTCTCCCACCAACTATGGTGGAGACTACTGCGCCCTTTGTCTGCATTCCCTCAAATGGGGAAAACTTGGCCTTTGAGAAAAACTTGCTTGAATCGATTCGAGATCTTTTCTTCAGGTCGACCAGAACCAAGTCGCCATCGTACCCCGGACGAAGTCTTGCTTTTGACTTGAGACCGAATATTCTGGCAGGATTATCGGCAAACATCTTGAGCAGGAGCGAGACGCTCAATGTTCCCTTGCTGACCAGTGTCAGCATTAATGGCAGCTCGGTCTCCAGCCCCGGAACCCCTGGCAGGCTGTTCCTGGGCTGCTGGTTCTTCTCTTCAACTGTGTGAGGGGCGTGATCGCTGGCGACTACATCCGAGGAACCGGAGCACGTGGCTGATAGGAGGCGCTGCCTTTCTGCCTGAGACCTCAGGGGAGGTACCATCCACGCTTTCCACCCCAGTTTCTTCTGGACCCTGTTTGACAACAGTAAGTGATGGGGGGTAACCTCACTTGTGATCCTGGCGGACCCTGCCGCGACACTTTCCAGACTCGACCCGAGAGTGAGGTGGCAGAAGTGGACCTTGCACCCAGTCTGTCTCTGGATCCTGACGATTCTTTCCACTGCCCTTGTCTCGAAGATCGGGGGGCGAGCAGCGGCTAGCCGTTGGAAACTGTCTGTGGCATGCGTCTCCCCGCGAGACGCCATGTCTTCAGCGTGGACTGTTACGGGAATTCTCGCCTCGATTGCACCCATCATCAGATGGTGTAGCTCAGCGTCATCAGCTATGTCGAGCGGTGCGATAGGTTTTGGCATGTACAATTTGAGGGAGAAGGCCCCTCCTCGGGCTATCGCCTGTATCGTTTTGCCGTCAGACACGGCGGCTGCATGAAAGCCGACGTTGACGCAGGCTTTCCTAGACGCTTCCCTCTGTTTTTCGATTAGTCTTTGAGACGAATCGGTGGGAGGTAGAGTGTTGGGCATGTCCAGTACTGTGGTGAATCCTCCGGCCGCGGCGGCTGCAGTGCCGGTGGCAAAATCCTCCTTGTAGGCTAGCCCCATGTCCCGCAGGTGTACGTGGACGTCGATGAGACCAGGGAGAGCGCACAATCCGGAGGCCTCGATTGATTCGTGACTCCCGGGGTCTACTCTACGAGATGTCTTCTTGATCCTGCCTTCTTCTATGAGGACCGAGCCTCTCGTAAACCCGTTTCCGGTCCAAATGTTTGCATCCTTGACAAGGATATTCTGGTCTTCCAAGTCTGGGTTTGAGTCAGCTCTCTTCTTCCGCGGAGCCAAGTTCTTTCGCACAGTCCTGGCAGAGGAAGATGCCGTCTTTCTGAACTAGGCTATCTGACCACATTTCACATTCGTCGCAGTAGCCAGATAGGTTCGACCGACTCGGGCGGGGTCTCGCCATGCCGATCCGGGTCTTCTCTGAGGCGAGATCGATTATTGCCGGCGTAACTTCCAGAATGTCCTTCATTGTCAAGACTCCGGAAAGTTTTCCGTCTTCTATGACCGCGAGTCTTCTCACCTTCTGATGGTTCATCAGTTTCGCAGCCTCTGTGACAGTCGCCTTGGACTGGATTGTGATTACTGGTTTGGACATCGAATCGGCCACTGTCACTTTGGAGGGCAGGAGATTCTTGGCCGCGATCCTCTGGACGATGTCTCGCTCCGTGACTATTCCGACTGTCTCTCCCTTTTTGCCGGAGACTAGGACGCAGCCGATGTTGTGTTTAGCCATTAGCTTGGCTACGTCTGCTGCCGTGTCCGACTCTTTCGCTGTGATGACGGGCCGAGACATGATGTCTCTTACAACCACTTCCTCCGGCTCTGTCTCGTGCACCGACAAGGGCAGTAACCGCAGCGACCCGACTTGTATAAAATCTTCGTGCGAGTCCGACGCTGTTCTCCGGCAAAACGTTATCAGCACCCAGACTGTTCGCACACTTCCGAGCCTTGTCTAGCACGAGGTCCAACTTGGCGGTCCAGACTTCGAAGGAGGTCAGGCCGACTCGTTTCGCTCTGCCGCCGACCTCGATCGTTTACTGGCTACGTCTAGGCTTCGGCGTCCTCGCGGGGGTTGTCTACAACATAGTCGGATTTGGACAAGGAGGGGTTGTCCTCGGAACTCTTGCTCTGATCAGTGTCGGAATCGGCATATACGCTGTCTCAGTGATACTTGTCAAGAACATTCTGGGCTATGGACCCGACGAGTTGAAGGGGCCGAATAAGCATGTTACTCTGGGAATGGGTTCCTAT
>WNGM01002645.1_pt1 | contig 29407 bp, 29 predicted proteins | sample 5400571 | NCBI WGS metagenome assembly WNGM01 (sample SAMN13153378, study PRJNA577476) | soil metagenome | isolation source: 100 cm soil or saprolite under Garry oak tree replicate 2 | place: USA:California | collected 2016-06-15 | reverse complement strand
TTACGGTGGAACGGAATTCCGTACGTCTCGTGAGAGACATTCGTTTCGGTCGAGCCAAGATTGTTGAAAATATCTTTCAGACCGGGACCGATCAGCTTCACGGCACCAAACACGGCGAGTCCGGTTCCGGCAGCGATGAGGCAGTACTCCATAGCCGCTGCGCCGGTCTCGTCGGTCACAAAGCGCGCCAGCAGGTCGAGCATACGCACAATCCGCTCAAACAGGTTGCCCCCTGCAGCGTCCGGCATCTTCGATGACGGATCTTACCGATCGATTTGAAACAAGACCGGCATCAATCGAAAATTGTCGGAAATTTTTTACGGCGAATCCGACCGCCCGCCCACCCGAGAAGCCGTGTGGAGAACCCAGCGGCTGCCGCCGATTACCGCACCGTTGCCATAAAGTTCACAGACGCGCTGCTACTCCAGCATCCACGAAGGTCAGCAATACCGCCGGAACGGTGATATGGTGTATGCCAGCCAGGTTGTCCATTCGATTTCGTTGCGTAGATCTTCGCCGTGCTCGCCGGTTGCAATTTTCAGAAACTGTATAGTGCCTGAATTCTGCTTTATACGAAACACCGAAGCGAGGTGTGCTCGACCCGCCCACCGTCCAATTCATCGCCTAGAGCATCCCGCTTTCCCGCTGTGGTCTTGTCTGCTCCTGGGCACATCCCGGAACTGGCGGCTGACATATTTGACGGCTGCCTACGGTTCCAAAGCGGACTCTGGCAAACCAGCCAATGGCGTGTTACGAGCTCACGCCAAAGCTCCCGGCTCCCGTCCAGCCCGTGCAAGAACGCCCGCCTACTTGGCGAGGCCGATCTCGCGCAGGTAGCGCAACACGCCCGGATGAATGAGGTCGAGGCTGGGCGCGGCAGCCAACGTGTTGGCCGCGGTCGTTTCGCGCGCCTGCGGGAGTTTCTTGCCGAGCGCATCCTCGGCGCGGTCGAGCGCGCGCGCCAGCCGATAGGCAATGTCATCGCTGAGCGTCGGCCGCGCCAGGATGAAGCTCCACGAGCCGACCGAATGGATTTCCGCGTCCTGTCCGGGATAGCTGCCGGCGGGAACCGTCAGGGCTTTCAGAAACGGGTGCTTGTCGCGGATGCGCTCGAGCTCGTCGGCGTCCGGCGCGAGGAACCGGCCGCCCGCCTGCGCCATCCGTCGAGCACCATGGCCGGGCCGTCGCCCGCACGGTCGAGATAGATCGCCTGGAAATCCCGGTCCTGGTCGAGCCCGAGCCCGTCGAGCACGTAGCGCGAGAGCATCACCAATCCGGAACCGCGCGCGCCGAAGGCGACCGGCTTGCCGACGAGATCCCGGATCGATCGGGCGGGGCTGTCGCCGCGGACCGCGAACATCCCGGGCGTCGAATACATCGCCGCGAGGATCTTGAGCGGCGTACGCGGCCGGCCGATGCCCATGAGCGCCTCATAGGCGGGCTCGCCCGCCACCAGGGCGATGTCGAGGCTCCCCGCCTCGAGCAGCGGAATGTTCTCGGTGCTGCCCTTGGTGTTGCGCGGCTCGATGAGGAGCGAGGCATCCGTCTGGTTGACGACCTCGGCGAGAGCGCCGCCGTAGAGCGGAAACCCGCCGCCCGGCGTGGCGGTCCCGAGCGAGATTGTGGTCTTCTGCACGGCGGTCCCCGGATCTTGCGCCGCCGCGCAGGTGGCCAACACTACGGCCGCCGCGCATATGGCATGGTGGAGCATAGCGGTTTGCCTGAGCCGCAGACACGTTTCCCCTCTCCCCCTTGTGGGAGAGGGTGGCGCCGAACGAAGTGAGGCGTCGGGTGAGGGGTAGCTTTGGATTTCTTAGAATGCAAACACCCCTCACCCGGTTCGCACCTCGCAATGCTCGGTGCTCGCCACCCTCTCCCGCAAGGGGAGAGGGGAAGAGCGAGCAGTAGGGTGGGCAAAGGCGGCGAAGCCGCTGTGCCCACCATCGGCGGCGAGGCTTACGGTGGGCTTCGCGCTTCGCGCTCAGCCCACCCTACGAAAGCTAGCTCGTCTCAGGACAGCATCGCGGCCAGCTCCGTGAAATTGCCGACGATGATGTCCGGCTGGTACGGCGTCTCGCCGAACGGGCGTTTGCGGCGGTCGATGAAGGCGGTGCGCATGCCGTAGGCCTTGGCGCCGATGCAATCGAACGCGTGGTTGGCGACGAACAGGCAACTCGCGCGATCTTCGCCGATCAACTCCTCGGCTTTCGCATAGGTCTTCCAGTGCGGCTTGAAATAGCCGGCTTGCTCGACCGAAATCACATGATCGAAGCGAAAGCCGATGTGCGGCCCCGCCGCCGCCAGCATGTCGCGATCGCCGTTGGAAAGGATGGCGAGCTTGTAGCCTGCGCCACGCAGCCGCTCGAGCGCCGGCACCACGTCGGGAAACGGCTCGAGCGTTTCGATCCGGGCGACCAGCCAGCGCGCCTCGTCCTGCGTGTAGGGGATGCCGCAGCGGTCCATGACGTAGGACACCGCGCGATGGCCGATCTGGCGGTACGGCGTGTGACCGCGGTCGCACAGCGCGTCGATCATCGAGTTCTCGAAATGCGTACGCCGCCACCAGGTGACGAAGCTGTTCGGTCTGCCGGCCCAGCCCTTCTTCGCCAGGAACGGCGTCACGGCTTCGGTGAGCCCGTTCTGCATGTCCACGATCGTGCCGTAAAGGTCGAAGACCAGCGCCTCGATCTCCCGCTTGATGATTTCCGGGCGCTCCATGGCGGCCACATCCTCGCGGTCGGTCTAAATAACCACGTCGCCGACGGCACGCCGGGGGCTCGGCGGCACGTCGCGCGTCGGATATCCCAGGCGAAATGCGAAGGTCGGCTTCCAGCTCGGGTCGCCGACGAGACTCGCCAACGCGCGCGCCGCGACGGGCTCCCTCGCCAGCTGCCGCTCGCGATCGACCAGTTCCACCGGCTGATTGATCGGCTGCATGGCGAGGCCGCGCGTGGTCGCGAACAGATGCATGCGCTGCCAGGCGCGTCCGGCGCGGATCGCCTGCGCGCGGTCGTAGAGCGCCTCCACCGCGATCAGCCCGAGGACGGGCGCAGACGGAACCTGCACGTCGCGCGTGGCATCGAGCCAGTAGCGATGATTGCGTTCCGGCGACGGCGCCGGGGCGATTTTTGCCAGCGCTGCGACGAGCGGAGACAACCCGGCGGTGTCGAGCGTCGGACCGTCGCGAAACTTCTGCACGTCTGCCCAGCGCTGCCGGAACCAGCGCTGGCTGTCGTCCACCATGCGCTGGTCGGCGATGATGGTTTCGGTCGCCGCGACCATCAGGTCGCCGAGTTTCTTGCGTTCGCTGTCGGCGCTGAAGAGCAACAGTTTCAGGCCCGTGCTTTCGCCGGCCAGCGAGTGGAGCGAACCGAGCAGCTCGGGCGCTATCGCGCGGCCGCGATCGTAGGGGGCGCGATTGGTGTGACGGCGGGGAATCGCGTCGTAAAGCTCGGCCCGCCGGCGCGGGCCGGGAGCCAGTTCGATGATCGCCACGAGGCTCGGCCGGGGCGCCGCCGGAATGGGTTCGAGGCTCCCGTCGACCAGCGTCACCTTGGCCTCACGGCCACGGGCCGCCGCGGCAAGCACCATGTTCTCCACGGCACATCCGAGACCGATGTGCATCTCCCGCAGATAGGGATCGAACGTGCCGAGATTCCTGGCGGTGTCGGCATGGATCTCGATTCGTGCGTCGGCGAGCTTGAAGCGCCAGGGCTGGGTGTTGTGCGGGTTGGCGGCGAGGATGCCCGCGCTTACCAGCGCGAGCGGCCCTTGTTCCGCGCTCCAGTTCCGCCACGGCTCGTAGGCCGGACCCTCGCCGACGGAGAACACGCCTTCGCGATCGCTCCACCAGGCGCCCGCCCCGACCAACGAGAGGGCGGCGATGCCGGCCCCCTGCAACAATGCCCTTCGCTGCATTCTGCTACCCGCCGCGATCCAGCCGATAGATCCGCGTCGCGTTGTCGTGGAACAATTTTCGCTGGTCCTCGGGCGAGTATTCGGCGACCGCGGCGAGGAAGCCGTCGTAGATCGTCTCGAACGAGCCGGCGAGGCGGTCGACCGGATAATTGCTGGCGAACATGCAGCGCTCCGCGCCGAAGATCGCGATCGCGTCGCGGATGATCGGCCCGTTCGCCTCGATCGTCCAGGGCAGGCCCGGGCGGCCGAGGCCGGAAATTTTGATCGCGACGTTGAGCTGCGCCGCGACGGTTTCGAGCGCGCGGCGCCAGCCCTCGAGCGCTTCCGGACTGCGGTCGGCGGGAAGGCCGGTGTGGTTGATGACGATCTGGGTCGCGGGAAAATCGGCCGCGAGCTCGGCTGCGGCGTCGAGGTGCCACCAGGGGGTCTGCAGGTCGTAGGAGAATCCGCAGCGCTCGAGCAGGGCAAAGCCCGCCCGCCAGCGCGGATCGTCCATCGAGCCGGGCTCGCCGCGCCGGGCCTCGCGCGGATGGCTCGCGGCCTTGGGCTTGTGGCGGACGCCGCGCACCAGCCGGCATCTCGCGTGCTCGGCGAGGATCTGCTCGATGTCCGGCCGATCGAGCTGCGCGTGGCCGACGCAAGCGCTCGGCAGGCCGTACTCCCGGTGGATTTTTTCGATCCAGCGCGTCTCGCCCAAAGCATCGGCGCGGTCCCATTCGGCCTCGATATGCACGGTCTTGACGATGCGGTAGCGCGCACTGTCGCGGCGATAATCGGCCGGCAGATAATTGCGCCGGATCGCCGAATAATCGCCGTAGCGGAACGCAATGGGGACCGCATCGCAAAGCCAGGGGTGATAATTCCTGCCGAGGTCCCAGAAATGCTGGTGGGGGTCGACGACGGGAAATCCGTCGGTTTTCGCCGCGCGGTCGGACGGGTTCATCGCGCGGAGTTCAAGACATGCCTCACGCGGCCGCGAGGGCAAGGCGCATCGCGGCGAGCGCCACCAGCGTCTCGAACGCCTTGATGGTGGCGGACGGATCGGCAATGCCGCGGCCGGCGATGTCGTAGGCGGTGCCGTGCGCGGGGGTCGCGATCGGCACCGGCAGGCCACCCAAGATCGTCACGCCGCGCTCGAATCCCAGGAGTTTCAGCGCGATCTGGCCCTGGTCGTGGTACATGCTGAGCACGGCGTCGTAGTCGCCGCGCCGCGCCTTGATCCAGATGGTGTCGGCGGGGAAGGGGCCCTCGACCGCGTGGCCGCGCCGGCGGCCGTCCTCGACCGCCGGAGCGATGACGTCGATCTCCTCGCGACCGAACACGCCGCCTTCGCCCGCATGCGGATTGAGACCGGCAACCGCGATTCTCGGCCGCGCCATGCCGGTTGCGCCGAGCATCGCGGCGGTCGCGTCGATCGCGCAGAGGATGCGCTCGCGGGTGAGCATGCCGGGAACCTCGCGCAGCGGCTCGTGCGAGGTCACGCGCGCGTTCCACAAATCGTCGAGACGATTGTATTCGCTGCACGGCCCTTTCCATTCGAGCACGTCGGCGGCCCAGCGGATCTCATCGGGATAGGGATTGCCGGCCTGCTTCAGCGCCAGCTTGTTCAACGGCGTGAACAGCACGCCGTCGACGCGGCCGGACTTGGCGAGCAGCAGCGCCTCGCGGAAATTGCGCATGGCGAAGCCGCCGCCGGCCGCGCTTGCTTCGCCCCGCCGTAGGGTCGCCGGGTCGAGGTGCCGAAGATCGACGAACACCGGCTCGCCGGGCTTTGCCTGCTCGATCTCGGCGAGGGCGACGACAGCAATGTCGGATTTCACGCCGGCGACCGTTTCGCCTTCGGCCAAGACCCGCCGGTCGCCGATCACCGACACGCAGGCGAGCTTCAGGAGATCGCTGCGGGCCAGCAGCTTGGCCAGCACTTCCGGGCTGATCCCCGCCGGATCGCCCATGGCGATGCAGATGCGGGGAATTGGATTGGCCATCCTGCTCCTCCAGTAATCATGTCGGGCCGCCGCGGCTCGCGAGCTATTTCATCCCGGGCAGGGCATGTATCTCCATGATTTCGATGGAGGCCTGCGGAATCTGCAAATGCGGATGGCCCTCGAACGATTTGGCTGCCGCTTCATGCGATTCCGCTTCCACGACCGAATACAGCATGATGTCGTTTTTGCTATCGGATGTGCCCTGGGTAGTGACGCGCTTGGTTCTGCCTACCCCGGCCCCTACGTCGGCGAACATATTCGCATGATCGCTCATCCATTTCTTCCATTCAGCCTGCATCTTGCCTTGCGCAGCCTTTCTCGTGTCGGGATCGGTTTTTTTCCATTCGGCTAGCACTGAGGCCGGGGCGAGATACGTCACCAGGAATCTCTTCATAATTGTCAGCTCCCGCGGTGTTGGCGATACGCTTCGAGGTTTCATCGGTCCAGGATGTCGGAGTTTATCGCTTCGGAGAGGCCTCAACGATCCCGTCGTCCTGGGGGAGGGGATAACAGCGCGGGATTCAGGCAGAAAAAGGCCCTCGAATATTGCATCCGGGCTCGGAGCGGAACAATCTTGATATGCCGACGTCACCGGAGCGCGTCATTCCGGGGCGCCGCGAAGCGGCGAACCCGGAACCCATGAACACGGATCGCGAAATTTTCAGCCCGGTGTGCATGGGTCCCGGGTTCCCTCGCTTTCGCTCGGGCCCCGGGACGACGACTCGCGAATTGATGGAGAAATCTCATGACGGAAGGAACGGTCGGCTTCATCGGCCTTGGCCTGATGGGACAAGGCTTTACCCGCAGGCTGGCCGGGAAGGGCTACCGGGTGGTCGGCTTCGACATCGACGCGGCGAAAACCAGGGCGGCATCGGAATGGGGCGTCACGCCGGCGAACAGCGCGGCCGAAGTCGCGCAAGCCTGCGACATCATCCTCGTCAGCGTCATCGACCCGGCTGCGATCAAATCCGCGGTGGAAGATGTGGTGCTGGGTCCCAACGGCATCGTGGCGGCCGGGCGCGGCGAGGGGAAAATCCTGGTGGATCATTCGACCACGGACCTCGAGACGACGCAGCGGATCGCGTCGGCGCTCGGCGCGCGTTGCGGCATGATGTTCGTCGATGCTCCGGTATCGGGCGGACCCGGCGCCGCCAGGGCGGGAACGCTGGCGATCATGGCGGGCGGTGCCGAGGCGGCGATCGCCCGCGTCGCGCCGCTCCTGCGCGATCTCGGCAAGATGACCCATATGGGGCCGGTCGGCACGGGGCAGGCGACGAAGCTCGTCAACCAGACGCTGGTGCTGACCAATTATTGCGTGCTGGCCGAAGCCTTGCGCCTGGCGCAGGCCCACGGCGTGGATGCGCGGAAAATTCCGGAGGCGCTCGCGACCGGCCACGCCGGTTCCAATCTGCTGGCGGCGGTGTTTCCGCAAATGATCGCCGAGGATTTCGCGCCCCGCGGGTTCGCGCGTCAGGTGCTCAAGGACCTGGAGATGCTGCAGGCCGCCGCGCGCGACCGGCATCTTGCGATGCCGATGGCGTCGCAGGCACTGACGCTGTATCGGCTCCTCGTCGCCGCGGGCAAGAGCGAGCTCGACGCGACGGCGGTTGTGACGCTGTACCCCAAGCCGTAGCCGCCGCCGCAAGGAGGACGAAAGTTCGACCGCGGAAGAACCTGCCGAAATATCGGAAGACGCGTGCCGATCCGGAAAATTCCGGATAAGATCGCGTCCTCGATCGCCGGCGCGAGGAAGCGGTTGCGACGTCTGGTACGGGTTCCCCGCGATTCCGGCGTATGGTCTCAACACAGGGGAAACGCCAATGAAACGCCGCGAATTCTTGCAAGCCACGGGCCTCGGGATAGCCGCATCCGCCGTAGCCGCGCCGGCCGTCGCCCAATCGATGCCGGAAATGAAATGGCGGCTCGCCGCGAGCTGGCCGAAATCGCTCGACACGCTGTGGGGCGGCTGCGAACATTTCTGCAAGCGCGTCGCCGAGATCACCGACAATCGCTTCCAGATCCAGCCGTTCGCGGCCGGCGAGCTCGTGCCCGGGCTGCAGGTGCTCGACGCGGTCCAGAACGGCACCGTCGAGATGGGCAACACCGCGATGTATTACTACTGGGGCAAGGACCCCGCGATGACGTTCGGCACCGCGCTGCCGTTCGGGCTCAACAGCCGGCAGATGTATGCGTGGCTGCACCATGCGGGCGGCAACGAGCTGCTCAACGAGGTGCTGAAGAACTTCAATTGCTTCGGGACGGCGGCCGGGAACACCGGCGCGCAGATGGGCGGCTGGTTCCGCAAGGAGATCAATACGACCGAGGATCTGAGGGGTCTCAAATTCCGCGTCGGCGGCTTTGCGGGAACGATCCTTGCCAGGCTCGGCGCGGTGCCGCAGCAGCTCGCCGGCGGCGACATCTATCCGGCGCTGGAGAAAGGCACCATCGACGCCGCCGAATGGGTCGGCCCCTACGACGACGAGAAGCTCGGGTTCTACAAGATCGCCAAGAACTATTATTACCCGGGCTGGTGGGAGGGCTGCGGCCAGTCGCACAACATCGTCAATCTCGCCAAGTGGAACGAGCTGCCGAAGGTCTACCAGTCCGTGGTGCTCACCGCTTCCCACGAGACGTGGGGCTGGGTGCTCGGAAAATACGATGCGGGCAACCCGGCGGCGCTGCGACGGCTGATCGCGAACGGCACGCAATTCCGGCCGTTCCCTCAGGAGGTCCTGGTGGATTGCTACAAAGCCGCCGGCGACGTGTATGCGGACTTGTCGCAGACGAACCCGCTGTTCAAGAAGCTGCTGGACAGCGTCTTGCCGTTCCGCAGCGAAACCTCGCTGTGGATGCAGATCGCGGAGCTCTCCTACGACGGCTTCATCATCCGCATGCGCGCCCGGAGCTGAGCAGACTCGATCCGTCGAACATCAATGTGCCGAGGCCGAAGCGCCTCGGCACGGGTGCCTGCGGCGATGTAGCTTCGGCGCGGCAAACCGCGCCGAAAGCGTGTGACGCAGCTCACACCCTCTGCGCCGGCGATTTTCCTTGCGAGTGTGAGCTTTGTCACAATGAATATCCGCGTCGGATCCTAAGCTGCCGGCATGCACCCGCTTCTCAACTCACCGAACAGGGAGGAGAAGATGTCAGTTCATCCGACGGCCCTGGCACGGCAGATTTCGGCAACATGGCTCAGGAACGCGGTTTCCGGATTGTTGGCGGCGCTCGTCCTGGTGTTTCTGCTGATTCTGTTGCCGTGAAAACGTCGCGTGCCGGAACGTGCACGCGCAAGACCGGCATCAGCCGATCAGGCTCGCCAGGAATCGCGCCGATGCCGCCAGCAGGAACAGCCCGAAGGCGATCTCGAGCCGGCGCTTCGACAGCGCGTGGGCAAGCCGGGCGCCGTAGCCGGCGGTGAGGCTCGAGACCGGCGCCATCACCGCAACGCCGAGCAACGATACGAATCCGATCGAGAGCGGCGGCAGCAGCGCCTGGTGCGGCAAGCCGGCCAGCATGTAGCCGGCCGTCCCCGCGACGGTGATGGGCACGCCGAGCCCCGCCGAGGTCGCGACCGCGTTGTGCAGCGGCTTGCCGTGCAGCGTCAGGATCATGTTGGAGACCGAGCCGCCGCTCACCCCCATCAGGGCCGAGCATAGACCCACCAGAAAGCCGTATCCGGCCATGCCGACGCGACTCGGCAGCTCGCTCGCGAGCCGCCAGGTCTCGCGGCCGAACAACAGCTTTGCGGCAATGAGGCTCGCGATCACCACGAACGCCAGCTTGAACAATGCGGCGGGCGCGAACGCGGCGAGGACCGATCCGACCGCGACCCCCGCGATGGCGGGGAGGGCCCAGAGCCGCACGATGTTCTCGATCACCGCGCCTCTGGCGCGGTGCGCGCGGTAGGACTGGATGGTCGTCGGCACGATGATCGCCAAGGAGGTGCCGACGCAAAGCTGCATGCGCACCTCCTCGGGCACGCCGAGGATGCGAAACACCTCGTAGAGCACGGGGACGATCACGGCGCCGCCGCCGATCCCGAACAGCCCGGCCAGAATGCCGGTGATCATTCCGCCGACGACGATGGCGGCCGCGAGCAAGGCGAGCTCGCCGGCGGGAGCGCCGAACCCCATGTCTCTGTCTCCGAAGAACGCCGGCCCGGACAGGCCGGGGAGGATCACGCGAAGGGGATGTGCGTCAAATCGCGATGCCTGTCCAGCCGCGGCGCCGGAGCTTCGATGCGCGGGAGCACAGTCTCAAGAGTCTGTCTCGAAACGGGTCGCCGATACCTTGCGCCTCATTCGATCACCTCGTCGGCGCGGGCGAGAAGGGAAGGTGAGACCGTAAGGCCGAGCGCCTTCGCTGTCTTGAGGTTGATGACCAACTGGTACTTGGTGGGCTGCTCCACGGGTAGTTCACCTGGCTTGTCGCCCTTGAGGATCTTGTGCACGTAGGTAGCAGCGCGGTGATAGACCTCGAAGAAATCCGGACCATAACTCATCAAGCTGCCAGTTTGCGGAAATTCCCGAAAGGCGGCCATGATCGGCAGCCGATTGTGCATGGCAAGCTCTGCGACGCGCGCTCGGCTAGCATAGGCTGACCCACCTGCGGCGACGAGAACCGCCTCTACGCTGTGCTGGATCATCGCCGCGAAAGCGGGTTCGAAGTCCGGGTCGCCCCGCACCAAAAAAGGACCTTCAATTTGGAGACCAAGTTGACCGCCCGCCTGTTGCAGCGCAGGCGCCCAAGCTCGTCGAAACTGTTCGATGTCCAGATCCCATAGGACGCCGACGCGAGAAACCTGACCGACCGCTTCCTTGAGCAGTTCGAGCTGCTTGCCGAATCGCTCCGATGAGGCAGCGTAGGTCAATCCCGTTATATTTCCGCCGGGTCGAGCGAAGCTGGCAATAAGCCCCTCTCCGACGGGATCACTGCTTCCGGCAATCATGACGATGGGGATCTTCGAAGTCGCAGCCTTGGCCGCGGCAATCGGGCCGGGCCCAAAAACCACAATTACATCGACGTTCATGCTCACAAGTTCGGCAGCCAGTGCAGGAAGGTCCTCGAATTTTCCTTCTCCGGACCGGCTCTCGAAAATAAGGTTTCGGCCTTCGACGTAACCCAGTTCTTGGAGGCCTTGCACCAGCGCCGTCCAGGTTGGGGCAGTGCCTCGGAAAGCGAGGAACAGAACTCCGATGCGATACACCTTCTCCGCCGCCGCGCGCGCAATAAGCGGCCATGCCACCGCCGTGCCGCCGACAAGCGTGATGAACTCCCGCCGCCTCACTCGATCACCTCGTCGGCGCCCACTGATCACGGTGCCTTGTACCCGAATACCCAGCTCAGGATACCACACTCCAGGCTGGTTTCATGCCTGGCGCGAAGCTCATCTGTTCGAGCACATCCAGCCACGGTCTCGTGATGACGATCGCGAGCGCACGGGAAGCCAGGGCATCATGAATTTCGAGACCGAATGTCAGGCTCACATCGCCACGAAGTCGAACGCCTCGCGCCGGCGGACCAGGCGGCCGGGGAGGGGAAATGCGCCGCGCAGCAGAGTCGCGGTGTCGCAGAGGGCGCCGAACAAGTTTCGCCGCGTCTCCGCGGCCTGTTTCCCTCAGCTCCGGGTTCGAGCCTGCAACAGCGAGTGGATCGCGTCGCCGGGGATGCGAATAAGACGGCCAAGACAGTGAACGCCAGCGAACCGGCAGCAGGCCCGGTTCTATTCCGTCCGCGTGTCACCTTGGCGGGAGATTGACTGCTGCCGCGACGCGAGCTCGGATTGAAGGGTCTCGGCTCGGGCCAGAAATTCACGTCCGAGAGCCTCGAGATTGTCCGCCATCCTGCGATCAGATTTGGCGCGGGCCAAGCGAAAGTATCGTTCTGCCCGCAAGCGCAGATATGCCGCGTGCTCCATGGAGGGAATTCCCTCATGCGGGGGCTCAGTCCTAGACGGAACTTATCCCAGCTTCCGCTCGCACGCGCGCCTCTTTGCGCGGCAGGTTGCTCAATCTTTGAGCGTCGGCATTCATGCATCGGGATGTAATATCGGCCCGGCGGGCGAGCACGTCTACCCGACCTGAGCGCGTCCGGGTCGCCGTCGGCGAGGTCGACCTCCAAACTGTCGGCGGGGACCGCTCACGCCCACCAGCCGGACGCCTGTCGCTGCTGCGCCGCGTGATGGTGAGCTGTACGTTGCCTGGAGGCCTAGGCCGTAAGGATAGGTGATGCGCTCAATTCTCGAACATTGCGCGGCAGCTCGGCGCGAAAGGCTTGAGCCCGGAGCGATCTTGCTCGAGGAGCAGGAACGGACGGGCCGGCTCTTTGTCCTTATCGAAGGACACGTGGAGGTCTTGCGAGGCAACACGCAAATCGCCCTGATCAAGGAGCCCGGATCGATCTTCGGTGAAATGTCCATATTGTTGAATCTTCCGCACACGGCGACGGTCAAGGCGCAATCCGCGGTCGAGGTTCATGTATTTGACGAGGCGCCGCGATTTCTCCGGTCGGATCCTGAGATCGCGTTTCTCATCGCCAAGCTGCTTGCGCAACGCCTCAACGCGGCCACAACCTATCTCGTCGATCTGAAACGTCAGTTCGCCGACCAAAGCAATCATCTTGAAATGGTCGGTGAGGTACTGGAAAGCTTGGTCCATCAGCAATATGAAGAAGTCAGGCCGGGCTCGGATCGAGATCCGGGCCTTTGACGGCCAGCCATCCAGGCAGCTCGATCAGCTTTTCGATGGGACGACGCAGAGCGCGGTCGAGTCGCACGATCTGATTGCCCGCAGCCGAGAACCAAAGCGCCCTTTGCTGTTCGCAATCCAAGATGACATGGGCGGGAGGCCGTCCGAATTGATGCCCGGCATTGAAGACCCATGTTGGCCCTACGCAATCCGCCCATGATCCCCCTTGGCGGAATGGCGACTGATGCACGTGACCGCAGAGGACGAAATCGGGTCGGTATTGGAGGATCCATCGTCGCAGATCGGCATCTCCATGATGCCGGACGCCGTCCCAGCTCGTGGCAGAACTGGCCGGCGGCGCGTGGTGAACCCAGATCCAGCGCCTTGGCCGCTTTTTTGCGTCCGCCGCCAACAACGCTTCGATCGCGCCGCGAACCGTCGGCCCGTCCCACCACGGGCAGACCGTGAATAGGGTATCCGAGAAAACGAATGAGTCGCCGTCGCAGGGTACGCCGCAGTCCCGAGCCCCGAGAATCCACCGCGATACCTTCTCTCCAGTTTCATCTCTCGTATCGAGGTCATGATTACCCGAACAGACCAGCAATTGAGTCTTCGCGGTCAGCTTGGCAATGTACTTTCGGACCACGACACTTTGGGCCCGAAAGTCGACCATCGACGACAGGTCCAAATGGTCGCCGGCGATAACGACGACATCGAAGTCTCCGGCAACCTCGGTGACCCAGTCATATTGTTGAAGGGAGTAGTGCAGATCGGCAACAAGTAGACATCGCATTGACCTGGTAGTTCCTGCGAGGTCGCACTGTATCGTTCTATCGCGCCTCGAGGCAAGCGAGCTGTCGCCGAAACTGCGCCTATGTTTGGAGCAAATGCCGAATAAATGGGCCGTCGCAATTGCACAGGCCCAGCGCCGGGTCCGGCCGCATTCAAGAGTCTCGTGGCGCCGGGCTCGCATTGCAACGAAGTCGAACGCATCGCGCCGGCGAACCATGCGGCCGACGCCAGGGCATCACGATCGGCGGCGACACGCTTTCAATCATTTCCAGGGGGCCCTTTAGGCACGCGCCTCCCTTGCTACTGAATACCCCGAGCCCGCAAGTCTTGAACGTAGTGGTCGGTATCGGCGGCAACGGGGAAAACCGGCTTGGGTTGCACAAAATAAGCGAGCGCGGAAATGCTCATGCAGACTGAAATCGTGAGTGCGAGGCTGAGTTGAGATGTTCTGGTCATGATCGTGCTTCGAGCCGACAAACGTGCAACCTTGGTGGTTTCCGCACATATCCATTTCTTGACGGGATTGAAAGCCGATTTCGCAAGCTGATCGTATTCGGCACCGCGAAGGGTTACTTGATCTTGCCTTGTGACAATAAACTTTGTCCGAGTACTGGGTATAAACTGACGCTATCCGGTGGATTGCCGACCGGAGGAGCTTTCTCGCGTTCGTGGAGGGGGCGGATCTGCGATCTCGGTCCCGACCGAATCGAGGAATGGCGCGATGGTCGACGTCCGGCGGGTCTCAGCCTCGCATCGCAACGAAGTCGAACGCATCGCGCCGGCGGACCAGGCGGCCGACGGACGGGGAAGGGAAATGCGCCGTGCACAGCAAAGTCGAGGTGTCGCAGAGTTCGCCGAACAGGTTTCGCCGCGTCCGCGCAGACTGGTTGGCGTCGTAGTCCGGCCTCGCGCTCAGCTCCGGGTACCGGGCCTGCAGCGGCGAGTGGATCATGTCGCCGGTGATCAAAGCGTCGGCGCCCGCCTTGCCGACGCGCACCGAATAATGATCGATGGTGTGGCCGGGCGTCGGGATGAGCGTGAGCAGATCGTCGAACGCGTGCGTGCTCTTGACGATGTCGGCGCGCCTGGCCGCCACGATCGGCAGCACGGAATCCGTGACCCAGGGACACGCCTCGGGATCCTGCTGCTGGCGCATGGTCCAATAGTCGAGCTCGCGATCGGCGAACAGGTAGCGCGCCTTCGGGAACGTCGGCACCCAGCGGCCGTCTTCGAGCCGCGTGTTCCAGCCGACATGGTCGGGATGCAAATGCGTGCACAGGACGAAGTCGATGTCGCCGGCGCCCAGGCCGCAAGCCGCGAGGTTCTTCTCGTAGCGATCGGAATTGAGCATGTGCCAAAAGGCGCGGGCAGGTCGCGGCTTGTGGTTGCCGACGCAGGTGTCGATCAGGATGTTGTGGTGCGGCGTCTGCACGAGATAGCTCTGGATGCAGAGTACGAGCCTGTCTTCCGCATCGAGAAACGTCGGCTCGAGCCAGGCACGGTTCTCGGCCAGAAGCTCGCTCGTCAGCGTCGGGAAGAATTGCAGCGCGTCGAAGAACGGCGCCTCCTGCTCGACGACGCGCTGGACGATGCTGCTGCCGATCTGGATCTGGACTGGCATGGTTGAGCGGCCGAGCTTTGACTTGGAATGCTTTGACTTGGAATCACCGTAGACCCGCCATAAACGAGTCGGACCCTTGGGCGTCGGGGACAGGCAGTACCGCGTCCGCCCGGCTGGACGGTCCCGGTCCCTTCAGGTTGCCCCCTGCGGTCGATCGGGACCGTTCAAAGCCGGGCGCGGTTTCGCTTTACCAGGATTCGTCGTGGCCGGCATCCCGTGGTCGGGATGCGTCGCCGAACTATTTCTTCGCCCGGACGGTGCTCGGGATCGCGCCGAAGGCGACTCGGGATGATCGATCGCCGTTGGTTTCTCGGCGCCGGCGCCGGCTCGGTACGCTTCGGTCGCTCGCCCGCAGCTGTGCGGGGAATACTGGATCGGCAGGGGCTCGCCGCGCCTTCCTCCCGCGTCAGTTATGACGCGCTCGGCGATCGATTGCCACAGTCGCTGGAGGCAGCGAAGATCCTCGGTCAAAGCCAGCGCGGAAGCTATTTCGGCGTCTGCAGGACGATGCCGTAGCGTTGGTATATCCGATCGACCGTTCCATCGGCGCGCAACCGCTCGAGCGCCTCGTCAATGGCCTCGCGCAGCTTCTCATCCGGCCGGACCATGCCGACGCCCACATTCCATGTAAGGTTCGCCTCGCTCTCGTCGGGCCCGAGGATGCGGACTGCATTGCCCGCATGCGTCAGGTTGAAATAGCCGGCCGCGGTCGGCGTGACCGCCGCCGCATCGATCTCGTGATTTGCCACCGCTTCGAGGCTGTCCTCCTCGAAGCCGAAAGTCGACGTTGCCACGTGGCGCTGGCTGAGGACCATTGCCGCCATGGAACCCACTTGCACCCCGACCTTGGTGTGCTCGTTGAGATCCTTGAACGAGGTGAGCCTGCTGTCCGACGGCACGGCGAGAGCGACGCCTGTCCGGTAGTAGGGCTTCGAGATCCTGAGATTGGTTTCGCCCTGGGCTTCGCGATCGGCAATCGTATCCATGAGAATGTCGCAGTCGGCACTGCGAAGCTGGTAGATGCTGATGATCCAGTCCAGCTCCAGCGAGACGCCGAGCTGCTGGGCAAGAGCGCGACCCAGCTCGATCTGGAACCCCGGAGGATCGCCGGCCTTGCTGGCGAAGGGAAGGGAGTTGGGATGAGCACACAGCCCGAGTGTCCCGGCCGAGCGGATGCTATCGAGAGATCGCGCCGCAACTGGCGCCGTGAGGTCTAAAGTGGCGAGGAACGCTAGCGAGAGAATTACTTTCATTTTCCTCGTTCCAAGACGGATGGACCAGATGGCTTGACCATTCCTAATTGGGCTTCAGCGATCGGATGTACTTGAGGATCGCATCGATTTGCGCTTCGCTGAAGGCTTCGCCAAAAGCCGGCATCGCGCCCTCCTTGCCGAGCTTGATGCGGTCGCGGAGGAAGTCGTCACTGCGCGGCGAATCCATGAGCTTCGGCCCCTTGCCGGCGGTCCTGCCGCCATCGGAATGACAATAGCCGCAGGTCGACGCGAACAATTGACCGACATCGGTCGTCGGCTCGTTCGGCGCGGTCGTGGCTTGTTGCGCCGCGACCGGGAGGCCGCAAGCGATGGTTACGGCGACTACGCCAATCGGCATCGACGCCAGGACCCATAAGTCTCGTCTCATCAAGATCAAACCCGCCTGCACGAACTCCTTAAACGCACTGGGGAGCGCGGCTTGCGCCGGCTCCCCAGCCGGAGGATCGCAACGATCTATTTCAGGCTGTAGACGATGAGCGCGCCATCGTCCCGCGGCATGCTCGTGTAGACCCCGCCAAACGTGGGAGCGTAGTCGTCCGACGCCATGCCGCCAAAACCCGCCGTCACGGCGATGTATTGCTTGCCCTCGGCGGAGTAGCTGACGATCCCGCCCTGGTGGCCGGTACCGTCAGAGTGCTTCCACAGCTCGGCGCCGGTTTCGGCATTGTAAGCGTGGAGCACCCCGCGGGAATCAGGCACGAACACGAGATTGCCCGCCGTCGATAGCACGCTAGCGAGCGGTGGTTCGGGGAAGCGGACCTCCCACTTCTTCGCCCCGGTCACCGGGTCGCGAGCGTCGAGGTGACCATAGATCTCGCCACCCGGAGGAGGCGCAATCTTGAAGTCGGCGCCAATGTTCAGTTGGACTTGAGGCGCGGTAACCGGCGTCGTCTTCTGGACGTCGAGGGTCATGCACCATTCCTGGCCGAGCTTGTAGTAGAGGCCGGTGTTCGGGTTGTAGGAACCCGCGTTGAAGCTCACGCCGCCCGAGATGTGCGGGCACAGCGGTTCAGCTACCTTGCCGGCCGGGAAGTCGCGCCGACCGATCAGCTCACCCGTTTTGGGGTCGATGTTCTTGACGAAATTACTGTTCTGCGTGATGCGCCATACATTCTTGATCTTGGCGCTGCGGTCGTAGACGAAGATGTAGCCGCTCTTATTGGGATGCACCACAAGCTTCTGGCCGTCGCGATCGAGCATCACGAACTCGCCGACCGCGCTGTCAAAGTCCCAGGCGTCGTGCGGGAGTTCCTGATGATAGAACTTCAGCTTGCCGGTATCGATATCGAGCCCGATCACGGAGGAGGTATAAAGATTGTCGCCGGGGCGCGCGCCCTGCGTCTTGTAGTCGGGGCCCGACCAATCGTACAGCGGGGCCGGGTTGGCCGTGCCCCACCAGATCGTGTTGGTCTCGGAGTCGTAGGTGCCCGGCATCCAGCCGCCGCCACCTCCCGTGCGCCAGGAGTCGTTGCCCCAGGTCTTCATGGCGTCATCGGTGCCGGCGACAGTCAGGAACTCCCATTTCTTCGCGCCAGTGGCGGCGTCGACGCCGAAGATCGGACCACGGCCCGGCCATTCCCCGCCCTGCGCGCCGATGACGACCAGGCCTTTGGCATAAAGCGGCGCACCGGTGAAGCCGACCGTCAGCTTCTGGGAATCGATCAGCTTGGTCTCCCACGCAGGCTTGCCGGTCTTCATGTCGAGCGCAATCAGTCGCCCATCCATGGTGCCGACGAACACCTTGCCCTCGCCGATTGCCACGCCGCGATTGTAAGGCGAGTGGGTCTGGCGCTTGATCAGCGCTTCGTCCAACTCCGGGAAATACGACCAGATTAGCTCACCGGTGGCGCCGTTCAGGGCAAAGGTCCGGCTGTAGGAGCCGGTGTAGTAGAGCACGCCATCCGCCACGAGCGGCATCGATTGCACGCCCCGGGTGGACCGTCCCGGAATGTGGATCCAGGCAATACTCAAATTAGACACGTTGTTCGCGTTGACCTGGTCGAGCGGGCTGTAGTGATAGGATTTGTAGGAACCGTGATAGGTCAGCCAGTCATTTTGGCCGCCGGCTTCGATGCGTGCGGTATCCACCGTTTGAGCGAACACCGACGCCGCGGCGAGCGTCGCACTGAAGGCGAGCGCAACGGATACAGCAAGACCTTTCGGTTGGTTCTTCATGGTGGTTTCCTCCAGTTTTTGCATGGTTGTCGAGATTTCCGACGCCTGTCCGATGTTCCGATTCCATCCAGTGTCCGAATTTGAACGTTTCCGCCGCGCACCGGCGTCGTCACGGTTTGAGCGCGCCTTGGGTCTCGACATAGACGGCATAGACCGAGGTGCTGCCCGTCATGAACAGCCGGTTCCGCTTCTTGCCGCCGAAGCACAGATTGGAGCAGGTCTCCGGCAGGTGGATCTTGCCGATCAGCTCGCCGGTCGGCGCGTAACAGCGCACGCCGTCCTCCTTGGGATCGGCCCAGCCCATGCTGCACCAGACATTGCCGTCGATATCGGTGCGCACGCCGTCGGTGAATCCGGGCGCGAAATTCTCGGCGAACACCTTGTCGTTGGCGAGCTTGTCGCCGACGACGTCGAACACCCGCATGTTCGACCGGCCGCCGTGGGTCAGCCCGGTATCGATGATGTAGAGCTTCTTCTCGTCGGGCGAGAACGCGAGTCCGTTCGGCTTGTCGAAAGTATCCGCCACGATCGTCGCCCGGCCGGTTTTTCCGTCGATCCGATAGACCCGCGGCGGCAATTCGAAATCGGCCTTGTGGCCCTCGTAATTGCCGAGGATGCCGTAGCCCGGATCGGTGAACCAGATGGCGCCGTCCGAGGCCACGACCACGTCGTTGGGGGCGTTGAGCTTCTTGCCCTCGTAGCTGTCCAGCAGCACATCGATGGTGCCGTCCGGCTCGGTCCGGGTGACGCGCCGCGCATCGTGCTCGCAGCTGATGAGCCGCCCCTCGCGATCGCGCGTGTTGCCGTTGGTATAGTTCGAGGGCGTGCGGAAGACGCTCACATGCCCGTCTTCCTCCAGCCAGCGCATCATGCGATTGTTGGGAATATCGCTCCACACCAGAAATCCGCCGTCGCGGAAATAGACCGGGCCCTCGGCCCAGCGGAAGCCGGTGGCGATCCGCTCGATCGCGGCATTGCCGACCATGTATTTGAACTTCTTGTCGTCGAGCACTTCGACGCGAGGGTCGGGGTAGCGCCAATTGGGCAGATTCCCCAGGGGCAATGTGTCCGCCTTGGCGGGATCGAGCGCCATCGCGGTCGCGGCAGCGGCGGCACTAGCCAAAAAAGTGCGTCGTTCCATGACAACCTCCTCCCCCGCCCCCGGAAGCCGGATGGGTCATCGTTGCCGAAAGCCTGCCAGACGGCACGGCGCACCGCTCGATGTCCCACAACAGCCGAATGCGGCGATTGAGTCGCGAGCGAATCGAAGCGGTTTGTCTGGTTGTTGAATTGCCGGCCGAGGCCTGAGCGTTTCCTGTCCTGCGGAAGTGGTGTACGCCTCCCCCTTTCCAGGGCCGACCGCATCCTCAGGGAAAAGACTGAGGTCCAGCGTAGGATACTGCGTTTGGCTGTCAAGCTTTGCGCAAGCTCCCGGCAGCGGTGCTGGCATGTCCGTCCCGCAATTCATGCGGCGGTGTGGAGTTTCCACGCCGAAAATTTTTCACGCCGCCCGGCCCAAGTTGTCCGTTTCGCAACTTGGCGACTGCTGCGCAGCGAAGATCTCACCCCGTCCCGGTGAATACGATGGCGACGGGGCTCCCATTCCGGATCACTTGGCCGGTCGGCGCGAGCAACCCGGAGCCGGCATCCACCCGAAACGTCACGATCGCGTCGCCCTGCTCGTTGGCGGCATGGAGAAACCGCCCTGCCGGGTCGAGCCCGATGAATCGCGGGCCGCGGCCCTGCGTGAGCTGCCAGCCGATCGCGGTCAGCGATCCCTCGTCCGCATCGGCGGCGTAAGCGGCGACGCTGTCGTGGCCGCGGTTCGAGCAATACACGAACCGGCCGTCCGGCGTGACCGCGATCTCGGCGGTCGTGCTGTAGCCGGTGAAGTCCGTCGGCAGCGTGGTGACCACCTGGATCGGCGTCAGCGCCCCGCGCCCGGCGTCCCAGCGGCAGGTGGCGACCGTGCTGTCGAGCTCGTTGAGCACCCAGACGACCGGAAGCTTCGGGTGAAATGCCAGATGGCGGGGACCTGCACTCGGGCGGGTCTTCACGCAATCCGGTTCGGCCGGGGAAAGCCGGCCGCTCGCGGCGTCGAAGCGGAACACGAACACGCGATCGAGCCCCTTGTCGGGGACGAGCACGAAACGGCCGGAAGGATCGAACACGACATCGTGCGGATGCGAGCTCGGTTGCTCGGTCTTGTGCGGGCCGGGCTCGCCCGGCAGGTCCAGGAGTTGATGCTGATCCTGGAGCGATCCGTCCGCAGCGATGGGCAGCACCGCGACGCTGCCGCTGGCGTAATTGGCCACGATCAGGAACTTGCCGCCGGGGTCGACCGCCTGGCGCACGCCGTTTTTTCCTCCCGCGGCGGCCCGATTGAGCAACTTGGCCCGGCCGGTCTCGCGATCGAGCGAGAAGGCGCTGGCATAGTCGCCGTCCCCGTGAACGCAATAGAGGAAGCGCTCATCGCGGCTCACGGCGAGGTAGGACGGGTTGACGAGGTCGCCGACGTGCTGGACGTGGGTCCACGCGCCGCTGGCGGGATCGGCACGATAGACGTGGATGCCGTCGCCGCGCGCCTTGCGCTCGACGGTCGTGAACGACCCTACGTAGGCGAACATCGAAGTGTTTTCCGGGCGGTCGCTTCGACAATTTGCAGCTTAAAGAACCCCTGCTTCGTAGACGGTCTCGCCGTCGAAGACCGTCCGCAACACCTTCACGTCGGCAATCTCGTCGACCGCGCACACGATCGGATCCCGATCGAGGATCACGAGGTCCGCGCAGGCTCCGGGCATCAGACGACCGATGTCCTTCCATTGCAGCAGCCGCGCGGCATCGCGCGTCCACATCGAGACCGCCTGGACTCGGTCGATCTGCTGGGCCGGACCGAGATTGGAATAGCCGGACGGCATCCTGTGCGTCAGCGCGAGCTGGATGTGCTCGAACACGCTCTTGGGTCCCCAATCGGTGCCGCCGGTCACTGCCATTCCGGCATCGAAGAAGCGCCGCAACGGCAAGAGATCGTGGAGCATGCGCTCGCGCCGATCCGGCTTGAACCGGCCCCGGAAGAGGTCGCCCATGCCGAACAGGTACGTCATCGTCGTGGTCACGTCGAAACCGAGCCGGCAGTAGCGGTTCACCTGCTCGGCCTCGATGAACGGCGTGTGAACCAGAATCCACCGCAGAGGCCGAATGTCATGCGTCGAGGTCAGGTGCTCCAGCATCTGAAGATTCTCTTCGTGGGCTTGCGTTCCGACGCACAGCGTATTCAGGCGGATGCGCCGTCCCGCGCAAAACCGCATTGCGATCTCGATCTTGTTCGGATCCATCGCATGGCGCCCGTGCGTCTCCTCGCCGTCGGGGCCATAGTACGCTTCGCGCATCATCGTGTGGCCCGGAAAAAAGCTGCCGTCCCACTGTATGCTGATGCCGTTGAAGCGAAGATAATCGTCGTCGAGATTGATCGAGCTCGCGGCCTCCTCCAGGACCTGCAGGAATTTTTCGGGATCTCGCGGACGGCTCCAGGCGGTGCCGAACGATTCCGATTCCTGAGCTACCGTGACCCGCATCTTCAGGTCGCCGGCTTGGCGCAGTTGCCGATAAACGTCGATGTGATGCCGGTGCATCATGTGGTTCTCATAAATGCCGGTGACCCCCAGGCCATGATAATGATCGATGGCATGCCGGGTGGCGGGCAAGTACCATTTGGAATGGTCCATCGGGAGTTTGCGCCAGAGCCTGTAGGCGAATTCATTGCCGCTGTAGACGGCATTGACGGCTCCGCGCAGGCGCCCCGTCGGCTCGCCCTGAGCGTCCTTTTCGATGACGACGCCCTCGACGCGGTCGGGATGCTCGCGGGTGATGCCTAGCCGGTGCAGCGCCATCGAGTTGAATGCCATCACGTTGGGAATGTTCGGCTCCCAAGCGGCGATGACGACCGGGTGCGCGTCCGAAGCCCGATCCAGCACCTGTCGATCCGGCAATTCGCCTTCGGCGAGATCTTCGTACGAGCGTCGTATGAAATAGTGCGGCTCGCCGACCGGGGTCGTCATGATCCACTCGCCGGCCGGCGTGTTCCGCGCCCGATCGGCAATCCGCCGAACGATATCCGCATGGGATGCCGCGGCGGTGATATCGACCAGCGACGCTCGCCCGGCCGCAAAATGCAGAAGGTGCGGGTGCGTGTCGATCAACCCAGGCAGGATGGTCGCGCCGTGCACGTCCCAGCTCTCGATCGTTCCGCTGCCGCGACGGCGCAGGTCGCTCTCGGAGCCGACCGCGGCAATTCGCCCACCCTCGATCAGGATGGCGCCGGCGGTCGAATCGGCATCATCGAACGGATAAATTGTCGCGTTGTGAATTAACAGCAAGGCCGTGCTCCGGATTGATCTCGACGGCATTTGCTTCCGGAATCGGTGCCGGCCAGGGCATCTGCCGAAGCACCCGCCGCGTCAGGCGCCCCGCACGGACCGTCGCCTCATTCGATCACCTGGTCGGCCCGGATGAGGAGGGACGGCGGAATGTCCAGGCCGAGCGTCCGCGCGGTTCGCAGATTGACGATCAGCTGGAACCGGGCCGGCCGCTCCACCGGCAGATCGGCAGGCGCGGTGCCCGCCAGCACCTTTCCGGTCATGGTGCCCGACTGGCGAAACAGGTCGATCAGGTTGGGACCGTACGCAAGCAAGCCGCCGGTCTGCGCAAACTCCGGAAACAGCATGATGGCAGGCAGCCGGTCCCGCAGCGCCAAATCGGCGATCATTGCCGGACTGGAGCCGAAGATCGGGGACGACAGGACCAGCAGCCCGTCCACTTTCTGCTTGGCTGCCGTTCGGAACGCTTCCTCGATATTGCCGACGTCAATCACTTCGATGACGCTCAGATGCACGTCCATCGAGCCCGCGACCGCCTCGACCGCCTTCAGCTGCATCGGTCCAGTGCTCGGATCCCAGAATACGGCGAGGCGGGACAATTTCGGCGCGGCATCCCGCAGCAGCTGCAGCCATTTGGCGCCGAAGTCGGGAAAATCGAAAAACACGCCGGTGAGATTGCCGCCGGGGTGCGACAGGCCTGCTATCAGGCCGGCCTCGATCGGATCCGTTTCGAGATCGAGCGCGACGATCGGAACACTCGGCGAGGCGGCGCGCGCGGCTCGGACCGCCGCGGGCCCGGCGGCAAACAGCACGTCGACCTTGCCGGCGACGAGCTCGGCGGCAAGCGTCGGCAGCCGTGCCTGGTTCCCGTCCGCGATGCGGGCGACCAGCTCGATGTGGTCCCCCTGGGCGCGCAGCGCGCCGCGCACTCCTTCCAAAAACGCATTCATCCGTACCGCCGCCGCCTCGGCCACGCCGCTCCACAGGAAGCCGATACGCGGATCTTTTGCCGGCTGCTGGGCGAGGGCCGGGGAATGGACCCATGCAACGGCGATGCACAACGGCACGACGAGACGCACCCACGGCTTCATTCCGTCACCTCGTTTGGTCCGGGCGAGCAGCAGAGCCACGATCGCGCCGACTGCCTCGGTGTTTGGGAGATCCATCGCAAGCTGAACTGCGTGGCGCCCGCCGCGCAGTTGGCGATACCGTCCTTCCCGGTGTCTTCATCCTCAAGGGGTAGCCGGCTCGTATGTTACGGGATTCATCGTCCTCGGCGGAAAATTCGCTGGCTCAGCCGTGCAGGCCGGCAAACCGATCGCATTTTCATAAACAGCTGTCGAGGGGCGGGATATTTCCGTGCAGCGAAGATTCCGGATCGCCCACACTCACCGCGCCGGACCAAGCTTTTGCGGGCCCGATGTTGCCGGCTTCTTCCTGGCTTGCGGCGCAAGCTGGACGAACACCGGGTTCGGCGAGAACTGCGGGTCCGACACGCCCGGCTGGCCGGGCTGAATCCGGATGTTGACCGCGGCGGGTGCGTAGCCGGGGTGCGTGAACGTCACCGTGAACGGCGCGTCGGCCGAAATTTCCATCGCGCAAGGCGTCTCGCAGCCGGAGCCGAGTGAAGTCGCCGCCTGCGCGCCCTGCGGATGGGAATCCAGATCGATGGTGCCGTTGTGCGATACCGCAGCGATGCCGACCGGGGACGGCAATGGCAGCGTCCGGGACGCCGGGCCCTGCGCTCCGATCCTCGGAGCCGCCGTAGTGGGAACCGGCTGCGGTGCGACCGATGCCGGGCTCGGCTCTCCGGCTCCGAGCTGCTTCAGCCGCTCGCGCAGCGCCTTGTTGTCATTTTCGAGGCTTTTGACCCTCTCCTGCAGCTTCTCGTTTGTCCTTCCGAGATCGTCGATGTGCTCCAGCATCTCGGTTGGCGTTTGCGCCGAGGCTTGCGTGAGCGTTGCAAAAATTGCCGCGATTGCCAGGACCGAGTGCCTCATGGAAGTGTCCTAGAGTGGTTGCCACAACCGTTGTGCCGCCGGACGCGTTTGCCTTGTGCGTTCCCAAACCATTGCTATAGGTTGGGAAATTGCCTCGATCAAGAACTGCCGCGCGCACGGGGAGAATCCTCATGAGACGACATGCATTTGCGGGGGCGGCCGCGGTCCTGCTGCTCGCCGCGGCTTCGGCGTCCGCCGAGGAACCGCCGCTGCGGACCGCGGTCGACGGCACCTTTGCGCCCCACGCGATGCCGAGCCTTTCCGGCGGCTACGAGGGCTTCAACATCGATCTTGCCAACGAGATCGCCAAACGGCTGCATCGCCGGATCACGATCGACGCCGCGCAATACTCCGGCCTGTTGCCCGCGCTGCAGGCCGGCACCTACGATTTCATCGCGGCTCCCACCACCGTGACCAAGGAGCGCGCCGAGAACCTGCTGTTCACCGAAGGCTATCTCAACACCGACTTTCAGTTCCTGATCAAGAAGGGCGCGCCGAAGGTGGAAAAGCTCGAGGACCTCAAGGGCAAGGTCGTCGCCGTGAACAAGGGATCGGCCTACGATTCCTGGGCACGCGACCTCGAGCCGAAGATCGGCTGGAAGGTGGAATCCTTCGGCACCCAGACCGACGCGGTGCAGGCGGTGCTCGCCGGCCGCGCCGACGCCAATGTCGCCGGCAACACGGCGATCGCCTGGGCGGCCAAGAACAACCCGCAGCTCGAATTGTCGTATTATTATTCGACCGGCCTGGTGTGGGCGGCGCCGCTGCGCAAGGATTCGACCGAGCTGCGCAAGCAACTCGAGAACGCGATCGAATGCATGAAGCTCGACGCCACGATCGCCAAGATGCACAAGAGATGGTTCGGCATCGACCCGCAGCCGGGCTCCGCGGCCGTCACCGTGTTCCCGGGCTACGGCGTCCCCAACATGCAGGGCTACGATCCGACCGAGCACACGCCCAAGTGCGATTGACGGTCCATACATGCTCGTATCTGCCAGCTCGCTCCGGTTACCTCCCCCCTTGAGGGGGAGGTCGGCTCGCGCGCCAACCGAAATCCGCTTTTGCCGATTTCGGCGTTTACATTGGCCAAGTCGGAAACATCCGACTTGGCACGCGCGAGCCGGGAGGGGGGTAGCGGGTCCGCAGAATCAAACAAACGCCCCCCTCCCCATCCCTCCCCCGTGTCCACTTCGGATGTTTCCGATTTGGACCGATTATCAACTGCCGAACTCGGGAACACCCGAGTTCGGCTGGGGGAGGGGGCCGATTGTGGCGCGCTCGGAGTCAAATGCGATCGTCCTTTGTCATTGCAGATGACCTCCAATCGGCCGCCGATCCTGGAGGTTCGCGGGCTGCGCAAGAGCTTCGGCCATCTCGAGGTGCTGCGCGGGATCGATCTTGAGGTATTGCCGCAGGAGCTGGTGTTCATCATCGGGCCCTCGGGATCGGGCAAGAGCACGCTGCTGCGCTGCTGCAACCGCCTCGAGGAACCGACCGGCGGATCGATCTCGATCGACGGCGTCGATCTCATGGCGCGATCGACCGACATCAATGCCATGCGCCGCCGCATCGGCATGGTGTTCCAGTCATTCAATCTCTATCCGCACATGAGCGCGCTCGGCAACGTGGCGCTGGCGTTGCGCAGGGTGCTGGGCCGCAAGCGCACCGAGGCGGAGGCGCTGGCGCTTGCCGCGCTCGCCCGGGTCGGCCTCGCCGAGAAGGCCAACGCCTATCCGGCGGAGCTTTCCGGCGGCCAGCAGCAGCGCGTCGCCATCGCGCGGGCGCTGGCGCTCGGGCCGAAGATCATGCTGTTCGACGAGCCGACCTCGGCGCTCGATCCCGAGCTCGTCGGCAGCGTGCTCAAGGTGATGCGCGAGCTCAAGGCCGGCGGAATGACCATGCTGGTGGTGAGCCACGAGATGCGGTTCGCGCGTGACGCCGCCGACCGGGTGATCTTCATGGACCATGGGTTGATCGTGGAGGAGGGGACGCCCGAGCAGATTTTCTCCGGACCGCGTGAGGTGCGCACCCAGGCGTTCATCGCCGAGATCGCGCGGTAGATATGCCGAAGAGGGTGGCGCATTGACTCCGACCGAGCCGCAAATGACTCCCTCTCCCCGCCTGCGGGGAGAGGGTTGGGGTGAGGGGCAATTATTATCGCAGTTATTATCAATGCAAGAGCCCCTCACCCGACCGCACTTCATGCGGTCGACCTCTCCCCGCCGTGCGGGGAGAGGTGCAGAGCAGATCGCGGCCCGGACTTAGCGTCATGGACGCGTGGTCGCGCTTTCTCGATGCGTTCTTCAAATGGCAGCTGATCGAGCGGTATTTGCCCGCCATTCTCGACGGCATGGCGGTGACGGTCGAGATCGCCGCCGCGGTGGTGATCACCGGCATCCTGCTCGGCCTCGTGCTGGCGATCCTGCGCGCGTTCCGCATCCTGCCGCTCAGCGCGTTGATCGTCATCTTCGCCGACATGCTCCGCGCGCTGCCGCCGCTCGTGCTGGTGCTGCTCGTCTATTTCGGGCTGCCCAGTGTCGGCATCAACCTGCCTTCCTTCGCCGTGCTTTGGCTCGTGCTCTCCTGCGTGCTCGCCGCTTTTGCCGAGGAGATTTTCTGGGCCGGCATCCTCTCGATCCCCAAGGGCCAATGGGAAGCGGCGCGCTCGACCGGAATCGGCTTTGTCAGCACGCTGGCCTACATCGTGCTGCCCCAGGCCGTGCGGCTGACCGTTGCTCCCCTCACCAACCGCACGCTCGCGATCGCCAAGAACACCGCGCTCGGGATGGTGATCGGCGTTTCCGAGATCCTCAGCCAGGCGACGACCGGGCAGTCCTTCGCCGGCAACGCGACGCCGCTGACGATGGGGGCGATCGCCTATGTGATCCTCTTCATTCCCGTCGTCGTGCTGGGCCGCTGGCTGGAGACGCGGTTCGCCTGGCGGAGGGCCTGATGCAGGCGCTGCTCCAGCAGTTCTTCGATTTCGCCATCATGGCGCGCGCCCTGCCGCTGCTCCTCACCGGGCTCGGCCAGACCCTCGTGCTCTGCCTCGTGGTCATTCCGCTCGGGCTGATCGGCGGGCTGCTGGTAGCGCTCACCTCGCTGGCGCGCTCGCGCGCGGTGCGCTGGAGCGCCGCCGCCGCGATCGACTTCTTTCGCGCGATCCCGCCGCTGGTGCTCTTGATCTTCGTCTATGCGGGCCTGCCGTTCGCGGGCATCCGGCTCTCTCCGCTCGCCGCGGTCGCCATCGCCTTCCTGCTCAACAATTCGAGCTATTACGGCGAGATCTACCGCGCCGGGATCGAGAGCGTCGGGCATGGCCAGTGGGACGCCGCGCGCTCGACCGGCCTGAAGGCGCGCCAGGCGCTGATCTACGTCGTGCTGCCGCAGGCCGTGCGCAACGTGCTGCCCGATCTCATCTCCAACACGGTCGAGGTCGTGAAGCTGACCTCGCTCGCCAGCGTTGTCGCGCTGCCGGAACTGCTGTATTCGGCCGACATGGCGCGGTCGATCACCTTCAACACCTCGCCGATCGTGCTCGCGGCGGGGATCTACCTGGTCATGCTGTGGCCGATCGTGCGTCTGGTGAGCCGGCTCGAGCGACGGATCGCGTCGTGAGCCGGTCAGGACAGGGGAGGAGCTTTTGAGTCGAGTGCTGCGCGTGGGGGCCGCTCAGATGGGCCCCATTCACAAGGCCGACAGCCGGCAGGTCGTGGTCAAGCGCATGATCGACCTCATCGATCAGGCGAGCGCGCGCAGATGCGACCTCGTGGTTTATCCGGAGCTCGCGCTCACCACGTTCTTTCCGCGCTGGTACATGCAGGACCAAGCCGAGGTCGACGCCTGGTTCGAGCGCGAGATGCCTAACGCGGCGACGCGGTCGCTGTTCGAGCGCGCTGCGCGCTATCGCGTCGCCCTGTCCTTCGGCTATGCCGAGCTCACGCCGGAAGGCCGCCATTTCAACACCTCGATCCTGGTCGATCGCGACGGAACGATCGTCGGCAAGTACCGCAAGGTGCATCTGCCCGGCCATTCCGAGTTCGACCCGCAGCGCAGCTTCCAGCACCTGGAGAAGCGTTATTTCGAGCCGGGCGACCTCGGCTTTCCGGTGTGGCGGACTCTTGGCGGCATTTTGGGCATGTGCATTTGCAACGACCGCCGCTGGCCGGAGACCTATCGCGTCATGGGACTGCAGGGCGTGGAGCTGATCGTGCTCGGCTACAATACGCCTTCCGTCAATGCGCAGCGCAGCGCCGAAGGGCCCGAGAAGCGCCTGTTCCACAACCGCCTGTGCGTGCAGGCGGGCGCCTATCAGAACTCCACCTGGGTGGTCGCGGTGGCCAAGGCCGGCAGCGAGGACGGCCATCCGCTGATCGCCGGGAGCATCGTCGTTTCTCCCGACGGCGAGATCCTCGCCGAGGCCAAGACCGAGGACGACGAGCTCGTGGTCGCCGATTGCGATCTCGACGCGACCTTGTTCGGCAAGCAGACGATCTTCGACTTCGAGCGCCACCGCCGCATCGAGCACTACGGCCGCATCACCGGCCAGACCGGCGCCATCCCGCCGCCGGAGCGGTGAG
>WNGM01004360.1_pt1 | contig 29451 bp, 32 predicted proteins | sample 5400571 | NCBI WGS metagenome assembly WNGM01 (sample SAMN13153378, study PRJNA577476) | soil metagenome | isolation source: 100 cm soil or saprolite under Garry oak tree replicate 2 | place: USA:California | collected 2016-06-15 | reverse complement strand
ACCCGCCGCCGCCCTCGTAGACGATCGGCCCCGCGGTCGAGCCGAGCACGACGACGGTACCGGCGCCGGAGCGCTCCAGCGCCGGCAGCAGCGCCCGGGTGACCCGGATGGTACCGAGCACGTTGACCTCGTGCATCCACTGCCAGTCGTCGATGTTCGCGGCCTCGATCGGCTCGGCTCCGCGAGCCCCGCCGGCGTTGTTCACCAGCAGCGCGAGCTGGCCGCCCAGCGCGTCCACGGCTGCCACGAGCGCGTCGATGTCGGCCGGCCGGGCGACGTCGGCGGTCACCGCGGTCGCCCGGCCGCCACCGTCGGCGATCTGCTTTGCCAGCGCGTCGAGCCGGTCCGCGCGGCGGGCCGCCACGATCACGTGGAAGCCCTCGCTGGCCAGCCGGCGGGCGGTGGCGGCACCGATCCCGATCGATGCGCCGGTGATCAGTGCGAGGGGGTATGACGGCATACGTCCAATCCTGTCAGACGGAGGAGATCTTCTATTTGTTGTCCAGGCCACGCAAAATTTTCCGCACCGTCGCGACTCGGCGCCACGTAGGAGGCCCCAGTTGGCCGGTCGTCATCGAATGCGTTTCGTAGATGAACGCCGCCCTGCCGGTCGGGCCCAAGTGCCCGTCCGCGACGCCCGGATGCCGCGCGGCCTCCGCCCGTTGACGGTAACCCGGCGACGCGACGCCGTCGGACGAGCCGAGCACCGCCGACTCCACGGCGCCCGACTTCGACCGGATCACGGTCCTGACCTGACCGGACCGGGCCCGGCTGCGATCCTGCTCACTCCGATGCGTGCCGCGCGGACCGGCGCGGGAAGAATGCCATGGGGTCATCGGGTTGAGCCGGACCGGACCGGGCCCGGCTGCGATCCTGCTCACTCCGATGCGTGCCGCGCGGACCGGCGCGGGAAGAATGCCATGGGGTCATCGGGTTGAGCCGATTGGTACCGGGCACGGTTAAGAGTCGGTGCACCAGGGAGCGGAATGTGACACGGTTGCGCACGCACCGGGGGATCGGTTCGAGATCACCGCGCCGGGTCGCCGTTCTCTCGGTCCACACCTCACCGCTGGACCAGCCGGGCACCGGCGACGCGGGCGGCATGAACGTCTACATCGTCGAGGTCGCCCGCCGGCTGGCCGAGGCCGGCGTCGAGGTCGAGGTCTTCACCCGGGCCACGTCCGGCGACCTGCCGTCGTCTGTCGAGCTGGCACCGGGGGTACTGGTCCGGCACGTGGTCAGCGGGCCCTTCGAAGGACTGGCCAAGGAGGACCTGCCGGCTCAGCTCTGCGAGTTCACCCATGGGGTACTGCGCGCCGAGGCCGGCCGGTCGCCGGGCTGGTACGACCTGATCCACTCGCACTACTGGCTGTCCGGACAGGTCGGCTGGCTGGCCAAGGACCGGTGGGGAGTGCCGCTGGTACACACCGCGCACACGCTGGCCAAGGTGAAGAACCGGCGGCTCGCCATCGGCGACAAGCCGGAGCCGATCACCCGCGTCATCGGCGAGGAGCAGGTGGTCAGCGAGGCGGACCGGCTGGTCGCGAACACGCCGATCGAGGCGCGGGAACTCGTCGACCTGTACGGGGCGCCGCTGGAGCGGGTGAGCGTCGTCGCGCCCGGGGTGGACCTCGACCGGTTCACGCCGCCCTGCCTGGGCCGGGAGACGGCGGTACGGAGTGCCGCCCGGCGCCGCCTCGGGTTGCCCGAGCGCGGGTACGTCATCGCGTTCGTCGGGCGCATCCAGCCGCTCAAGGCGCCGGACGTCCTCCTGCGCGCCGTCGCGCAGCTGCCGGCACCCGTCCGCGACCGGCTCACCGTGGCGATCGTCGGCGGCAACAGCGGCAGCGGGCTGGACCTGGCCGGCCTGGGGAGCGCGCTCGGGATCGGGAACGTGCTGCGGTTCCTTCCGCCGCAGAGCCGGGAACGGCTGCCCGACCTGTACCGGGCGGCGGACCTGGTCGCCGTACCGAGCTACAACGAGTCCTTCGGACTGGTCGCACTCGAAGCGCAGGCATGCGGTACCCCCGTGGTGGCCGCCGCCGTCGGCGGTCTGGTGACCGCGGTACGCGACGAGGTCTCCGGGGTTCTGGTCGACGGGCACGACCCGGCGCTGTGGAGCCGGGTCGTCGGTGACCTGCTGGCCGAGCCCGGCCGGCGGACCCGCCTGGCGCGCGGCGCCATCGCGCACGCCCGGCGGTTCTCCTGGGATCGCACCGCGGCGAGCCTGCTGGAGGTCTACCGTGATGCGGTGACCGAGCACCGTAGCCGGGTCGCCGACCTGGTCGCCGCGCGATGAACACGGCCGAGCTGATCGAGTCCGCGCTGACCGAGCGCGGGCTGGAGTGGGAGCGCACCGGCGAGCGCTCGTACGCGGTGACGCTCCCCGGTACCCACAAGCTCAAGACGATCTGCAACCTCATCATCGGCGAGCACGCGCTGCGCATCGAGGCCTTCGTGATGCGCCGGCCCGACGAGCGGCGCGAGGAGCTGTGGGCGTGGCTGTTGCAGCGCAACGCACGCATGTACGCGGTGGCCTTCGCCATCGACAAGGCCGGCGACGTCTACCTGACCGGCCGGGTACCGCTGCACGCCGTGACACGCGACGAGCTGGACCGGATCCTCGGCGCGGTCCTGGAGTATGCCGACGAGAACTTCGACACCATGCTGGCGATCGGCTTCGGGGAGGCGATCCGGCGGGAGTGGGCCTGGCGGATCAAGCGCGGGGAGCCGCTGGACAACCTGCGCGCCTTCGAGCATCTGGTCAACCCTTCGTGACGTCTGTCCTCTGTGGACTCGTGCTGTGAGGGATGCGACAGAGAAACCGCTTGAGCGGGGTGCGGCGTGGTCGTAGGTTGTTCCTTGATCGGACCTCTGGTCCGGGGGTGGCGGAGCGTTGGGGGACGTGGGGTACGCCACCGGACGGCGGACGTGGCCGGCGCGGGACGAGTTCCGCGCCGCCCGGCCGCCGTCGCACTTTTGATCGTGGCGGCGCCCCACTCTTCGATCCTTACACCCTGGCGGGACCGGCCCGGTTGCCGCATCCGATAAGAGGTGCGGGAGGATGGAGCCATGAGCGTGGGTACCCTCGTGCTGCTCCGCCACGGCGAGAGCGAGTGGAACGCGAAGAACCTCTTCACCGGCTGGGTCGACGTGGACCTGTCGGCGCGGGGCGAGGATGAGGCGCGGCGCGGCGGGGAGCTGTTGCGGGCCAAGGACCTGCTGCCCGACGTGGTGCACACCTCGGTGCTCAAGCGGGCGATCCGGACCGCGGAGCTGTCGCTGCACGCGGCCGACCGGGCCTGGATCCCGGTCCGGCGCAGCTGGCGGTTGAACGAGCGGCACTACGGCGCCCTGCAGGGCAAGAACAAGAAGCAGACCCTGGAGGAGTACGGCGAGGAGCAGTTCATGCTCTGGCGCCGCTCCTACGACGTGCCGCCGCCGCCGCTCGGCGAGGACGACGAGTACTCGCAGTTCGCCGACCCGCGTTATGCGACCCTCCCGCCGGACGCACGGCCCCGCACCGAGTGCCTCAAGGACGTGTTGATCCGGGCCCTGCCGTACTGGTACGACGCGATCGTGCCGGACCTGCTGACCGGCCGGACCGTTCTGGTCGCCGCGCACGGCAACTCGCTGCGCGCGTTCGTCAAGCACCTCGACCAGATCTCGGACGAGGCGATCGCGAAGCTGAATATCCCGACCGGGATCCCGCTGCGGTACGACCTGGACCCGGCCACGCTGCGCCCGGTCACCGCCGGCGGGGAGTACCTCGACCCCGAGGCCGCGGTCGCGGCCGCCGCCGCGGTCGCCAACCAGGGCCGCTAGGAAGCGGCGGGCGCGGCCTCGCCGGTCACGAAGTAGAGCACCGACCGGCCGGCGTTGACCGCGTGGTCGGCGAACCGCTCGTACCAGCGGCCCAGCAGCGCGCCGTCCACCGCCGGTTCGACGCCGTGCCGCCAGGCGGTGCCCAGCATCAGCCCGTAGAGCTGCCGCAGCAGCTCGTCCATCTCGTCGTCGTCGCGCTCCAGCTCGGCCGCCCGCGCGGCGTCCGCGCTCTCCAGCACCTCGGCGACCTTGCCGGCGATCCGGTCGGCGGTCGCCGCCATGTCCGTGACGACCGGGCGCAGCTCCTCGGGTACCGCGACCGCCGGGGCCCGCCGCTGTGCGATCTTCGCCACATGGCACGCCAGGTCGCCCATCCGTTCCAGGTCGGCCCCGATGTGCAGGGCGGTCACCACGAGCCGGAGGTCCGAGGCGACCGGGGCCTGCCGGGCGAGCAGGTCATACACCTTGTCCTCGACCTGGTGGTAGAGCGCGTCCGTCTCCGCGTCGCTCAGCAGCACCTCTTCGGCCTCGGTCGCGTCCGCCGCCATCAGGGCGGCGCTGGCCCGCCGCATCGCGGTCCGCACGCCCTCGGCCATCGCGACCAGCGTCCGCGTGACGTCGGCCAGCTCGGCCTGGTACTCCTCGCGCATGGCACCCCCACGCTAGTTCCGCCGCGCGTCCCATGCATCAACTCGGATGAACGGCGCCCGGCCGGACGGTGAACATTCGACGGCGGCCGCCGGCTTTGTCCGGCGCCGCGTAATGCTTAGGTTAACAACCACCCTACGATCGGCTCGTGGGGCTGGCGCTTGCCGGAGGGCTGCTCATGGCCGCTTCGACGGGCGTCGCCGTCGGAGCGGCAGGGAGTCTGGTCGCCATGCGTCGTCGCGCGGTCCAACCCGAAAACGGCCACCGGCCGGAACCGGAGGACGCCGAGCCGGACCTGCCCGCCCCGGTTCGGGGGGTGGGCGCCAAGGGGCTGGGCCGGCGCAGCCTGGACGCGCTGCGGGTGGGGGTACTGGTCCTGGACGCGGACGACCGGCCGGTACTGGTGAACCCCGCGGCCAAGGAGATGGGGCTGCTCCGCGCCGGTACCGGCGTGGGCGGCGCACCGGTCGCGCACACCGTGGTACGGACGCTGGCCGGCCAGGCCCGTCGCACCGGTATCCGCCGGGAGGTCGAGCTGGACCTGCCCCGGGGCAACGGCCGGGACCCGCTCGGCGTGCACATCCGCGCGGTCGCGCTCGGCGACGGCCACGTCACGGTCGAGGCGGCCGACGTCACCGAGGTGCACCGGGTGGCCCGGGTCCGCCGGGACTTCGTCGCCAACGTCAGCCACGAGCTGAAGACCCCGGTTGGCGCCGTCCAACTGCTCGCCGAGGCGTTGCTCGACGCGACCGCCGTCGCGGCCGACTCGACCCCCGAAGAGATGCACGAGGCCGACGTCCTGCACGACCTCGCGGCCGCCCGGCGGTTCGCCGAGCGCATCCAGCACGAGTCCACCCGGCTCGGCCGGCTGGTCAGCGAGCTGCTCGACCTCGCCCGCCTCCAGGGCGGCGAGCCGCTGCCCGAGCCCGCCCCGGTGTCGGTGGACCGGATCATCGCCGAGGTCATCGACCGGACCCGTACCCCGGCCACGGTCAAGGGGCTGGCGGTCGGCTTCGTCGGGATGCGCGGGCTGACCGTCTACGGCAGCGAGAGCCAGCTCGTGGCCGCGGTGGCCAACCTCGCCGAGAACGCGGTCGCGTACTCGCCCGACGCCGAGGAGGGTAAGCCGCCGCCCAGGGTCACCATGACCGCCCGGGGCGACGCGGAGTGGGTCGAGATCACCGTAACCGACCAGGGGATCGGCATCGAGCCGAAGGACCTGGACCGGATCTTCGAGCGTTTCTACCGGGCCGACCGGGCGCGCTCGCGCGCCACCGGGGGTACCGGGCTGGGACTCGCGATCGTCAAGCACATCGCGACCAACCACGGCGGGCAGGTCGACGTGGTCAGTACCGTCGGGGTCGGCTCGACGTTCACCTTGCGGCTGCCGGCGCGTCCCCCCGACGCCGCCCTGCCGCTACCCCTGTCCATTGAGATCGCGGCAGAATCCGCCGGAGTGAAGGGAACCGCCTAGTGGCCCGCGTCCTGGTCGTGGAGGACGAGGAGTCGTTCTCCGACGCCTTGTCCTACATGTTGCGTAAGGAGGGCTTCGAGGTCTCGGTCGCGGCCACCGGTACCTCGGCGCTGACCGAGTTCGACCGGACCGGCGCCGACATCGTGCTGCTGGACCTGATGCTGCCGGAGATGTCCGGTACCGAGGTGTGCCGGCAGCTGCGCTCGCGCTCGCACGTACCGATCATCATGGTCACCGCCCGCGACTCGGAGATCGACAAGGTGGTGGGCCTGGAGATCGGTGCGGACGACTACGTCACCAAGCCGTACTCGCCCCGCGAGCTCGTCGCCCGCATCCGTGCGGTACTGCGCCGCCAGCTCGGCGGCGACCCGGGCGAGCAGAGCCCGCCGACCCTGGCCGCCGGCCCGGTACGGATGGACGTCGAGCGGCACGTGGTGACCGTGTCCGGATCGGCGGTACCGCTGCCGCTCAAGGAGTTCGAGCTGCTGGAGATGCTGCTGCGCAACGCCGGCCGGGTACTGACCCGGGGCCAGCTCATCGACCGGGTCTGGGGTGCCGACTACGTGGGCGACACCAAGACCCTCGACGTCCACGTGAAGCGGCTGCGCTCGAAGATCGAGCCAGAACCGTCCAACCCGCGCTACATCGTGACCGTGCGCGGGCTGGGTTACAAGTTCGAGCCGTAACTCTGGCGCTCGCTTCGCTCGCGCCGGGGGGCGCGGGGGGCGCGGGGGGAGGCGGGCTCGAGCCCGGCGGGCTGCGGGTCAGCCGGCAGCTCCGCCGGCGTGGCGGGGTGCGGGGCCACCAGGCCGAGCCGGCCGCGGGCCTCGCACAGCTCGCGGAGGCGGCCGAAGGCGTCCTTGCCGACCAGCGCGGTGAGCTCCGGCTCGTACGACAGGTACAGCGGCTCGCCGCCGACGTGCGCTTCCGGTGAGGAGGTGCACCACCAGTCCAGGTCGTGCCCGCCCTCGCCCCAGCCCCGCCGGTCGAACTCGGTGATCGTGGTCACAAGTACCTTCGATCCGTCCGGCCGTTTGGTCCACTCCTGGTCCCGCCGGATCGGCAGCTGCCAGCACACGTCGGGCTTGTACTCCAGCGGGTGCACCCCGTCCCGCAGCGCCTGCGCGTGCAACGCGCAGCCCCACCCACCCGGGAAGTCAGCGTCGTTGAGGAACACGCACGGGCCGCCCTCGCGGGTGGCCGTGCGGCGGGCCGGAGTGCTGCCGTCGATGGTGTCCATCACGGTGTAGTTCTTGAACCCGCGCCGGTAGTGCTGCCACGTCTCCGGGGTCAGCCGGCGGGCCGCCGCGCGAACCCGCTTCTCGTCGTCGGCGTCGGTGAAGAACGCGCCGTGCGAACAGCAGCCCTCCGCCGCGCGGCCCTTGACGATTCCGTGGCAGGACTTGCCGAACACGCACGTCCAGCGGGACAGCAGCCACGTCAGGTCGGCGCGGATCAGATGCTGTGGATCCGCCGGGTCGAGGAACTCGACCCACTCGCGGGGGAAGTCGATCCCAACCTCACGGCTTCGGGGGTCAGCCGGGTCGTCGACGGCCACGTGGATGCGCATCCGGCTAGCGTATGCCCTATGCGACTCGGCGTCCTCGACGTGGGCTCCAACACGGTGCATCTGCTCGTGGTGGACGCGCACCTCGGTGCCCATCCATGGCCGGCCCATTCGGAGAAGTCCGTGCTGCGCCTCGCCGAACAGATCAAGCCGGACGGGCGGCTGTCGAAGGACGGCGCCGACGCGCTGGTGTCCGCGGTGAAGGACGCCCGCAGGTCCGCCGAACGGTTGCAGACCGACGACCTGCTCGCGTTCGCGACGTCGGCGGTACGCGACGCCACGAACTCGGCCGACGTGCTCGCGCGGGTACGCGAGGAAGCCGAGGTGGAACTGCGGGTGCTGTCCGGCGAGGGCGAGGCCAGGATGACCTTCCTCGCGGTACGGCGCTGGCTCGGCTGGTCGGCCGGGCGGCTGCTGGTCGTGGACGTCGGCGGTGGGTCGCTGGAGTTGGCCGCCGGCATCGACGAGGAGCCGGACCTGGCGCTGTCGGTACCGCTGGGCGCCGGCCGGCTGACCCGCGAGCGCTTGCATGGCGACCCGCCGAGTACCAAGGAGGTCGACGCGCTCATCGAGTACGCGCAGAAGACGATCGAGAAGCCGGCCCGTACGCTGCTCGCGGCGGGCTGGGACTGCCCGGTCGGGACGTCCAAGACGCTGCGCACGCTGGCCCGGCTCTCCGGTGCGGCACCGTCGGCGGAAGGCCCGCTGGTCCGGCGGGTACTGACGTTGACCGGGCTGCACCAGGTACGCAGCTTCATCCAGTACATCCCGTCGGCGAAGCTGGCCGAGATGGACGGGGTCAGCGCCAGCCGGGCACACCAGGTGCTCGCCGGTGCCATCGTGGCGGAAGTGACCATGGAGCGGCTCGGTATCGAGGCGGTGCAGTTCTGCCCGTGGGCGCTGCGGGAGGGCGTGATCCTCCGCCGCCTGGACATCCTGGAGAGCTAACCCGAGCTAACCCGCCGCGTGGTCCCGGATCCGCTCGCCGACCGCGTGGAGCTGGGCCAGCTGCCGGGGGCTCAGCAGGTCCACCAGGTGCGCCCGTACCGCGGCCACGTGCCCGGGCGCCGCGGCGGCCGGCTTCGCCAGGCCGGCGGCGGTGAGCTCGGCGTGCGTACCGCGCCGGTCGTCGTCGCGGTCGACCCGCTGTACCCAGCCCGCCCGCTCCAGCCGGTTCACCGCCCGGGTGGTCCCGCTGCGGCTGGACAGCGTTGCCTCGGCCCGCCACGCCGCCTGCTCGGTATCGGTGAGCCAGGCGACATCGTTCACGCGGACGAGTCTATTTGTCGTGTCCGAGCCGGGCTCCATGGGCGGGCCGGAGCTACCCTGACGCTGTGACGCCTGTACTCCTGTCCACCTCGTCCGTATTTCCCGAGCCGACCTCGGCGGCCTTCGCGACAGCCGCCGCGCTCGGCTACGACGGCGTGGAGGTCATGGTCTGGACCGACGCGGTCAGCCAGGACGCCGGTGCGCTGCGCGGGCTGTCCACGCACTACCGCATGCCGGTCCGCTCGGTACACGCGCCGTGCCTGCTGGTGACCCAGCGGGTGTGGAGCGCCGATCCCTGGGAGCGGCTGCGCCGCGCCGCCGCGCTGGCCGAGGCGCTGGACGCGACGACGGTCGTGGTACACCCGCCGTTCTCGTGGCAGCGGGACTACGCGCGCACCTTCCTCGCCGGGCTCGGCCGGCTCCAGGAGGGCTACCCGGGCATCCGGTTCGCGGTGGAGAACATGTTCCCGGTACGGATGGCCGGGCGGGCGTTCGTGCCGTACTCACCCGGCTGGGACCCGACGAAGGTCGGTTTCGACGCGTACACGCTGGACCTGTCGCACTGCGCCGCGGCGCGCAACGACGCCATGGCGATGGCCGATGCGATGGGGCCGGCCATGGCCCACGTGCACCTGGGCGACGGTACCGGCGAGGGGCGCGACGAGCACCTGGTACCCGGGCGGGGCAACCAGCCGTGCGCCGCGCTGCTGGAGTCGCTGGCCGGGCGCGGGTACCGCGGCTCGATCGCGGTCGAGGTGTCCACCCGCCGCGCGGCGAGCCGGGCCGAGCGCGAGGCGGACCTGGCCGAGGCGCTGGCGTTCGCCCGCACCCACCTGGCCGCACCGTCCAGAGTGGACGCTTGAGTCTTTGGCGCTCGCTGAGGTATCGGCGCTCGCTGAGGTGTCGGCGCTCGCTGAGGTGTCGGCGCTCGCTGCGCTCGCGCGGGCCCGTGGCTCCTCAGGCGACGTCTTCCCTCCTCGCTTCGCTCGTCAGTCCAGACGCCGCCCGCCACGGGCCGGGAGCGCCACGGGCCGGGGCCGGGGCGGCTCAGACCGGGGTGAGGGCGCGCTTGCGGGCTCGGTGGGCGGCGACGTGGGAGCGGGTCGCGCAGCGCTCGGAGCAGAACCGCCGGCAGCAGTTGGACGAGGTGTCCAGGTAGACGTTGCCGCAGCGCTCGTCCGCGCAGACACCGAACCGGGCGCTGCCGTACTCGCACAGCCAGACCGCGAGCCCCCACACCGCGCCGGCGAGGTACTCGGCGGCGACCGAGGAGCCCCGGCTGGCCACGTGCATGTGCCAGTCGCCGGCATCGTGTCCGGAGATGCGCGGCTGCACCGGGTGCGCTTCCAGCAGCGCGTTGAGTGCCGCGACCGCCTCGCTGTCCTGGTGGCCGGCACCCAGTTGGAAGACCTCACGCAGCTTGCGCTGCGCCCGCCGGAACGTGGCGACGTCGCGGTCGGCGGCCTCCTCGTGCATCCAGGTCTCGTCCCGCAGCAGGCTCTTCAGGTGGTCGAGCCCGTCCATCGGTGCGTTGACGAGATCAACGGCGCGGTGGGCATACGCGTCGAAGTTCACCCGACAAACGTAGACGCTAACGGGTCAACTCGTCACTACATGGGGTACGAACCGGGCGTACTCCGTCATAGTCGGTCCGGTCGACTCGCGGAAACCGACCCCGGCGGCCCGCCCCCGCCCCATCGCGTCGCTGACCACCCAGCTGCTGACCGCCACGAACTGGCCCTCGAAGGTCGGCAGCGGCGGAACCTCGCGCGGGCTGCCCGGCTGGGCGGGCAGCAGGTTGGGGTGACCCGGGTTGAGCTCCCACAGCAGCGCGTGCAGGGCGGGGCTGGACAGCAGCAGCTTCCAGGCCGGCTCGATCCAGTTCACCCGGGCCGTCTCAGTGAGGGCGAGCGGGCCGTAGGGCTCCCGGATCATCCACGACCAGGGGTACAGCTTGAAGCAGGTGAGGATCGGCTCCGCGCGGTCGTCGACGAACCGGGAGCCGTCCCAGCCGATCGCCCGCATCGGCAGCACGTGCACGGCGAGCCCGGCCTGCCGTGCGGTTTCCGCCAGGTACCCGACGGCGACCCGGTTGGCGCCGGACAGGTCCAGGTCGGACCATCCACAGTGGACCGACTTCTCGCCGAGGCGCATGGCGACCGCGTGCCAGCCGGTGACGAGCCGCTCGTGCAGCTGGTTCCACTGGTCCTGGTCGGGTCGGGTCTGTTCCAGCCAGTACCACTGGCAGATCGCCGCTTCGACCAGCGCGGGCGGCACGTCGGCGTGGTACTCCAGCAGCTTCGGCGGCGACGCGCCGTCGTACCAGAGGTCCAGGCAGCCGTAGAGGCTCGGTGCGCCGGCGGTCAGCGACTGCCGCAGCGCGGGGGCCGCCCACGGCGGGATGCCGAACTCCGCGTACCGCGCGGTGGTCACCACGTGCCGGGCAGCGGCGAGGCACAGGTCGTGCAGTTCATTGGTCGCCGCCTCCAGCCCGCGCACCTCGCGCATGGTCAGGACGTAGCAGGCGGACTCGTCCCACTGCGCGAGCGCCTGAGGTACGTCGGCACCGGCGTAGACCAGCGCCTGCTCGCGCACGATGTCCTGCCAGCCGGCCCGTGGGGCGCTGCTGATCCGCTGCATCGAGCCAGCCTCCCGATGATCACGCTCGCCCCCGCCCGGGCGAGCGTACCGAGTCTGCGCCCCGGACGGTTGCCGGGCCTGGCCGTGCCACCGGCGTTAGGCTCGCCACATGCTCAGATCCGTGATTCTCGCCGCCGCCGGGTCCACCCGGATCGCGCGGATCGTGGAACGCGCCCCGATCAGCCGGGACGTGGTCCGCCGGTTCATCCCGGGCACCGGTACCGACGACGCGGTACGCGCTACCCGTGAGCTCGTCGGCCAGGGTTTGCGGGTCAGCCTCGACCATCTGGGCGAGGACACGCTCACCGCCGACCAGGCGGCCGCTACCAAGGACGAGTACCTGCACCTGCTCAAGGCGCTCGCCGACGCCGGGCTCACCCCGGCCGCCGAGGTCAGCGTCAAGCTCTCCGCGCTCGGCCAGGTCTTCGACGAGACGCTGGCCTACGAGCACGCCCACGAGATCTGTGCCGCCGCGGCCGCCGCCGGTACCACGGTCACGCTGGACATGCTACCTGCGCCGGACCGAGGGGGACTGCCGGGAGCTGGCGACGCCGGGCTCGCGGGTACGGCTGTGCAAGGGCGCCTACGCCGAACCCGAGTCGGTCGCCTTCCAGTCGGCGGTGGACGTGGACAAGTCGTTCGTGCGCTGCCTGAACATCCTGATGTCCGGACCCGGGTACCCGATGGTCGCCACCCACGACCCGCGGCTGATCGCGATCGCCGAGGATCGGGCGCGGTGGTTCGACCGCTCGCCGGGCGAGTACGAGTTCCAGATGCTCTACGGGGTGCGCCCGGGAGAGCAGCTCCGGCTTGCCGGAAACGGGTGCACGGTCCGGTCATACGTGCCGTACGGCACCCAGTGGTACGCATACCTCATGCGCCGCCTCGCGGAGCGCCCCGCGAACCTGGCGTTCTTCCTCCGGGCTCTGAAGTCAAGGCGGTAATACGTCAAGGACCAAAGTTCGGCGTGTCGTGATCAATTCTTCGGAAGGATCGCGCGGTTCACTCACGTACCGGTACCGTTCTACTTACACGCGCGTACCCCCTCGGCGGGTAGCGCAGGGGAGAGGACCGGGGTGAGCTATGAGTGCAGCACCGCACTCCGACACCAGGCTGGCGGAAGTGAAGTTCCTGACGGTGGCCGAAGTGGCGGAGCTCATGAGGGTGTCCAAGATGACCGTGTACCGGTTGGTGCACTCGGGTGAGCTGACCGCCGTGCGGGTGGGCCGGTCGTTCCGGGTACCGGAGCACGCGGTCCACACCTACCTGCGGGAAGCCTTCCAAGAGACCGCGTAAGACCCGATTTCCGCCGGGCCCGGCCCGACGGCTAGGCTGGACCCCGAAAATCCTGCCTGCCGGTTTCGAGGGGACTAGTCGTATGGGCTCGGTGGTCAAGAAGCGCCGCAAGCGCATGGCCAAGAAGAAGCATCGCAAGCTGCTGCGCAAGACCAGGGTCCAGCGTCGTCGTCTCGGCAAGTGACCACCCGTCCGGTGTCCGACGCCCACCCGCCACGGGTGGTGCTGGTCACCGGCGTCTCCCGGTACCTGGGCGCGCAGGTCGCCGCCCGGTTGGCGGCTGACTCCCGGATCGACCGGGTGATCGGCCTGGACGACCGGGAGCCGGCGGGCGAGCAGGCGACCGTGCTTGCCGGCACCGTCGAGTTCGTCCGGGCCGACATCCGTACCTCCGAGCCGGCGGCGGTGATCGCGGCCAACCGGGTACAGACCGTCGTCCACCTCGCCATCGCCTCCGCCGCCGACCCGAATGCGGGCGGCCGGGCGGCGATGAAGGAGCAGAACGTCATCGGTACCATGCAGCTCCTGGCCGCCTGCCAGCAGGCGCCGGAACTGCGCAGGGTGGTGTTCCGCTCGTCGACGGCTGCATACGGCGCCTCGTTCCGCGATCCGGCCGTGTTCACCGAGGACACCGAACCGCGCGACACGCCGCGCGGCGGCTTCGCCCGCGACGTCCTGGACATCGAGGGCTACCTGCGCGGCTTCCGCCGCCGCCGGCCCGACGTCGCAGTGACCGTGCTGCGCCTCGCGCCGCTCATCGGCCGCCGCGCCAACACCAGCCTGACCCGGTACTTCAGCCGGCCGGTGGTACCCACCGTGCTCGGCCGCGACCCGCGGTTGCAGTTCGTCCACGTCGACGACGCGCTGGAGATCCTGCACCGCTCGGTGACCGGGGACCACCCGGGTACCTTCAATGTCGCCGGACCCGGCGTCATCACGCTGTCCCAGGCGGTCCGGCGGGCCGGGCGGATCGGGGTACCGATCCCCGAGCCGGCGCTGTCCGCGATCGGGCGGGGCGGCGCCAACTTCAGCCTCGACCAGCTCGACCTGTTCGTGCACGGCCGGGTGGTGGACACCGGCCGGCTGATCCGCGAGTACGGCGTCATCCCCCGGCCGACCGCCGTCGCGTTCGAGGACTTCCTGCGCGGCATCGGCGGCATACTGCCCCGAGAGGCGATCGGCGCCCTGGAGGAAAGCATCCTGGCCGGGCTGCGGCGCAGCCGGGCCGCCGTGAGGTGAGCACAACATGACCGATTTCGAAACCCGACAGCAGCATGCGGCCGCCCCGGCGACGTGGCGCCCTTTTCGCAATCTCCGGCAGGTCGCCCCGCCCCCGCCGGCCCGCCCCGAGCCCGATGTCTGGGACCGGCGGGTCGCCAACACGCTGGGCTTCCTGCGCCGGCGGCTCACCGGCGAGTACGAGGTCGACGAGTTCGGCTTCGACCGCGAGCTGACTGACGCCGTACTGCATCCGATGCTGCGGCCGCTGTACCGGGACTGGTTCCGGGTGCGGGTACGCGGCATCGAGAACCTGCCGGACAAGGGCGCCGCGCTGGTCGTGGCCAACCACTCCGGCACCATCGCGCTGGACGCGCTGATGCTCGCGCTGGCCGTCCACGACGAGCACCCCGAGCAGCGGTACCTCCGGCTGCTCGGCGCCGATCTGGTGTTCCGGATCCCGTTCCTCTCGGAGCTCGCCCGCAAGCACGGCAGCACGCTGGCCTGCAACCCCGACGCCGAGCGGCTGCTGCGCGCCGGTGAGCTTGTCGGCGTCTTCCCCGAGGGGTTCAAGGGCACCGGCAAGCTCTACAAGGACCGGTACCGGCTGCAGCGCTTCGGGCGGGGCGGGTTCGTGTCGGCGGCGCTGCACACCCGGGTGCCGATCATCCCGGTGTCGATCGTCGGCGCCGAGGAGAGCTACCCGATGCTGGGCAACTTCAAGCCGCTGGCCCGGCTGCTCGGTACGCCGTACTTCCCGATCACGCCGACGTTCCCGTGGCTCGGGCCGCTCGGGCTGATCCCGCTGCCGTCGAAGTGGTACATCGAGTTCGGCAAGCCGGTACCGACCGAGCCGCTGGCCGATCTGGCCGACGACCCGCTGGTCATCTTCAACCTGGCCGACCAGGTACGGGAGACCATCCAGCAGGCGCTTTTCCAGCTCCTCGACATCCGCGACGCCGAGTCGGAGTAGCTGACTACACCCTTGTCGGCGATCCGGGGTGGTGGAAAGGAAATGTCGGTGGTCTGCCGTACCCTCGTCCCGTGACCGCGGCATCGAGGGAAAGGCAGGACGTCACTGCTGCCTCGGCGTTGCCGGCGATTCCGGAAGACGTCGTTGCGCACGGTGAAGTCTTCACACGCAGGTGGGTTGTCGATCTCATTCTCGATCTAGCTGGATACACCAGCGAGATCGATCTTGGGGGCATGGTCGCCGTCGAGCCCGCTTGCGGTGCTGGAGCCTTTCTCGGGCCTATGGTCGCGCGGATCAGCGAGTCGTGCAGGCGCCATGATCGCACAATACGTGACGCTGGGAACGCGGTACGTGCCTTTGACCTCCTAGCTCGGAACGTCGAGGCGAGTCGTCGTCTGGTCGAGAAGGTACTCATCGGGGACGATTGGCCGGCTGAGGACGCGATCGCTGCGGCAGAGACGTGGGTACAGCAGGGCGACTATCTGCTCGGCCAGCGGAACGACTGCAGTGTGGATTTCGTGCTGGGCAATCCGCCATACGTCCGCCTGGAAGACGTACCGACAGACAGGACCGCCGCATACCGCGCAGCGTGCCAAACGATGATCGGGCGCTCGGACGTCTACGTCGGCTTCTATGAGGTCGCGCTGCGCTCGCTCAAGGACGGCGGAGTCCTGGGCTTCATCTGCGCCGACCGGTGGATGCGTAACCAGTATGGCCGTCATCTTCGGCGACTCATCGTCTCTGGTTACAGTGTCGAGGCGACGATCACGATGCACGAGGCGGATGCATTCGACGAGCAGGTGTCGGCTTATCCGGCGATTTCCATCATTCGGCGTGCGGAACAAGGGTCGGCGGTTGCCGCCGAGACGGGCCGCTCGTTTAGCTCCCAGGATGCGGCCGTGGTGGTGGCATGGAGCCGGAAGCGTTCGGCCACCCCGCTTCGCACTGATCGGTTCGAGATCGCTCGGCTTCCGCACTGGTTTGACGGCGAGGACTCCTGGCCGGCGGGCTCACCGAGCCGCCTCGCACTGATCGAATACCTCAACGAGCGATTCCCGTTGATCGAGGATTCGGTGACTGGCACACGGGTCGGCATCGGCGTCGCCACCGGGGCAGACGCCGTCTTTGTCACCACGGGGGCCGACGTCGAGCCAGACCGCCTGTTACCTCTGGCAATGGTGCGCGACACCGTATCGGGCTCGCTTTCCTGGTCCGAGCACTATCTCGTGGACCCATGGGGACCTGATGGGCAGCTCGTCGACCTGAATGACTATCCTCGCCTTCGGCGCTACTTTCAGCTCCACGCAGGTCCGCTTAGGCGTCGACATGTCGCGGGCAGGCGGCCGGCCGCCTGGTACCGGACGATCGACAAAGTAGATCACAGCCTGATCCGAAGGTCGAAGCTGCTGTTCCCTGACCTTAAACAGGAAATGCACCCGGTCTTGGATGAGGGGGGCCTGTACCCTCACCACAACCTGTACTACATCGTCTCGGACGCATGGGATCTTCGCGTGCTGGGCGGTCTGCTACTCTCTCGCGTGGCCGAGGCCTTCGTCGGCGCCTATGCCGTCAAAATGCGCGGCGGAACCCTACGCTTTCAAGCTCAGTACCTTCGCCGCATTCGCGTTCCTCGGCCGGAGGCGGTTTCTCCTGCGGACCAGGAGGCGCTCGTTCAAGCGTTCGAGAAGCGGGACCGGCGTGCTGCGACGGAAGTTGCAGGGCGGGTATACGGCATCGACCCTTCTATCGGGGAGCTGACGGGTGGACCAGGACCAGGAAGCGTTCGACGCCCTCGCCCAACTTGTCGAGGACGTCTTCGTGCGCGAGGGCCTTCCGCCCTCTGCGATTCGACGGAAGTCCGGCGTTGAGTTGCCCGGCTACTACCGACCGACCAAGAAATGGGACCTGCTGGTCCTAGACCAGGGTCGGTTGGTCGCCGCGATCGAGTTCAAATCCCAGGTCGGACCATCTTTTGGGAACAACTTCAACAACCGTGTCGAAGAGGCCCTGGGCAGCGCCACAGATGTCTGGCGCGCATACGAAGCAGGCGTCTTCGGGTCTGTGCGGCCCTGGCTCGGGTACGTCTTCCTTCTCGAAGAGAGCACGGGATCGACAAGGGCGGTGGGTCTGGGGAATCCGGCGTTTCCTGTCGATCCGATCTTCCACGGTACGTCCTACAAGGACCGTTACCGCCTGCTGTGCCAGCGACTCGTCCGCGAGCGTCTCTACGATGCGGCTGCGTTTGTGACGTCCTCGGAGGATGCAACAGAACCGATCCACGAGCCTGACCCGGAAGTCGGATTCGGTAACTTCGCCGCCGCAATCGCCGGGCGAGTCGCGTACATCAAGGCGCTCCCCAGCTAATCAGCGCCACGACGTCTAATGCATGCGGGCCCGGCGCCGCACGGCTGCCGTCGCAAGTACCGCTGCGCCGATGGCGATCCCGGCACCTAGCGTTGCCGGTACCGCGACCTTTGCGGCCTTGCGCCCGGTGCGGAAGTCGCGGACCTCCCAGTTACGCCGGCGGGCCTCGCGGCGCAGCGAGGTGTCGGGGTTGACCGCGACCGCGTGCCCGACCAGCGAGAGCATCGGCAGGTCGTTGGCCGAGTCGCTGTAGGCCGTGCAGCGGGACAGGTCCAGCCCCTCCTCGGCGGCCAGCGCGGTGATCGCCTCGGCCTTGGCCGGCCCGTGCAGCAGGTCGCCGACCAGCCGGCCGGTGTACGCCCCGTCCTCGACCTCCGCGACCGTACCCAGCGCGCCGGTCAGCCCCAACCGCGCCGCGATCACCCGGCCCAGTTCGACCGGCGCGGCGGTCACCAGCCACACCCGCTGCCCCGCGTCGAGGTGCAGCTGGGCCAGCGCCCGGGTACCGGACCAGATCCGCTCGGCCATCAGCTCGTCGAAGATCTCCTCGGCCAGCCGGTGGATGTCGTCGACCCGCCAGCCGGTGATGAAGGCGAGCGCGGCCTGCTTGGCCTCCGACATGTCGCCGTGGTGCTCGGTCGCGAGCAGCCGGAACTTCAGCTGGCCCCAGGCGAAGCGCAGCAGGTCACCGGTCGTGAAGTACTTGCGGGCGGCGAGCCCGCGGGCGAACCAGTAGATCGACGCGCCCTGCATCATCGTGTTGTCCACGTCGAAGAAGGCCGCCGCGGTCGCGTCCGGCGGTACCGCGAGCGCCATCTCCAGCTCGGCGGCCGCCCAGCCGGCGAGTACCTCGTGTTCGGATGTTCCAGCCACGGCGGCCCTCCTTTCGTTGACCCTGCGAGGGTATCCGTACCCGAAGACGGATCGGGGACTTCAGCATTACCGCCGAAGTCCCCCAACCGGGTAGCTGCTCGAATCTAGTGTCCGCCGCCGATCAGCCGGCCGAGGTCGTCCAATAGACCGCTCGACGAAGGCGACGGGGTGGGAGTTGCCGGCCCGCTGCCGGCGGTATCCGGTTCCGGGTGCGGCACTGTGCCGCCCGCGGGCCGCCCGGTCGCGGCCTGGCCGGTCGGCCCGATACCGGAGCGCGAGGTACCGGTGGGTGCGATCGGGCAGGCCGGTGCGACCGCGCCCAGCTCGTCGGTCGCCGTGGCACTGGCGCCGCAGCGCAGGCTGGTACGCAGGCCCGCGGACCGCGCGGCGATGCGGTCGAGCAGCGCCAGCGACGGCTTGGTGCGCTCGGTGTCGCTGAAGCGGCCGAGTGCGGCGCGCTGCGCCCGCACGAACGTGTCGATGACGTCCAGCGCGGTGGTGTCCCGGCGGTTCTGGGCCGTCATCGTGAGCAGCCGGACGCCGGCGCGCGTCTCGTTGTCCATGTCGGTGAGCATGTTGGCGAGGTTGTTGCCGGGCGCGCCGGTCTCGCCGGCCTCGGCCAACCGGTTGCGGGCGAACTCGAGGTAGAGCTGGCCCCGGCTGATGTCCGAGCCGGCCAGCGCGAGGCGGGCGCTCTCCGTGGAGCGTTTCACGCCGTAGAGGGGGTCGCCGGGCATCGCGTTGCCGCTGGCCGCAGACATTCCGGACAAGGCGAGGGTACCGGCGGCGAGCCCGACGAGAACGGCACCGCGGGCCCGTTTGCCGCCGACCACCGGCTGGCTCGGGCGGGCCCGCCTGCCACCTGTCTCGGAGGCCTCGTCGGCCACGCCGACGCCGTCGCGCTCGGCGGCTGCGACGAGCATGGCGCGCAGGCTCGATCGGAAATCCGCGGTCGGACCGGAGAGGCGGCCCGGCGCCGGTGGAAGAGAGATGTAGTCACCGCGCGCACCCCCCTTCGACGTCGTCGTGCGCTCCGGCCGGCGCCGGTGGCATCAGTACCAACGTGCGGGCGTTAGCGTGGGTTACGGGCTGGCGCCAGGTTTTGTCACCATCAGTGATGAACCTCACGGCTGCGCCCCTCTCCGCTCACGGCTGGAAGCCCTCGGGCAGCAGCCTGGCGAGCGCCCGGACGGCCCGGTACTGCAGTGCCTTGATCGCCCCCTCGTTCTTGCCCATCGCCTGCGCGGTCTCGGCGACCGAGAAGCCCTGCAGGAAGCGCAGCACGATGCATTCCTGCTGCTCGGGGTTGAGCTGCTTGACCGCGCCGAGCAGGGCGACGTTGGTGATGTGGTCGACCACGGCCGCCTCCGGGCTGCCTTCCGGTCCACGGTCCTCGCGATCCGCGTCCAGTACGTCACCCGTTGTAACTTCCAGCCGGTACCGGCCGGACTTGAAGTGGTCGGCCACCAGGTTGCGGGCGATCGTCACCAGCCAGGCGCCGAGGTCGCGGCCCTGCCAGGTGAAGCTGCCGATCCGTTTGAGCGCGCGGAGGAAGGTGTCGGAGGTGAGGTCCTCGGCCAGCTGGCGGTTGCCGACCCGGAAGTAGATGAACCGGAACACGGTGTCCACGTACCGGTCGTAGATCAGGCCGAACGCCTCCGCCTCGCCGGCCTGGGCCCGCTCGACCAGCGCCCAGACCTCGGCCGCCGCGTCGCCGGGGTCGGGCCGGTCGGGCTGCCGGGGCGGCCCGGGTGCCGTCTCCGTCGCGGGCGGCAGGATCGTGGTGGTGTCGTCCGACAGGGCGACGCCGCCGGTACCGGTCGGCTCGGGCGGTTGCGCCGGGATCGGCCGGGTCCGCCCCGCGGCCGGCTTGGCCGGCCCTCCGGGGTGGTGCCGGTCGTTGGTCGGCGGCCGGTTGCGGATCCGGGAGGTGCCGCCGTCGCCGCGCAGCCCGACGCTGAACATCTCCAGTACCGTCCAGCGCAGGTCGGCCAGGCCGGCAGCCAGCGCCTCGCGGGCGTTGAACACCTCGGGACTGATCTCGTACCCGGTCACCGCACCGCCCCCGTCGAGGTGCGGGACGGCGCCAGCCGATGCGGTGCTTTATAGGGCACTACGGCCTCCTCTGGGGTGAGAGGTGTCGAGTAGGGGTAAAGCGAGGGAAAGCACCCCAGCGATAATAGGGCGCACGTCACTGACGCGTGCGGAGTCCGTTACACAGGGGCGAAGTATTTCGGAACCTTCGCCGGAGGCGTCGCACACTATGTGCGTCATGTTCGTGACGACCCGCGATGCGACCCGCCGGCGCCACACGTTCGGTTAGGCGTCATTGGCCTACCGGTGCACCGGGTCCTGTGCCAGACTCACCCACCGTGCAGGTGCCGCGCAACGTAGCCGACCTGGTCCGCCGGGCTGCCCGGGAAGCGGGCGACAAACCCGCGCTGATCTGGCAGGACCGCAGCCTGACCTGGCGTGAGCTGGACGCGCGGGTCGACGCGGCGGCGCGGGCGCTGCGCGCCCTCGACCTGCCGGACAGCGCCGGGCACCCGGCCCGGGTGGCGATCGCGCTGCCGAACGTACCCGACTTCGCCGTCGCGTACTTCGGCGTCCTGCGCGCCGGCCTGGTCGCGGTACTGGTAAATCCCGGGTACACGCAGCGTGAGTTGGACCAGCTGCTCACCGACTCCGGTGCCGCGGTACTGGTCGGCGCGGCTACCGTGCTCGACGCCGTGTCGGTGCCGGTGCCGCACCGGTACACCGCACCGCCGGAGAAGTCGGGGGAGCCGGTCGAGGCGCCGACCGGTGGCGAGGACCTGGCGGTTCTGATCTACACGAGCGGTACCGAGGGTGATCCGAAGGGCGCCATGCTCTCGCACCGCGCGCTGCTGGCCAACCACGAACAGGTCGCCGCGGTCGAGCCGCCGCCGGTCGGCCGGGACGACGTGCTGCTCCTGGCCGTCCCGCTGTTCCACGCGTACGGGCTCAACTCCAGCCTCGGCGCCGTGGCCTACCACGCGGCGACCGGGGTCCTCCTGGAGCGCTTCGACCCGGTCGAATCGCTGCGCCTGATCGGTCTGCACCAGGTCAGCGTCGTCATTGGCGTACCAGCGATGTTCATCGCGTGGTCGCTGCTTTCCGAGTGCGGCGAGCTGTTCGCCTCGGTCCGGGTCGCGGTGTGCGGCGCGGCTCCGCTCGACCCGGCCGCCGCCCGCCGGTTCCTGGTCGCGACCGGCCATCCGGTCTTCGAGGGGTACGGGCTGACCGAGACCGGGCCGGTACTGACCACGTCCCTCGCCTCGCCGACTCCGAAGACCGGCTCGATCGGCCGGGCGCTGCCGGGCGTGTCGATCAAGCTGGTCGGCGCCGGGGGCGAGGAGATCGAGGTCACCGAGGACGACTTCGACGACGACGCGCCCGGCTCACCCGGTACCGACCCGGGCGAGATCGTCGCGCGCGGCGCCAACCTCTTCTCCGGGTACTGGCCGGACGGGCGGGACGGCCCGGCCGGCGACGGCTGGTGGCCGACCGGCGACGTGGCGTACGCCGACGGCGACGGCGACCTGTTCCTCGTCGACCGGCTCCGCGAGCTGATCCTGGTCAGCGGCTTCAACGTGTACCCATACGAGGTCGAGCAGGTGCTCCAGAACCACCCGGCGGTCGCCGAGGCGGCGGTGCTCGGGGTACCGCACCCGTACACCGGCCAGACGGTCAAGGCGTTCGTGGTGACCCGGGAACCGGTCGGCACCGAGGAGCTGCTGGGGTACTGCGAGCGCAATCTCGCCCGGTTCAAGTGCCCGACGGCGATCGAGTTCGTGGCGTCGATGCCGCACTCGGCGACCGGCAAGGTCCGCAAGGCGGCCCTGCGTGGCTGACGATCGCCGGCTGGTAGCCGCTCCGACAAGCTACGCGGCTAGGCTGACGTTGATCACCCGGCCGGGCTGCCATCTGTGCGACGTCGCCGCGCAGGCGCTGGACCGCATCGGCGAACCGTGGACCGAGCTCAACGTCGAGTCCGACCTCGAACTGGAGCGCGAGTACGGCGACCGGGTACCGGTGGTGCTGCTCGACGGCAGGGAGCACGGGTACTGGCGGGTCGAGGAGGACCGGCTGCGCCGGGATCTCGCGAGATAGGCTCGCTTCCCGTGGCACACCTCGTCTGGGACTGGAACGGCACGCTGCTCGACGACCTGACCCTCGTGGTCGACGCCACCAACGCCTGCCTGGCCCTCTTCGGCGGCGGGCCGACCACGGCCGAGGAGCACCGCCGGGAGTTCCGCCGCCCGGTGTCCGCGTACTACGCGCTGGCCCTCGGCCGCGCCATCGGCGAGCCGGACTTCGCCCGGTTGGACCGGGTGTTCCACGACACCTACGGCGCCGGCCTGACCGCCTGCGCGCTGGCCGCCGGCGCGCACTCCGCCCTCGGATCCTGGCCGGGTACCCAGTCGCTGCTGTCCATGTGGTTCCACGACCGGCTGGTACCGGCGATCGACCGGTACGGCCTCTCCGGGTACTTCGCCCGGGTCGACGGGCTGCGCGCGGAGATCGGCGGCGGCCCGAAGACTCCGCACCTGGTGGCGCACCTGGCCGCGCTCGGGCTGACCGGACCGGACTGCGTGCTCATCGGCGACTCGGTCGACGACGCCGAGGCCGCCGAGGCGGTCGGGGCCGCCTGCGTGCTGTACTCGGGCGGGTTCACCGACGTCGACCGGCTGCGGGCCACCGGCCGGCCGGTGGCGCACACGCTGACCGAGGCGGTCCGCCTGGCCGGGGCCGGCGAGCTAGCCCGTGGCGGGCGGCGTCTGGACTGACGAGCGCAGCGAGGAGGGAAGACGTCGCCTGAGGAGCCACGGGCCCGCGCGAGCGGAGCGAGCGCCAACGGATCAGCCGCCCAGATAGGCGAGCACGGCCAGTACCCGGCGGTGCTGCTCCTCGTCCGGCGGCAGGTCCAGCTTGGTGAAGATGTTCTTCACGTGCTTCTCCACCGCGCCGTCGGTGACCACGAGCCGCCGGGCGATCGCGCCGGCGATCCCGGTACCAGCGCACGGGCCTCCACGGCCGCGCGCAGCCCTCGTCGGTGTGCGACGGCGGCATCCGCACGTCGACGATGGACACATCCGGCCGGTGCGCGACGATCGCGTGTACCAGCGACGTCCGCGAGCGGGGTGACCAGGATCGGGAAGCCCACGAGCGTGACGACCATCCCGGTCCCGGTGGAGAAAAGGGTCAGGACGACGGTGTAGGCGACCACGGCGATGGGGAACCCGATCAGCAGGTACGCGGTATCCACGCTGAGTTGGCGGACGAGCTTCGACATCCGACAAACGGTAGGGACTTCGGCGGCGGCGACCCAGCCCGCCGGCCGGACTCTTCCTGGTAGGGATGCCCCTACCCCGTCCGTGGGACACGTCAAGATCGCGATTTGTGCACGACTTCACAAGCGCCTACTCTGTGACGAGAACTCGTCAGCAAGTCGGCACGGAGCCTCATGAGCCAGCAGCGCAGCGAACGGCCACTGGAGCCGTCGGCGGACTTCCCGGATCTTCCCGACGCAACCGTGGCCCGGCTTCCGGAGTACCTCCGCGCGCTGCACGACCTGTCCCGGACCGGCAACGACATGGTATCCAGCGAGGAACTGGCGACGGCCGCCGGGGTCAACTCCGCCAAGCTGCGCAAGGACCTGTCGTACCTGCGCTCGAATGGTACCCGGGGGGTCGGGTACGACGTCGGCCAGCTGATCGACAAGATCGAGTACGTGCTCGGGCTGAACCTGCACCGGGCGGTGGCGCTCGTCGGGGTCGGCAACCTCGGGCACGCGCTGGCCGGGTACGCGGGGTTCGGTACGCGCGGGTTCCACATCGCCGCGCTCTTCGACGCCGACCCGGCCCGGGTGGGGGAGGAGATCAGCGGGCTGGTCGTCCGGCACATCGACGAGCTGTCCGAGGTGGTCGAGCAGGAAGGCATCTCGATCGCGGTGGTCGCGACGCCGGCCTACGCCGCGCAGTCCGTCGCCGACGCGCTCATCGCCTGCGGGGTGACCAGCATCCTCAACTTCGCGCCGTGCGTGCTGTCGGTACCCGACAACGTCGACGTCCGCAAGGTCGACCTCGCCATCGAGCTGCAGATCCTGTCCTTCCACGAGCACCGCAAGGCCACCTTGACCGCGTTACCTGGAACGGCGGTTGGCTCATGAACCTTCTGGTTGTCGGTGTCTCGCACCGCACCGCGCCGGTACCTGTCCTGGAGCGGCTGGCCGCCTCGCCCGCAGACGTCCCGCAGTTGCTCGCCGACCTGCTGACCGGCGAGTTCATCGGCGAGGCGCTGGTGCTGTCCACCTGCAACCGGGTGGAGGTCCACGCCGGGGTGAGCGGGTTCCACGGCGGGCTCGCCGAGATCGTCGCGGTGCTGGCCCGCCGGGCCGGGTGCGCGCCGACGGAGCTCGCCCCGTACGCCTACGTGCACTACGACACCGAGGCCGTCCGGCACGCGTACCGGGTGGCCACCGGGCTGGACTCGATGGTCGTCGGCGAGGCGCAGATCCTCGGGCAGTTGCGCGACGCGTACGCCATCGCCGCCGAGCAGGACTCCACCGGGCGGCTGCTGCACGAGCTGATGCAGCAGGCACTGCGGGTCGGCAAGCGGGCCCACGCGGAGACCGGGATCGACCGCGCCGGCCAGAGCATCGTGTCGGCCGCCCTGTCGCTGGCGGCAGGTTCTTCCGTTGGCGCCGCCCCGGACCTTGCCGGGCGGTCGGCGCTGGTCATCGGGGCCGGGGCGATGGGTGCGCTCGCGCTCGCCACGCTGCGTCGCGCGGGAGCCGGGCCGCTGTACGTCACCAACCGGACGCCGGACCGCGCGCTGCGGCTGGCCGAGCTGCACGGCGCGGTACCGGTGCCGGCGCTCGATCTGTCCACAGTGGACCTGGTGGTGTCGGCCACAACCTCGCGCGGGTACGTCATCGGGCCGGCCGAGGTGACCCAGCCGGTGACGATCGTCGATCTCGCGGTACCCCGCGATGTCGACCCGGCAGTGGCCGAGCTGCCCGGGGTACGGCTGATCGACCTGGAACTGCTCGGTGCGGCCCTGCGCGACTTCGGTGGGCTGGCCGCCGACCGGGCCGCCGTCGAGGCGATCGTGGCGACCGAGGTCGAGGGTTTCCGCACCTGGCTGCGCGGGCTCGACCTGGCGCCCACCCTCGCCGCGCTGCGCGGCCGGGCCGACCAGCTCGTCGAGACCGAGCTGCGCCGGCTGGCGCACCGCCGCCCCGACCTGACCGCCGAGCAGCGCGCCGACGTGGCGCACACCCTGCACCGGCTGGTCCAGCGGCTGCTGCACCAGCCGACGGTACGGGTACGGGAGCTGGCCGCGGGACCCGGCGGGGACCGGTACCCGGAACTGCTGCGCGAACTGTTCGACCTCGATGTACCGTCCTCCGGCGCGCTGACCGAGATTCCGGAGGTCGATTCATGAGGCTCGGCACCAGGGGCAGCGCGCTCGCGCTGGCGCAGTCCGGCATGGTCGCGCGCGCCATCGAGGAGCGCACCGGCGAACCCGTCGAGCTGGTGCGCATCACGACCAGCGGTGACACGTCCAGCGCGCCGGTCGCCCAACTCGGCATCGGCGCCTTCGTCTCCGCGCTGCGCGAGGCCCTGCTGGCCAAGGAGATCGACGTCGCCGTCCACTCGTACAAGGACCTGCCAACCGCGCCGGCCGACGGGCTGGCGATCGCCGCGGTACCCCCGCGTGAAGACCCCCGCGACGCGCTCGTGGCCCGCGACGGTCTGACCCTCGCGCAGCTTCCGCCCGGCGCGCACGTCGGCACCGGCGCGGTGCGTCGCATTGCCCAGCTGCGCGCGCTCGGCCTGCCGATCGAGACCGTGCCGATCCGCGGCAACGTGGACACCCGGCTGCGCAAGGTCGCTGAGGGCGAGCTGGACGCCGTCGTGCTGGCCCGGGCCGGCCTGGCCCGGCTCGGCCGGGCGCACGAGGCCACCGAGATCCTCGACCCGGCGCTGATGCTGCCGGCGCCCGCACAAGGCGCGCTGGCCGTGGAGTGCCGGGCCGCCGATCCCCTGTTCGCCGTTCTGTCCACATTGGACGACCCGGCCACCCGGGCGGCCGTGGACGCGGAACGGACGCTGCTCGCCACGCTCGAAGCGGGTTGCAGCGCACCCGTCGCCGGCCTCGCCGAGGCGGCCGGGGAGGGTCAGATCCACCTGCGCGGTGCGGTACTGAGTCCGGACGGGCGCGTCGCCGTCCGGCTCTCCCGCACCGGAACGCTCGCCGACGCCGCATCGACCGGCCGCTTGCTGGCCGAGGAGTTGCTGCGCGCCGGCGCCGACACAGTACTGGGAGTACAGCGATGACCCGTACGCGCAAGTCCACCGGCCACATCAGCTTCGTCGGGGCCGGCCCCGGCGACCCGGGCCTGCTCACCCGCCGGGCGCTGGACGCCCTGGCCGGGGCCGACCAGGTGGTCTTCGACCGCGGCGTGCCGGATGCGCTGCTCGCGGCGGTGCGCGCCGACGCCCGCCCGGACGCGCAGTTCTCGCCCGCCGAGGGCGCGTCCGGCGACGTGGCGAAGGTGTTGCTGTCAGCCGCGCGGTCCGGACTGCACGCGGCACACCTGGTGGCGGGTGATCCGTTCGGGCACGAGTCGGTGGTGCGGGAGGTGCAGGCCGTCGCACGCACCGCGGTGCCGTTCGAGGTGGTGCCGGGGATCGGCCAGGCCGCCGGTGTCGCGACCTATGCCGGGGTACCGCTGACCGGGGTACGCGCGGCCGCCGACGTGGCGGATCTGTCCACTGTGGACTTTCCGGCGCTGGTCGCCGCCGTGGCACACGGTTCCGCCGCGCTGTCCGTGCCGGCCGGCGAACTGGCCGGGGTACGGGACGGGTTGCTCGCCGCCGGCCTGGACCCGGCGACCCCGGTCGGCGTCACCGGCGACGGTACCGGCGAGACTCAGCACACCAGCACGTCCACTGTGGACAGTATGGTGTCCGCCGCGCTGGGCTTCACCGGCCGGGTGGTGCTGAGTCTCGGTCCGGCCGTGGCGACCCGGGACAAGCTGTCCTGGTGGGAGAACCGGCCGCTGTACGGCTGGAAGGTGCTGGTACCCCGCACCAAGGAGCAGGCCGGCGCGATGAGCGAGCGGCTGCGCGGGTACGGGGCGATCCCGTGCGAGGTACCGACGATCGCGGTCGAGCCGCCACGCACCCCGGCCCAGATGGAGCGGGCCATCAAGGGCCTGGTCGACGGGCGCTACGCCTGGGTCGTCTTCACCTCGGTGAACGCGGTGCGCGCGGTGTGGGAGAAGTTCGCTGAGCACGGCCTCGACGCCCGGCACTTCGGCGGCGTGAAGATCGCCTGCATCGGGGAGGCCACCGCCGCCGCCGTGCGCGACTTCGGCATCCAGCCCGAGCTGGTACCCGCCGGGGAGCAGTCCAGCGAGGGTCTGCTCGCCGAGTTCTCCCCGCACGACGAGGTCCTGGACCCGGTTGGCCGGGTACTGCTCCCGCGCGCCGACATCGCGACCGAGACGCTGGCCGCCGGGCTGACCGAGCGCGGCTGGGAGGTCGACGACGTGACCGCGTACCGGACGGTACGGGCCGCCCCGCCGCCGGCCGAGATCCGCGACGCGATCAAGTCCGGCGGGTTCGACGCGGTCCTCTTCACGTCCTCGTCGACAGTCCGCAACCTGGTCGGGATCGCCGGCAAGCCGCACACCCGCACCGTCGTCGCGGTCATCGGCCCCAAGACAGCCGACACGGCGGTGGAGTTCGGCCTGCGGGTCGACGTCCAACCCGCGCATGCCTCGGTACCGGACCTGGTGGAGGCGCTCGCCTCGTACGCCGTGGAGCTGCGCGAGAAGCTCGCCACGATGCCGGCCAAGCAGCGCCGCGGCTCCAAGGTCCAGGGCCCGACAGCCCTGCGCTTCCGCTGAGGTTGGCCCGGCGACGGCCGCCGCGTCCGGGATGCGGCTTGATCGCCATTTCCCGGCAGAATCCTCAGTCAGACTGCGGATTCTGCCGGGAACTCGTGATCTCCCCGGGCTGGTCGAACTCGCCGTCCTTGACCCGGCCGATGAACGCTGCCCACTCGGTGCGCGTGAACACCAGCACCGCCCCGTCCGGATCCTTCGAGTCCCGGAGCGCGACAACGCCCGCTAGGTTGTCAGCGACCTCGACACAGCTGTTACCGCCACCGCTGCCGCTCCGGGCGCTCTTGCGCCACCGGGCAAGAGACAGATCAATCATGGTGCGTACTCCTCAGCAACCGCCTTGATCAGCGCCTTCGATTCTCCCTCACTGAGCACGGCGCGCTCCAGACCATTCCAGGCTGCCGCGTATGCTTCCACCTCGGCGGGCTTGTCCGCATACTGCCCTCCGGTGAGTCCGTCCCGGAAGACGGTCGGCGGCTCGGGTTCTCGGCCGCCGTCACGCGGGAAGTCGAAGAGCACGAATGCCCCTGCGGTGGAAGCGGCGTGGATTCCGGCGCTCATCGGCAGGACGCGAATGGTCACCTGGGGATGCTCGATCATGTCCAGGAGATGGTTGAGTTGGCCGGCCATCGCCTCGCGGTCATGGAGCGGCCGGCGCAGCACATGTTCGTTGATGATCGCGTCCAGGTGCGGCGGGGCCGGAAGCCGGCGCTCCAGGACCGCCTGCCGGTGAAGTCGCACGGCCGTCCAACCCTCCCGTTCGGATTCGGCGGCGGTCGGGTCCTCCACGGCCATCACCTCGCGGGCGTATGCCTTGGTCTGCAGCAGTCCAGGGATCAGTTCGGGTGCGTAGTCCCGCAGCCGACTTGCGGCGCTCTCCAGGCCGATGAACAGATGGAAGCCTGCGGTGACCGCGTCGCCGTACTCCTGCCACCAGCCTCGCGCCTTGGTCTCGCGGGCGAGGGCGACGAGCGCCTCGGTCGTGTCCGCGTTGGCGCCAAAGATGCGGCACATCGTCTCCACGTCGTGGGAGCGCATGGCGACGGCGCCGTTCTCGATGCGCCAGATCTTCTGCGGGGACCACTCCAGCGCTTCCGCTGCCGCCTTGATGGTGACCTGGCCGTCCTCGCGGAGCCTGCGCAGGTACCGGCCGAGTTGGCGGCGCGGAACGGTTGAGCCGAAGTCGGTCGTCAATGCGGCCTCCGCGAGAAGCGGTTTCCGGAGACCCTGGCGCTCCGGTGTGGAAGACACTCCAACGGTTTGTTGCGAATGTCAACAACGGACTCGGAAATCCGGGATGGAATATTGCCCTCACGCGCGAGCATCGGAAGCATGGCGGTAGGGCGCGGTGGTCGCGAGTCGACCTC
>WNGM01002057.1_pt1 | contig 29454 bp, 18 predicted proteins | sample 5400571 | NCBI WGS metagenome assembly WNGM01 (sample SAMN13153378, study PRJNA577476) | soil metagenome | isolation source: 100 cm soil or saprolite under Garry oak tree replicate 2 | place: USA:California | collected 2016-06-15 | reverse complement strand
CACCTCGCTCTACCTCGCGCTCGCCGAGCGGCTCGGCCTGCCCATTTACGCTGTCGCCACCCCCTCGCACGTCTTCGTCCGCTACGACGACGGTGTGACGCGCATCAACATCGAAACCCTGCAGTCGGGATCCCGGGTCCCTGATGAACAGTTCATCCTGGCGGAGAGGATTCCCGAGAAATCGATCCGGAAGGGCGTCTTCATGCGCAACCTGAGCGCTGAGGAGTTTCTAGCTCAGGTGCACAACAACCTGGGCGTGATCTACTCGCGCAGGGGATCGGTAACGCAGGCCGCAGAGGAATACCGACGGGCCATCGACCTGGCCCCTCGCTTCCCGGCGCCCTATTACAACTACGCGAGCGACCTGCTAAAGAACGGCGATTACCGGAGGGCGGCCCGACTCTTAACGAAGTCTCTGCGGCTCTACCCCAGCGACGTGTGGGCGCTGAACAACCGGGCGCTGGCGTACATCAAGATGGGCAAGCGAGGGAAGGCGCGGGTGGATTTCGAGAAGGCGCTCAGGATCGATCCGGGGTTCGAGCAGGCGAGGAAGAATCTTGAGAGCATGTTGTCACCGCAGTAGGTTCGAGGAGACTTGCCTCCACGCCTGGAACCTAGGAAAGAATAGCAAAATCCTACGTTCGAGACAGCGCATACCACGGCGAAAGGCACGGAGAAACTCACGGAGAATGCCTGGCCGGAAACCTAGGAAACGCATCCCGTGGCGCCGAGCTGGAGTCCCGGGCCGGCGCCGCGTCACTATTTACCGGTCCGCCCTCCTGCTTGGGAAGGTCAAGGGAAGGCACCGTAACGGTGACGTCTTCCTCCATTCCTTCGACAAGGGTGTCAGATGCAGAATCTACGGCCTGCCTGACGGGAACATTCAGGTCAGATCCCGCTGGGGAAGGATCTGGAAGACCTTCAACGATTGAGCTGTTCGACCGTCTCGGCCGGCGCGAGCCCTGCTTGGGAGACGGCAACGCCTCGGCTGGTCGCCGACCGTCGCGCTGCGTGGCGGGGGCGAGGGGGTTCACCGAGAAGTGATCAGAACGGAGTAGGAGTGTCAGGCGGCACCTTCGGCGACAGCGAAGCGATTAGGTGGTGCCCCGAAGGACAGCGGCGAGATCCTGGAGCCTCGCGGTGTCGTTCTCGATGATCTTCAGGGCACAGGGAGCGCAGTAGTGGTCCGGAGAGCGCGGGTCCGTGAAGACCTTCAGGCGGCGCTGACCTGCAACGATGCGATGCGGGCCGCTCTGGCAGTCGTGAGCCCGCTGGGCCGTGTCGACGCACAGCTTCCTCGGGAAGCGGAGGAGGGACTTAGCGGCCATCGAACACCTCGCGCTCTGCCTGGGTGACGAGCTCCTCGAACCGGGCCCGGATGGTTTCGAGTTCCTCTCGCGTGTAGTCGTGGCGCTCACCGGGGCGATGGCCCACCGCCGCCATGACGTGGTGATCGATGGTCGTCTTCATGACCACGAAGTTCTCGCGGCCGGTCGCGGGGTCGAGATCACGACCACGATGGCTCACCCCGCGACGCCTTAGGATCTCGCCTGCCGCGTTGCGGACCTGCTCGTCGAGCGCCCAGCGGGCCGCCTCGCGGACTGCCCACTTGGGACCGCGGATGCGGCGGAGTCCGCTCTGGATCTCCTCGTCGGAGTACCCGCGATCCGTGAGGAGCTGGAGAGCGCGAAGCGCCTCCGAGTCCCGCTCGATAAGCGGCACCGTCTCGATGGTGACATCGTCCTGCGCTCGGATCTCAACGGTTGCCCTGTGGTACCCGCGTTGCCCCGGGATCTCTGGCTCGATGCGGATCTCTCTCGCGTCACCGAAGTTCCACTCCTCCTCGGGAAGCAACTGCCCGAAGTATTCCTGATCGGCCCCGCTGAACTCGCGGAAGTCCTCCCAGCGCCGAGCGACGTTCGCTCCGGCGTGATAGATGACCGTGCCCTGGTTCAGCGGGTGACCCGGCCGGTTCGGCATGATGGAGCGCATGACGCGCCCCACGAACTGGACAAAGGGAGAGAGGGACCGGAAGATGCTGAAGACCGCCGCTATACTCAGGTACGGGTGGTCGAACCCTTCGCCGAGCATCCGAACCTGGACGACCACGTCGAGGTCGTGGTTCTCGAGCCTCTTGCGGACCCCTTCGTTGGCGGACCCCTCCATGCTGTGAACGTAGGCCGCACGCAGGCCCTTCCCTTTATAGGCCTCGACGATGTCGATGCAGTGCTCCCGATTGAGCGCCGACGCGATGATCTTGAGGCGCTGCTCTCCCGTCTCCCGGCGGAGCCTCCGCAGCTCGTGGATCGACGCGTCGACGATCGTGTCGCGCGTTTCCGCCGACGTTACGATGCTCCGGCGGAAGTCGGCGTCGTCCTCACCGAGACGCCGGACCTCATCGAGATCGACCTCCACCTCGCGATCGTCCTCACGCCGGACGTACCGCAGGCTCCCCGGGTTCAGGACCAGGGCCTTCAGGTCCTTCACGTAGCCTTCAGCGATGGAGTCCCGAACCGGGAACGTGTAGATGACCTCACCCGGCATGAGTCGCCCGTCCGCGCGGTGTGGCGTGGCGCTGAAGTTGATGATCCGGGCCCCGGGGAACGCGCGCTTCAGCGTCTCGTAGGTGTTCGCGACGCTGTGATGCCCCTCGTCAAACGCGATCAGGTCGAAAAAGTCCGGAGGAAGCTCGGCGAGCCATCGGTTCTCGCCGCCTTGGAGCTGCCCGATGTTGGTGATGACGACGTCGGCGTCGCGGAGATCGCCGATGTTGGTCCTGTCACCACGGATCTCGACCGGCTCGGGGTAGTCGGGGCCGGGAAGCACCGCGCACCGGGTGTAGAAGCAGAGATCCGGGTTGCCGAAGTTGAAGTCCCTGTAGAGCTGAGCGGCGAGCTGGACGTAGGGGGTGATGGCCAGGAGCCGCCGGGCGCGGACGGCGAACGGGATCAGCGTGATGAGACCGGATTTCCCGCAACCGACGGGCAGGACGACGCCGACCTCTCGGTCTGCTCCCTGGCGCCCGTAGTGGTCGCGGACGGCAACGAAGCCGTCCCGCTGAGGAACTCGCAGGCGATCGTTGCCTTCTATCGATGGCCGGCCACGGATAGCCGCGGGCCCTCGGGCGGGACGAGCGTTGCACCCGCCGGGCTGGAGCAAGCGCCGGTTGGGGCGGATTCTACCACCGCGCGGAGCGCAGCGGAGGCCGGCAACGGGGGTAGTGCTGGGACGCCCGCTTCCCCCCGGGTGCAGGCACCGTGATGGACGCGCGGTGCCTGCTCCGGGGTGCGTGTCCCGCCCAAGCGCCTCTTATGCTGCGTGGACCGGAGCGCTCCGCGCGGAGGGCCACGTCGGCATGAGTCCCGGTCAGCGAGCAGGGAGCACGCAGCGCACCGATTCACAGCACCTACCACTAACGCAGAATGCCCCGCTGAGGAGGCGAAGATCCAGGGGGTGCGCTCGTCATCTCAATCGGATCTCCGTTACTCCTTTTCCTTGATGTTGATCTTGAGAGACTCTCGCGCGGCCGGTACTGGCACCTCTACCGCCTTGCTTTCGTCCCAGTCGCCTGGATGGATCGGGATAAAGTACCAACCATCGTTCTCGAACACCCAAAAGTCATCGTGTACTTCTGAAGTTTCCTTCCATTCCGACGCCGACTCTTTCACCCTGGCGCGCAAGATCATGCGAACCTTGGCGCGATCGCCAGAGACCCAGATCTGCTTGATCTCCCACCCCAGTGTCTTGATCCCCTTCCCCATCTTTCGGGTGGTCCGATTCCAATCCTTCCTGTCACTGCCACCTCTCGCCCACTCGTGACCAAGCAGTTCATACGCGCGGTCGTAGTCGCCATGCTGGAATAGCCGGTAGTATTCGTCGATGCGCTGCACCAGCAGTCGCGTCCTGTCAGTCGGCCCCTGCGATTGACCTGACGTGGGGGTGCTCCACAACGTCCACAGCGGAACAACTGCTAACACCAGGAAGGCCGTCCTCGATCTGGTGTGCATACTATTGGATCACTCCGTTGATCGCCACTGTGTAGCCCTGTTTCTTGAGATCGTTTGCCAGGGCCTGCGCGTCGCCCTTACTGGCCTCTAACGTGAGTGTGTTGGTTGCGGGATTGTAGTTCAGCACGTTCGCATCTCGGACAGCCATCGCTCTGAGCAAATTAACATCGGGAGCACCAAAACCCTCCTCACCTCGTTCAGTCGCCTTCTTACTCAGAATCTCGAAGGTTTGGAGAGCAGCGTCGACAGCCTTGCTGACATCGTTGCTAAGAATGTCTGGCCCGTGGCCACTCCAGAAGTGTCCCGTGCCAGTACCAAACCCTTCGTGAGAGAACGTATCCTGAAAGTGGTGCAGCGTTTGTCCCAGAGTGATCAAGTCATTGGCGCTGAGGGATGCGTTTCGCGCCTGGCTGCGGTCCGCCTCGAAACCGTGATAGAGCCGCCGATTCTCTTCACCGGCGCTCCCAATACGAAGGGGGCTTGTCTTGCCATGGTCCATATCATTGTCCGCTTTAGCTATGGTTCTCGCTTCCTCCTCGGTGAACCCGGCCTGCTTCGCTAGGAAGTACGTCCAACCGTAGTGGAAGTTCTCCTCGTAGAGCCCATTGAGGTCGAAATTGTTGATCGGGTTGTTGAGGGCATATGTGTACCGATTCCAGCTCTGAGGATTCAGCCGATCAACCCCGAGGCGACTGGGGTCAGGGCTCATGAACCGATCGAGGGAGTTACTGTAGTACCTCGCTAACATGTAATCCAACCCGCTGTCGGCATCCCTCTCGTGGCCGGTGAACTGCCGGGTGTTGGTGCTGTTCTGAGGCTGGACGGGACGCTCGTCTCCGAATGGCATGTAGTGGTGGGTGCTGATGACGACGCCCGAACTGTCTGTCAGAACGCGCGGCGTACCTAGGTGATCTAGGTGGAACAGGATCAGCCTCGGGATCGGCGCCGGGGTTGGCAGGGCAGCAAGAGTAGGAGATTGTGGAGATGGGCCACCACCACCTCCACTGGGAGGGGCGCCGATCGTCCGGTACGGCGCGGTCCGGGGATCGTTCGAAGCCTGACGTGGGTCTTCGGCAGGAGCCGCGGCCGCGGGATCTGGCTGGAGTGAAGACGTCTGCGGCAGGGTGCACGGCAGCAGCGGTATCACGTCCGGATCGAAGCGGCCGCAGCTGTCGAGAGTACCGTTGCAATAATTCGGCCAGCCTTGGTTCTCAAGTGAGTAGCCCGACTCGGAGACGATCGCCCCCGAACCGTTTCTCTTCACGGCCGTCACGACATAGTAGTAGACGTAATTTGCTGCCTGGCTAGGATAGTCGCCGTCCAGTGGCGTCTTGGTCACCGTCTTGTCGATCAACCGGCAGGTGCTGTAATTGCCGACGGTGCAGCCAGTCGGAGCAGCGGCTGGTAAGGACATGGAATAGGGGCCGTCGCTGGGGCCGGTGATTTCGCAGCGATGCTGGCCGTCCAGGCAGAGAGGCGAGGCGTCCCGGTTCGGGGTGATGAGCGTGTAAGGCCCGCGCGGCTGCTTGCTACGAAAGATGCGGTAGCCGGTCACTCCCTCCGAAGTGGCGTTCGGGCACCACGATAGATCCATGTAGGCCCAGTCGTTCGGATTGTTCGGATTGGGCGCCTGAGCGCTGAACGCGACAGGGGGCCGCAGAGGCTGGTCGGCCGGCAGCGTCGAGGGTACCGCCCGCGCCGCCACCTCCGGCGACGGGTCCGAGAGATAGTTCTTGGTACTGAGCGCCTTCACGACGTAATAGTAGTCCACATTGGGCAGGGCCGTGCTGTCGAACCACCCTGTCCCCTGGGTTGTCGTCAGCAGCGCGTAAGGCCCCCCCGGCGTGGTTGAGCGGAGAACCTGATAGGTACTCAATTTCGTGTTGGTCGTGTTGTACGTCGCCCCCGGCAGCCAGCTGAGGGAAATCCAACCCGTGGCGAAGGCATCGGCCTTGAGGCTCTGGGGCGCCGGCATGTCCGCCGTGGAGGGCATCGGCGTGACGAAGGCTGAGGCCGGCGACATCTCGCCGATCTTGCCCCCGTTGGCGAAGGTCGCGATGCGGAACGAGAACTGCGTCGGGACCGCCGACGACCCAGTCGTGTAGTCCGGCGCGATCCCCTTGAAGGTGTACTGCGTGGTGTTCTTGTCCACCGTCGCCGCTGGCCGGTACGGCGCAAAATGATACTGCGGGTTACTCGGCGTGCCCGTCCCCGACTGGTACTTCTCGGTGGCATAGATGTAGTAGCCGTCCACGCCTCCGGTCTCACAAGTCTGATTGGAGGGGCACTGGTGCGACGCATCGCAGGCGGCGGGGCTGGCCAGGACGCAGTGACCGGCGTTGCCGTCAAGCGCGGCCCCTGGATAGTCCGGGGTCGCTACGCAAACTTCTTGGGGTGTCGTGGGGCACGGCGGCGGCAGCCATGAGCAGGTAGCACCTGGGGGACAGCAGGTCTGGTATGAGGCGGGACGGCACGCGCCGGCGGGGCTCCACGTCACGGTGATCGTGTCAGCGGACGTCGAGGTGGCTGTCGGCGCCTGGAGCGGCTGCGGTGGTTGGTCAGAAGGAGCGCGGCAGCCCGGGAAAATATCGCTGTTTAAGAGAGCGGGGGTGTGGTGAGCGCAGCGCATGAATGGATCCCCGGGAGAAATGCTGAAGTTATCGCTGTAGCCCGACTCGACGCGCTGCCACTGACCGTTGGCATAGACGTTGTACACGGCCTTCATCGTCACGCAGCCGTGGTCAGCACCAACCTGTAGATACGATTGCATCACCGAGGTATACGTGTTGAATCCGCCGTCGGCGAACTGGTTGAGATAACCGTCGTACTGGTGGACGTTAGTGCACGCGCCGAAGTAGCACGCGAAATTGCTTCCTCCGCACGAAGTCGTTGGGTCGTTGGAGCAAAACCAGTTGCTGCCGTCATAGGTGAGGCAAGTTCCGGAGCAGACATCATTAGTCGTCCAGCAGGACATCGTATTACGACCGGCACAGAAACCGATCAGGGCGGGCGTGTCGGTACAGTAGTCGCCAGCGGAAGTGCAATTCGTCGTGTCACTGCACGGAGTGGTCTGGCAATAGCAGCGTCGGTCGGTCTGGAGGGCACAATGCGGGTAGGGCGGCGTCACGCAGGTCATGCCCGACGGGCAGGTGGCGCTCGAAGTGTCGTTTTCGAGGCATGAGATGCCCTGGTTCGCCGACTGAATGGTGCACTGCCCCTTCTCGAGGTCGACCGCGACCGGCTTGATCCTCGACTCGTCACCATAGCCCCAATAGAGGGGCGTGTAGAAGTCGTAGAGGTGATAGCCCCTGAGGAAGCCGAGGGTGCCAGCCGCGGTCGTGGAGATCAGCGGCTGGTATTCTTTGATCCCGGGCCGCTGCACGCGCACCTTGAGCCGCTTGTAATTGCTGGTACTGGAGATCTTCTCCGCTCCGTCCCTCCACGACGACAGGTCGCTCCCGCGCAGGTCCTCGACGCACTCGATATATGACATGGGGCTCGGCACCGGGATTGCCAGCGCGGGCTTCGAATAGCCGGACTCGCTGCCCTGCGCGCCACCGGTGACGTTGGTCACGACGTAGTCGTAGGCCGCAGCGTTGGTGACGCCGCCGTCCGTGAAGTCCTGGGAGCAGAGGCTGTTCGGACAGAGAACGCCGCCGGTCGACAAAGTCGCCAGCAGCTGATATGCCTGACAATCCTGCACGGCGTTGAGCTTGCGGTAGAGGCGCATGATCGGGTAGGTGATGGGAGACGGATAGATGATGCGAACCGTGACCTTCCCGTCCGACGCCGTCACCAGGGGTGTCGTCGGCACCGTCACGGAGGCCGAGACGTTCCGCGGCGTCGCCACGACACCCAGCGATCGCGACGAGACGTTGCCGGCCGTGTCGACCGCGACCACCCAGTACTGATAGACCGTCCCGACGCTCACGTTGGGATCAGCATAGAGCGTCACGTTCCCGACGTCCTTGGCGCAGTTGGACGTGCAGCCGGTCACCGGGAACTCGGGAGAGCGGTAGAGAAGGTACTTGGTGATATCCGCGGCGCCGTACGGTGGAGTCCACTGAATCTTGAGCTGGGGGGTGGCGCTGTTGCAATCCGAGCCCGCGCTCACGTCGCGTGGAGGGCCGGGCCGGCCGTAATCCCGCGGCGTCACCGGGGGGGTACTGGCACTGGGTGGCGACAGGATCTTCCAGGCGTTGACCGCTCTCACCACATAGGTGTGGGGCGTGCCATTGGGGAGGTTGAGGTCGGCGAAGTAGGTATCGGCGGTGATGAGAGACGTGTTGAGCGCCGTCCCAGAGCCATCCCGATAGACGTTGTACCCAATGGCATAGTCTGCGGGTGGGTTGGCATTCCAGGTGAGGTCGATTCTCTTATCACCGGCAAGGGCCGCGAGCCCGGTCGGGGCCTGAGGTCCGGCGGGGCTGTTCACCACGACGGGCAGCGGGTCCGAGGGGTAGCCCTCGGTGGCGCCCACGGCCGAGACGACGTAGGAGTATAAGGAGCCGTTGCTGAGGCTCGCAGTGTCGGAGTAACTGCAGAGGTTGTTTGAGCACTGGCCGGTCGTCGTCCCGAGCAGGTACCAGGAGCCGGAAGAATCCTGGCGATAGACCTTGTACGAGGTGACGTTGTCCACGGCAGGGTTGGCGTTCCAGGTCAGAGTGACGCTCTGCGATGCTGTGGTGGCCGAGAGCCCACCCACCGGGCAGGGGACCCTGTTCTCCTGCATGCCTACCAGCCGATCTCCCAGATAGATGTAGTGCTTCGACCAATCGAGTGCAGTGACGTTGGCGCGGGTGCGGCGGAACTCCGACATCAATTTCCCCTGTGCATCGCGGACGTAATAGGTCACGACACCGCGTGCCGCGTCCTCTTTCGTGATCCGAGCCAAGGCCGCGTCGTAGGCGTAACGCGTCACCTCCTGGTTGCCGGAGCTGAGCCGCAGCGCGACCATCCGGTTGCGCGCGTCGTAATCGTAGGTCTGCGAGTCGCCGACCCACAGGTTCCCGCGGAGGTCGTACGAGAGGGGCCTGGTCGTGTTCGACAGGATCTTCCCCGTCGAGAGGTTGGTGATCTTGCTGGTGTGCTGGGTAACTTGGTTGTTGACGGCCGTCGAGATCGCGAAGGTGTCGTCCTGACGGATACTCCCGTCGGAGAAGGTGTCGCTCGTCATGTTGCCGAAGTCGTCGTAGCCGTAAGCATGCGTGCGCGAGACCGTGTCGCCGAAGAGCAGCTCGGTGGCCTGCACCAGCCGGTTGGCCGCGTCGTAGCCGTAGGTGCTCTGGCCGATGGCCGCAATGTTCCCGCCGCCGTCGTACTGGTAGGCTCCACTCTTATAGTCCGTCCTCGAGGGGTAGGTGTCGGTCGTGGGGTCATAGCCACCCAAACCGATGGTGATCTTCGCTGGCCGGTTACGGCTGTCGGGGACGATGTTGGTATTGACGTTCCCGGGAGTGCCGACGGCCTGTATGCCGCCGGCCGCGTTGTACTGCTGCACCGAGCCGTAGGGAGACTGCGTCGCCGCGTCGTAGACCTGGGTCAGGTAGCCGTTGGAGTAGGTCGAGTTAACGGAAAGCGCCAGCTTTTCTCTCTGCCCCTCCGGGTAGCTGATCTGGCTCTGCAGGCCAAAGCCGTTGTATCCGTATGCGAGGGAGCCCACCGCTCCCGTGGTGGCGAGGGCCGGCGTCACTGAACCCAGGCGGCCGTTGAGGCCGGTATAGACGTAGCGCTGCGTGAGGAGCAGGCTCGATCCCGACCCCCGGTCGTCATAGTCATTGGAGGTCGTCAGGCGTCCGCCCGAGCAACCGAATTCAGTCCAGAGACAGTTGGTACTGAAGATTCCGGTCGGGTACTCATCGTAGACATTCTGCTTCAGCATAACGACCTGAGTCGGCTTGCGGTCATCCTTGCGCTGCTCCGTGGTGAGCCGCCCCGCCCCGTCGTAGGTGAAGAGGAGATGATTCCCAGATAAATCGACCTGCTCCGTCACGTTCCCCATCGGGTCGTACCCGAGCACCTCGGTCGTGCCGTTCTCCGGGTTCCAGGATGAGTAGAGGCGGTTCAGAGCATCGTACTGGAACAGCCGCGACTGCCGGCTCCCCGTGGTCTTGTTCGCCAGATCGACCTGGGTCAGATTGTCTCTTAGGTCATAGGTGTAGAAGGCGTCGGACCCTCCGCCCTGGGGCATCTCGACTTTGACCAGACGCCCCCAGACATCTTTGAGGTATCTGGTGATGGCGTCGAACGGACCAGTGGTCCCCTGGATGCCGTAGACGGTCACCTTGCTGCTCTGCCCGAAGTAGTCGGTGCGCGTGACCTTGCCGTCCGCCGCCGTCACCCTGCGCACCCTGCCGAAGGGATCGGTCTGGGTCGGATTGTCGGGGTCGTGGAAATCGTACGTGGTCCCGCACGAGGCCGGCATCGGGCTCCCGTTGCAGGTCGTGTTCGTTGGCCAGAGCCATTCGGACAGGAAGGTCGTTCGCCCGACGATGTCATACGAGGTCGTCTGGTACGGATACCCCAAAAGAGGATTGTAGGGCCGCTTGCGGGTCTTGGCCAACCGTCCTAGATCGTCGTAGTCGTAGCAGGTCTCGATGTAGGCGCCGGTAGTCCCCGAGCAGGTGAAATCGCTCCCCATCACGTTCGGGTCCCCCTGGCGGACCGTCGTGCTCTTCACGCCAAGGTATTCGATCTGTGTCGCGTACTCGGGCTCGGGATACCCGACCGGGACGGTGCCTGCGGGACTCCGCGGCACGATGTCCGTCACCCGCCCGAGGTCATCGTAACGGTAGTCGGTCTCGATGCCGGCGGTGTCAAACGACTGGTAGACAAGCCCCGTGTTCCCGTCCCGAACGCGGTCGATCGCATTCCAGTAGAAGTCCTGACCGCTCGAGAAGTCGTAGAAGGTCTTGGTCTTGAGATAGCCGCCTTGCCACGAGTAGCTGATGTGGTAGTTCGCGCTGGTCGTATGCCAATCGCCGCCGGATTGAGTGGCGCCCTGGTTCCCCATTTCCTTCACCGTCACGTTCGCGCGGTTATCGTGGTATTGGTACGCGGTTACGACGTCTCCCGGGATGGCGCTGCTGCTCGAAGCGGTGCCGGAGGCGGCTGGCAGGCTGAACCGGCCGATGCTCAGGACCAGATTCCCCGACGCGTCATACGTGTTGTCCGTGCGCGCCAGTATCCGCATGCCGTCGCTGACCTCTCGGTAGGTGAAGCGGCTGGGATCAGCGCCGAGGTACTCCGTGCGCGTAGTGCGTGTGCCGGTCACGTCGGTGCCCAGCTCGGTTGTGACCTTGAAGTGGCCCAGGCCGTCCCATTCCGAATACGCCGTCGTGCTCTGCCTGCCGTCCTGGTCCAGGAAGGTCGTCACGACCCGGGTGACGCGCACGTTCTTGTGGCTGTGCTGCCCGATTGCGCATGTGTCGCCCGGGTCGGAGTCGTAGTCCCGTGTCTCCATCCGCACGAGCCTGCGAGCGGCACCCGTTCCCTGGTAATACTCGATGCGATAGTTCAGGCCGTCGTTCCACTCCGGCGCCCATCCATCCTCCATGCAATACCCGAGTTTCCCCAGGGAGTCCTGGACGGAGGCGTGGTAGTAGTACAGGGTGTCGTTCCCGAAGGGATCGGTGACTCGCACGACCAATGGATTGGTGGCGCTGGTCGCGTCGCGCACGTAGCTCCAACTCTGGCAAGCTCCGTTGAGACAGACCGACTTGGAGGTCATTTGCCGCGTCGCCGCCGTAGGGTTGTAGCTGAACCCGTACATTCCCGCCCCGAGAAATTCGTAGTCGTTGTACCCGTAAAGGACCGTTCCACTTCCCAGGTAGCTTCCCGATGGCGGAGTCCCTGTGGGGAGGGTTCGACTGTTCAGCTCCCCGAAGGTGTCGTAGTCGAACAGCAGTTGGTAGCGCTCCGCCGGACCGCTGCGCTTGGTAATCGACGGGTAGGACACCGACCTCAGTATGTTCTGCGACTGGGCGTGGCTGGCGTCATTCGGGTAGAACAGGTTGTAGATCGGTCTCCACTCGTAGGCGAAGTCGTACTGGGCCCGGCGCGTGTTGTCGACCGCCGGGCTACCCTTGAAGGCCGGCAGGAGGATCGACTTGACGCGCGTAGCCGGTCGATTGGCCGCGTTCCCGCCATACGACCCTTCCTTGCAGCCGCTGGTGGTAGTGTCGGGCTCGCACTCGTTGGTGACCAAGATCTCCCGGGTGTCGCTGTCGGTGATGCGACTGATCAGATGGTCGAAGCCGGCCCGTGTGTCGTACTCGATGTTCACCCAGACGTTCCCGGGCGTCCGCGTGTCCTCGATGCGGGTGACGTACCATCCGCCAAAATCGCGGTTGTAGTTGCGGAGCTCCGGGTCCTGGCTGCCGCCAGGCACCGCAGACTCGAACCCCGGAACGGCGACGAAGTGGCCGAAGGTGTATTTGATCCTGTCGGGCGTCACGATGACAAGCGTGGGTGCGGCCCCGCTGCCGTTCCACCCCACAAGCGCTCCGCTGCCCACGAAGAAGCTATAGAACGTGTTGTCAATCGTGTACCCGCCAGGAGGGGCGTCGTCACAGGTCAGGGCGTTCTGATCCGGGCGGTAGTTGCCAGGGATGACGTGCTCGTTGCCATCAGGAGTGACGTAGTACCAGGTGCACTGATAGGTGTAGTCGGTTTTCACCTGTTGAGCAGTGGCATCGAAGTATTGGTACGTCGTGTAGGCGACGTCACGATAGATGCGTCCGAAATGGAGGAGGCTCCCCAGCCCCAGGGCACCGCGGCGATAGAGATAGGCTTGCTGGGTCCACTCCCCCTTGTCCCAGATCTTGGAGCCGTAAGCGACCTGCACCTGGTAACCTAAGTTCTGGTTCAACTGGTACTTCGACCCGATCGGGGTGGTCACGTTCACCCCGCCATTTAGGATGTCGACGTTCTCGCCGAAATAACCGGCCTCGAACATGTGCTGGCTCTGGAATCCGACCGTCTCGTTCTCGTTCTGGGCGAAGACGGTGCGGGCGGGACAGACGGAGATGAGCAACAGAACGACTATACGCCAGGGACTCCAAGGGTGGGGGCGAGTGGACATCGTTCCCTCCGGAGATTGATTGGGATCAGGCTTTGGTGCTTCTATACGCCCGGAGGAGACCGGATGGGTATAGCCGTTTGGTAACATTTTCGGGGCGGTCGCCTGGTCAGTGCGGTCACCCCGGGCTCCCGCGCCGGCCGCGCGTCTCACGAAGGGCGCGCGGCCTGAGGCCGGTGAAACGCAGGGTGAACCGTCCCATCTTGGACAGGTCCGGAAAGCGATGCTCCGCCGCGATGGAGGAGAGGCTACCCTGGGAAGCCAGGATGTCTCTGTAGACGCTGCACATACGCGGTAGGTCGAGGACGACGCCGGGCGGCAATCCGAACCAGCTCAGGGCCTCGCGATGAAGACGCTGCCGCGTGAAGCCAAGAGCGTAAGCGGCCTCGCTCACTCCGTAGTCTTCATGGTCGTGCTCGAAGGCCAGAACCAGGAAGTCGTGCGCGCGGCCGGCGCGCGCTTCCAAAGATAAGATTCTGTCCCGCTGTTCCCAGGCCGCCTGCGCCGGAGTACGCAATCCGGTAGGAGCCTCCTCCGGCGCGTCGTCCGCGTACCACTGGTTCGCGGCGGGACGCGTCTCGCACGGGACCTCCGCGACGGTCGCGGCGGCATCCGGGTCGACGATGAGCGCGCCGGAGGCGACGATCGCGCGGCCGAACGGCAGTACGATCTTCCGTCCCATGGCACAATCCTGCGGGTCGATTGAAGAAGCGACTCGTTGACTGGAGGCGTACGCACATTGGATGCCAGTTGTGCGGGTTTCTCAGCGACGACAGGATGTGACGACATTCGAGAGGCTTAGACGGAGCCGGGTCGACAGCGACAAGCCGGCAGTCTCAGCTCTTCGCCCGGTCCTGTGAGACCATTTGAAACAATTCAGAGCTAAGTGACCCATGCGCTGCACAATGCCCGATCGTCTCAAGGCATCTCAAGGATCGGCTGTGAGACCTCCGGACCCAGGACGATCACGCGCATGGGCGGGCGCCAAATACCTTTCCGCCGACTCCCTTGGTCATCTCGGTGGGTCGAGTAGTGCGGACTGTGGGCGATCAGAGTTCGATCGCAACCTTGCCCCCCTTGTGCTTCCAGAGATCGAACGGCGTCTTCCGTCACTCGCTGAAAATGATGGTGCCGGAGGTCGGAGTCGAACCGACATGGGCGGGAAGCCCGCGGGATTTTGAGTCCCGTGCGTCTACCAGTTCCGCCACTCCGGCATCGTGGAGCGTCGACGGCTTGCGGGCCCGGAGGATGCCACAGGGGGCCCCGCAGTGTCTACGGGGCGGCGAATCTCCGCGCGACGAGCAGTTGCCGGGCGGGCCCCGAGGCGTCCTGGGCAGAACCTCAGGTCGTCCGATCTGACTTGTCCCGACCCCGGCATGGCGGTATATTCCAGGCGTTCTGATGGCCACTTCCTCCAACGCATGAGCGAGACACGGGTGCTCCACAGAGTACGCATCTTCGCGGGCCTGTTTCCGGGCCTGTTCCTGCTGCTCTCCTTCCGCGGGGAAGGTGATCCTTTGGGACAGACGGACCAGGGACCGTCCCAGGGGGGGCCGACCCACACCTACCAGATTCGCGGTGTGACCGTCAGCTTCGAGGACATGCGGCGGTTCGACGCTTTCCTGGCGCCGAAGGGCCCGCGGGTGGTGCCGTTCCGCAAGGTGCCGGGACCATTCCCGATCTCCGGCGGCGCTCCACCCCCGGGAGAATTCCCCTCGCCGGGCGTACCTGGAGAGTCGGCGGCCACGGGCTCGGGGACACCCTGGGAGGGGGGCCCGCTCTCGCAACAGGGGCCGGCTCCGGCCGCGACGGCCGCGGCGCTGCCGCTCCTCAACTCGTTCGCGGGAGTCATGGATATCAGCCTGGATGGTCTCAGGGTCATCCCCCCCGACACGGACGGCGCGGTCGGACCGTCGCACGTGGTGACCCTGGTGAACCGGGGATACCTCGTGCACGACAAGACAACCGGGGCGCCCCTCGCGGGGTTGATCTCCCTGCAGGCGTTCTGGGCGGCCCTGGGCACCGCGGCCGGCCAGCCGGCGGCGGATCCGTTCGATCCACATTTGCTCTACGACCAGTACTCGGGGCGGTTCGTAGCGATCTCGGACAGCGGCTCGGATGGGGCTCCGTCCTGGTTGCTCGTGGGGATCTCGAAAGGCTCCGACCCCATGCTCGGATGGACCTTGTTCGCGATCGACGTGGACGCCACCTCGCCGAATCAATTTGCGGATTTTCCGGGTCTTGGCCTGGACCCTATGAGCGTGTACATCACCAACAACATGTTCAATAACTCCGGGACGTTCGAAGGGGTCAAGTTCTGGGTCGTGGACAAAGCGTCGCTGCTGGCCGGCGGGCCGATCACGGTGTCGGAGTTCATCCGCCCCCAGGTAAATTTTGGCCTCCGGGCCTCCTGGCAGCCGGCGCATGCCTTCGGTCCGACCACGGTGAACTACATCATCAACGAGGGTTGGTTCGGCCAGCAGCCGAACCCTACTGCCCAGTGGCTTCGGATCCAGCGCTTCTCCTATCCCGGCCCGGTTCTGGCCGACCTCGGCTTCATCCGGGTCGCAGACTTCGAATTCGATACCCTCGGCGACGCCCCGCAGGGGGGCTGCAGTCAGACGATCGATACCGGCGACAAGCGGCTGTCGAACGTGGTCCTGCGCAACGGCCATCTTTGGACCACGCACCATGTGGACGATCCGGTTAAAGACGGCGTCGGGAAGACCGAGGTCGCCTGGTATGAAATCGATCCGAGCCTGGCCAACGCCAACGGCACGAACCCCGCCGTCCAGCAGGGTCGGGTCAGTGATCCTGTGCGCTGGTACTACTACCCCTCGATCGCCGTCAACGACTCGGGAAGCGTGGCGCTCGGGTTCTCGGGGAGCGACGCCGCCACGTTCGCCGGCGGTTTCTACACCGGCCGCCGGGCGATCGATCCGTCGGGGACGATGGCTCCGGTCGGACTGCTCAAGGGTGGCCTGGAGTCCTACTACCAGATTTTCTCGGGGACGGTCAACCGCTGGGGCGACTACAGCACGACCTCCCTCGACCCGTCGGATGGCCGGACCTTCTGGACGATCCAGGAGTTCGCCGGGCAGCAGGTCGGCGGCACCTGTCCGACCAAGGATACCGGTCGATGGGGGACCTGGTGGGGCACCTTCCGGACCGGATGCTCCACGAACGCCGACTGCGACGACGGGATCCTCTGCAACGGTGCCGAGACATGTGACGTGGCCAGCGGGAGCTGCCTCGCCGGGACGCCGCCCACCTGCGACGACGGCAACGCCTGCACGGCCGACAGCTGTGATTTCGCGAGCAATGCCTGCGTCCACAGCCCCATCCCCGGCCCCGGACCGGTCGGAGACACGCTGCGGGGAGCGCAGGGCTCGGCCACGAGTGCGACGACCCTCACCTGGTCGACGATCAGCGCGGCGAGCCTCTACAACACCTACCGCGGCACCGTCCCCGCGAGCCTGATGGCGGGCCGAACTCCGGTCTACGACCACGTCTGCTTCGAGAGCGGCGACGAGGCAGGCAACGGGGCGACGCTGTCCACGGACGCGAGCGTGCCCTCGACCGGCCGGGCCTTCTACTACCTCGTGGACGGCGAGAACGCCTGCGGCGAGGGTCCGCTCGGGACGGCCCCGGACGGGACGCCCACGCCGAACACGTCCCCCTGTCCTACACCCCCGTAAAGCAAAAGCCCCGATCGCGCTCGGCGATCGGGGCTTCGTACTTGCGAATTCGGGATCTGACCCGGCGGCCTGTTTCAGCGGCTTCCGAGGTTCCAGGTGATGCCACCGGTGAGCGTCGTCAGCGTGGAGCTGTCGCTGAAGGTGGCCTGACGCAGCAGCGTCAGATCGGTCCTGAACGCCATTCTCTTGCTCTGCCCGAAATAGATCCGCGTCCCGCCGCCGATCTGGTAGGCGACCGAGTCGTCGCTCGCGGTGGTCCCGGCGCTGTCGACCGAGACGTCCCTTTCCTGTCGCCGGGCTTAAAGCTAGGAACGCGAGGCGGGCCGGGCGAGCGGATGACAATAATGAGCCGCCGGCGGAGGCGCGGGTCTTGCAATCGTGACATGCGCGCACCTCCGGCCGCCGGCGAAGACTCTACTTCGGCCGCAAGATCCGGATAGATTTGCCCGCCGCCTTCCTGCATGATCATCGCGTCCGGGGCGAGGCCCCGGGGGGAGGGCGGGGAGATGGACGACCGACGGCGCTGGCGGATCGTGCGGGAGCGGGACGCCCGGTTCGACGGGTCGTTCGTCTACGCCGTGCGCTCGACCGGGATCTACTGCCGTCCCTCCTGCCCGAGCCGGAGGCCGGCGCGGCCGCGGGTCGCCTTCTACCCGCTGCCCGAGCTGGCCGAGCGCGAAGGCTTCAGGCCGTGCCGCCGCTGCCGGCCGCGCGAGGCGGCCCGTGGCGACCCGCGGGTCCAGAGGGTCCGGGAGATCTGCCGGCTGATCGACTCCCGGCCGGACGAGCGGCTGACGCTGGCGGAGCTCGCCCGGCGCTCGGGCGCCAGCCCGCACCATCTGCAGAGGACGTTCAAGCGGATCGTCGGCATCACGCCGCGCCAGTATGCCGACGCTCGCCGGATCGAGCGGCTCAAGGCGCGTCTCAGGAAGGGGGGCAACGTGACCGACGCACTCTACGAAGCGGGATACGGATCGAGCAGCCGTTTGTACGAAGGAGCGCCCGGGCGGCTCGGGATGACGCCGGCGACCTACCGTGCCGGCGGGCGCGGGGCGCGCATCGCCTACAGCATCGTCCCGTGCAGCATGGGGCGGCTGCTGGTCGCCGCCACGCCGCGCGGCCTCTGCGGCGTCAGCCTGGGGGCGAGCGACGCGCCGCTCGAGGCTTTCCTGCGGCAGGAGTATCCCGCGGCCGAGATCCGGCGGGACGACGCCGCCCTGGCGCCGCTGGCCCGCCAGGTGCTCGCCTGCCTCGACGGCCGGCCGGCCGACTCCTCCCTGCCTCTCGATGTGCGGGCGACCGCCTTCCAGTGGCGCGTCTACGAGGCGCTGCGCGCCATCCCGTCGGGCGCCACGCGCTCGTACGGAGCCGTCGCCCGGAGCCTGGGCATGCCGACGGCGGCGCGCGCCGTGGCACGCGCCTGCGCCACCAACCGGGTGGCCGTCGTCATCCCGTGCCATCGCGTCGTGCGCGAGGACGGCGGCCTCGGAGGGTACCGGTGGGGGATCGAGCGCAAGGCGGCGCTCCTCGAGGCCGAGCGAGGGTCGGAGGAGGATCGGAGCGGCGGCGCGAGGGTCAGCGCGGCGCCGGCGCGTCGCGGAGCGCGGATTCGAGCGCTTCCACCTTCTTGAGGACCGCCTCGCGATCGGCGGCCGTGGCCGGGCCCCGGGCCAGACCCTCGCGGTAGGCGGCGAGGGCGCCGCGCATGTCGCCCGCAGCCTCCAGGGCGACGCCGAGACGGATGGCGGCGTAGGCGTAGGCCGGGTCGGCCTCGAGCGCCCGGCGGTAGAGCGGCAGCGCCTCGGCGCCGCGGCCGGTCGCGCGCAGCACCTCCGCCAGATTGGTGAGAGCGCGCGGATCTCCCGAGTCGATCTCGAGCGCCGTCTGCAGCGCCTCCTCGGCTCCCTTCGGGTCTCCCTGGCGGAGCCTCGCGATCCCGAGGTTGATCCAGACTCGGGTCAGTCCCGGCGTGGCGGCGACCGCCGCCTCGAGATCGGCGCGCGCCCCTCCGACGTCCCCCTTGTCGAGCCGCAGCTTCGCGCGGTTGAAGAGCGTCTCGCCGTTCGCCGGCTCGAGGGTCAGGGCGCGATCGAACAGCTCGCCCGCGCGCGCGCGGTCGCCGCGGGCGGCGGCCAGCACCCCGAGGTTCATGAGCGGCCGCGCCTTGCGCGGCGCGAGCCGGGCCGCCTCCTCCCAGAGCCGCCGCGGGTCGGACCAGACCCGGGCGCGCGCCCCGAGGAGGGGCGCCAGGGCGAGCGCGACCAGCGCCGCCGGCAAGACCGCGCGCAGGCGCGACGCGGGCGGGACAGCCGGCGCCGCCTCCGGCCTCGCCTGTCCCGGCGCCGCGGCCGGCCGGCCGAGGCAGGCCCGCGACGCCGAGCCGGATCGTCCCGCCGAGCGCGGCCAGGCAGACGAGGATCGCCAGGGAGCCGACCGCCGGTTCCGGCACCTCGGCGGCGTGATCGACGCTCAAGCCGAACGGCAGGACGAGAAGCCGCGCCATCCGCAGTGTCACGACCGCCTGGCCGAGAATGTTGTCCGCGACGCTCCGGACGTAGACCTGGCGTCCCGCCGCGCCCAGCGCCAGCAGGCGGGCCAGGACGAAGATCACGACCGGGACCGCCAGCAGGATCGCCCCCCGCAGGGCCGACCGGACCGGCCGATCCTCGGCGAGCGTCCACCAGAGGAGAGCGATGAGCGGCAGGACGACCGCCTCCTCCTTGGCGGCGAGCGCCAGCGCGAGCGAGACGAGGGCGCAAGCCCACGGAGGCGCCCGTCGCCCCACCGGGCCACCTCGCCCCTCGCCCGCCAGCGACGCGAACAGGAGCGATGCGAGGGCGAAGATGCTCGAGAGGACGCCCGATCGTCCCCAGGTGTAGATCACCGACTCGGCCTGCAGCGGGTGGAGGAGGAAGAGCGCCGTCCCGGCCAGCGCGGGACCCGCGGAGGCCACGCGGGGGAGCCGCCGCAGCAGCAGATAGACGAGGAGCCCGCAGAGCAGGTGGAGGGCGAGATTGACGGCGCGGAACGACCGGGGCGACAAGCCGAAGAGCCGGGCATTGACGGCCAGCGAAAGGAAGAAGATCGGCCGGGCCTGGTCGGGGGAGAATCGGTAGGCGAGCGCCGCCGCGAGCGGGGCGCCCGGACGCAACGCGCGGTTGTCGGCGAGGCCCGCCGTCTCGTCGAAGGTGAACGGTGCGTCGATCGCCGGCAGGCAGCAGAGCGCGGTGAGGAGCAGGAGGAGAACGACCGCCGGAGCCTCGCGCCCGAGACTCGCGCCGGCCGGCGCGTCGCTCCCCGCCGAGCCGTCCGTGCGGGACCCGCGCATCTCCGGAGGGGCGGGCGGCCTCAACGGGGGAGCGGCAGGATCTGGGGCACTCTCTTGAGGTACTCCTGGTACCCCGGACCGTGCAGATCGAGCATCCTCCTGTCCTCCAGGTCGACGCCGACGAAGGTGTAGAGAGTCATCAGCGAGGCGAACAGCAGGTGCCCCACCGACATCCGCGGCGCCGCCCAGAAGACGACGAGGAACGACAGCTCGACCGGGTGCCGCACCCACAGGAAGGGGCCGCTCGGGCGGAACGGCTCGAGCGGTGCCGCCCGGCCATCGAGGTAGCGGAGGATGGGACGCAGCCCGACGATCTCCAGCAGGTCGAGGTGGAACCAGCAGTAGATGAAGAGAACCCAGCCGGCATAGAAAAGCGCCTGCACCAGGAGCGCCGGTCCGCCCCCGAGCGCGTAGACCTCGCGCGGGATCGGCCGGTACAGGAGGCAGAGGAGGATGAGGCCGGCGCTCGCCACGATCGAGTAAAGCGCCGCCTCGAGGTGCGGGCGCAGGACCTTCTGCATCCTGACCTTCACGCCCGGACGCGCCATCAGCGAGTGCAGGAAGCCCCACCCCAGCGTCAGGAGGGTATCGAAGGTCGCGCGCGCGTCGCCGCGCCCGTCGGTCATCCGCTCGATCTGCCGCTGGATGACGTCCGAGACCTCCTCGATCTGATCGACCCGCGCCCGCAGAAACCAGATCAGGACGACGATCGAGGCCCCGAAGAGGGCGAGCGAGGCGTAGCCGAGGGAGAGATCGATCTTCCGTTCGCGCGCGCGGCGCTCCATCGGGCGGCCCTCCGGGGCGCCCATGCTATTGGCCCCCCGGAGCGGTGTCAAGCAGGAGCAAGGCACCGACCCGGAGGCTTGAGTGCCTCGTCATCTTAGGATAGAACCTTGCATCCCGGAGGGGCCGATGGGTCGACGAGCGGACGACCGCGAGATCGGGAGAGAGATTCGGGTGGGCCGGAGGGGGCGCGGGGGCCCGTCACCCCAGCCACCCGCTCGGGGGGCTCGCGAGGCGGTGACCGCTCTCACCGCGGTGCTCCTGGCGACCGTCGCCCTGCTCGCCGCCGCGGCGACGGGCGCCTCGCCAGAGGCGGCGGCGAAGCCTCTCGCGGGCGACGAGATCGTCGATCTCCTGCGCGCCTACCTGCGCGTCGACACCAGCAACCCGCCGGGGAACGAGCTGCGCGGGGCGCGCTTCTTCAAGGATCTCTTCGACCGGGAGGGGATCGCGTCGGAGATCTTCGAGGTCGCTCCGGGGCGCGCCGACATCGTGGCGCGCCTGAAGGGGAGCGGGGCGAAGCGGGCGCTCATTCTCTCGAACCACATGGACGTCGTGAACGCCGAGCGGCCGTACTGGACGGTCGATCCGTTCGGGGGCGAGCTCAAGGGCGGGTTCGTCTACGGCCGCGGCGCCCTCGACATGAAGACGACCGGGCTCCTCCAGGCGGTGGCGTTCATCAACGCCAGGCGCTCGGGCGAGACGCTGGCCCGCGACCTGATCTTCCTCGGGACGGCCGACGAGGAGGTCGACGCCCTCGGCATCGCGTGGGTGGTGACGCGGCGTCCCGACCTGGTGCGCGACGCCGAGTTCATGATCACCGAGGGAGGCGTCATCGGCGCGGTCGACGGCAAGGCGCGCTCGTACGACGTGGCGGTCACCGAGAAGGTCCCGTACTGGCTCAAGATCACGGCGCGCGGCCGGCCGGGCCACGGATCGCAGCCATTCACCAAGGACAACGCCGTGCTCCTCCTGCTGCAGGCGCTCGGCCGGCTGTCGCGGCACGAGACGCCGGTCCGCCTGACTCCGGCGGCGGAGGCGTATTTCAAGGCCCGGGCCGCCTCGGAGCCTCCCGAACGGGCCGCCCGGTTCCGCAACATCCGCGAGTCGCTCCGGGATCCCGGCTTCCGCAGGACGCTGCTCGCCGATCCGGAGCTGAACGCCATCCTGCGCGACACGATCGCGATCACCATGCTCCAGGGAGCGCCCCAGACCAACATCATCCCCACGGTCGCGGAGGCGCGCGTCGACGTCCGTCTCCTGCCCGACGAGGATCCCGCGGCGTTCCTGAAGGAGATCAAGAAGATCGTCGAGGAGCCGGGCGTGACGGTCGAGCCGACGGGACCGACGGCGCCGGCCACCTCCTCGCCGGTCGACTCCGAGCTGATGCGCGCGATCGACCGCGCCCGGGCCCGCCACCATCCCGGGGCGGCGCTCGCCCCGACGATCCTGACCGGGTGGACCGAGAGCGCCGCGGTGCGTGCCCTGGGCATCCAGGCGTACGGCTTCGAGCCGTACGTCCTCGACGAAGCCGAGCAGGATCGGGCGCATGGGAACGACGAGCGGATCTCGGTCGAGAACGTGACGTCGGGCGCCGCCCTGATGCAGGAGATCGTCGGCGACCTGTGCCGTTGAGGCGGAGGGCTCCTAGCGCCGGACGCGCGACAGCAGCGCCATCAGGATCGTCAGGACGAGGCTGATCAGGAGGCAAGTCGTGATCGGCAGGTAGACGCGGACGCCGCCCCGGCTCCAGACGATGTCGCCCGGGAGGCGGCCGAGCTGCGGCAGGCGGGGGCCCAGCATGAGCAGCAGACCGGCCGCTGCGATCGCGATCCCGGCGACGAGCAGGATCCTGCCCAGGAGCGCTGCCGGATCGGGCGCGGTCATGCCTCTATTCTAGCGGTTCCTGCTATGATCCGCGGCCCATGGACCGCTCACTCGACGCCATCCTGAGGCCGCGCTCGATCGCGGTGGTCGGCGCCTCCCGCCTGGAGCGGTCGATCGGCCGCGAGATCCTGCACAACCTGATCGAGTACGGCTTCACCGGCTCGGTCTACCCGATCAACCCGGGCGCCCCGGCCATCCACTCCATCAAGGCCTACCCGAGCCTGCGCGACCTTCCCGAGCCGGTCGATCTCGCCGTCATCGTCGTGCCGCGGCCGGCGGTGCCGGGCGTCGTCGACGACGCGCTGGCGCGCGGGGTCCGCGGCCTCGTGGTGATCACGGCCGGGTACAAGGAGGCGGGGGAGGAGGGGGGGCGCGAGGAGCAGGCGCTGCGCGACAGGGTGAGGGCCGCCGGGGTCCGGATGGTCGGGCCGAACTGCATGGGGGTGATCAACACCGACCCGGAGATCCGGATGAACGCGACCTTCGCGGCGACCCGGCCGGAGCGCGGCTCGGTGGGCTTCATGTCGCAGAGCGGCGCCCTGGGCGAGGTGATCCTGGCGCGCGCGCACGAGATCGGCCTCGGCATCGCCTACTTCGTCAGCATGGGGAACAAGGCCGACATCTCCGGCAATGACCTCATCGAGGCCTGGGAGGACGACCCGCGCGTCAACGTCATCCTGATGTACCTCGAGTCGTTCGGGAATCCGGCGAAATTCGCCGCCATCACCCGGCGGGTGACGCGCAAGAAGCCGATCCTGGCGGTGAAGTCGGGGCGCACCGCCGCCGGGGCGCGCGCCGCCTTCTCCCACACCGGGGCCATGGCCGGCACCGAGATCGCCGTCGAGACCCTCTTCGATCAGTGCGGCGTCCTACGCGCCGGCACGATGGCCGAGATGTTCACGCTCGCCACCGCGCTCGCGCACCAGCCGCTGCCGGCCGGGAACCGCGTCGCCATCCTGACCAACGCGGGCGGGCCGGCGATCATGGCGACCGACGCCTGCGCGACGCTCGGGCTCCAGGTCGCCGAGCTCGCGCCGGAGACCCAGGCGGCGCTGCGCCGCGTCCTGGTGCCGGAGGCGAGCGTCCACAACCCGGTCGACATGATCGCCTCGGCCGACGCCGCCCGCTACGCGGCCGCCCTCGAGATCCTGGTGGCCGATCGCTCGATCGACGGCCTCATCGTCGTCTTCGTGTCGCCGATCATGATCAACGCCCTGGAGGTGGCGCGGGCGATCATCGCGGCGGGGCGCGGGGCCCGCCTGCCGATCCTGACCTGCTTCATGGGGAAGGAGCAGGGACAGCAGGGGGTGGAGGAGCTGCGACAGGCCGGCATCCCGGCCTACCTCTTCCCCGAGGAGGCGGCGCGCGCCATGGCGGGGCTCGATCGCTACCGTCGGATCCGGGAGAGGCCGGAGGGGCGGGTGCCCGACCTGCCGGTCGATCGCGAGCGCGCGGAAGCGGTGCTCGCCGCGGTCGCCGCGGCGGGCCGCACCGACCTCCTGCCCGAGGAGGTGGCCCGGCTCCTGACCGCCTACGGCCTGCCGGTCGCTCCGTCGCGCGCCGCCGCCGGCGCCCAGGAGGCGGTGGCGGCGGCCGCCGCGCTCGGCTATCCGGTCGTCGTGAAGGGGATCGCGGAGGGGCTGGTCCACAAGACGGAGCGCGGCGCGGTCCGGCTCGACCTTCGCACCCCGGAGGAGGTGACGGCGGCCTGCAAGGCGATCGCCGCGGCGCTCGCGCCGGCGCCGCTCCGCTTCCAGGTGCAGACGATGGTGCGCGACGGGCACGAGACGATCCTCGGCCTGGCCCGTGACCCGAAGTTCGGGCCGCTCCTGATGTTCGGGCTCGGCGGGATCTTCGTCGAGGTGATGAAGGACGTCGTCTTCCGGATCCCGCCGATCACCGACGTCGAGGCGCGCGAGATGGTCCGCGGCATCCACGGCTACCCGATCCTCGCGGGGGCGCGGGGCGGGCCGAAGGCGGACGAGGGCTTCCTCGTCGAGGCGCTGCTGCGGCTCGCGCGCTTGGCGGTCGACTGGCCGCGCCTCGCCCAGGTCGACATCAACCCGCTGATCGTCGGCGCCGATCGCGCCCGCTCGTTCGTCGTGGACGCCCGGGTGAGGCTGAGCCGGGGTCTATAATGGTCGCCGGAAGCGGCGGGGAGGCGGAGGAGTGAGGACTCGCAGCACGACGGTGCTCTGCGTGCGGCACGCAGGGAAGGTCGCCATGGCGGCCGACGGGCAGGTGACGCTCGGAGCGTCGGTGATGAAGCACGGGGCGCGCAAGATCCGCCGGCTGTATCACGACAGCGTCCTGGCCGGATTCGCCGGGTCGGCGGCCGACGGGTTCGCGCTCTTCACCCGCTTCGAGGCGCGCCTGGAGGAGTTCCACGGGAACCTCGAGCGGGCCGCCGTCGAGCTGGCGCGCGACTGGCGGACCGATCGGGCGCTGCGCCGTCTCGAGGCGTTCCTGCTGGTGGCGTCGGACAGGCGATCGTTCCTCCTGTCGGGAACGGGCGACCTTATCGAGCCGGACGACGGGCTGGTCGCGGTCGGGTCGGGCGGCCCCTGCGCGCTGGCCGCCGCGCGCGCGCTGGCGCGGAGGACCGGGCTCTCGGCGCGCGAGATCGCCGAGGAGGCGCTGAAAATCGCCGCCGAGATCGACATCTACACCAACGATCGCATCGTGATCGAGGAGCTGTAGCCCATGGTCCAGCCGTTTCCGGGACGGGCGGGTGGCGAAGAGGCGCCGGGCGTGGCGGGGCTCGCCGATCCGGCCGCCGAGCTGACGCCGCGCCAGATCGTCGCCGAGCTCGACCGGTACATCGTCGGGCAGGAGAAGGCCAAGCGCGCGGTGGCGATCGCGCTCCGCAACCGGACGCGCCGCCTGAAGCTCCCCCCCGACATGGCCGAGGAGGTCGCCCCGAAGAACATCATCATGATCGGCCCGACCGGCGTCGGCAAGACGGAGATCGCCCGCCGCCTCGCCCGCCTGGCGAACTCCCCGTTCATCAAGGTCGAGGCCTCCAAGTACACCGAGGTCGGCTACGTCGGGCGCGACGTCGAGTCGATGGTGCGTGACCTCGCCGACATGGCGGTCGAGAAGGTGCGCGCCGAGCAGTCGCAGGAGGTGCGGCAGCGGGCCCGCGGCAACGTCGAGGAGCGCCTGCTGAACCTGCTCCTGCCGGCGTCCGCCCCCCGCGGGCCGGCCGACCCCGAGGCCGAGGAGCAGTTCCAGAGGAGCCGCGAGAAGATCCGGCAGCAGATCCGCGACGGACTCCTGGAGGACCGCACGGTCGAGATCGACGTGCGCCAGGACGCCTTCCCGACGCTGCGGATCTTCGGGGCGGGAGGCCTCGAGGAGATGGACGTCGGCATGCGTGAGTCGCTCCAGGGGCTCTTCGGGACGCGGACCCGGCGTCGCCGCGTCACCCTGGCCGAGGCGCGCGAGATCCTGCAGCGCGAGGAGGAGGAGAAGCTGATCGACATCGACGACGTGAAGCGCCAGGCGCTCCAGCGCGTCGAGCAGTCGGGGATCATCTTCATCGACGAGATCGACAAGGTCGCGGGGCGGGAGCGCGGGCAGGGGCCCGACGTCAGCCGCGAAGGCGTGCAACGCGACCTGCTGCCGCTGGTGGAGGGGACGGCCGTCAGCACCAAGCACGGCATGGTGCGGACCGATCACATCCTGTTCATCGCCTCGGGGGCCTTCCACGTCAGCAAGCCGTCCGATCTGATCCCGGAGCTGCAGGGGCGCTTCCCGATCCGCGTCGAGCTGCAGCCGCTGGGAACGGCCGAGTTCGTCCGCATCCTGACCGAGCCGCAGAACGCCCTCGTCAAGCAGTACCGCGCGCTGCTCCTGACCGAGGGGATCGATCTGGTGTTCGCCGACGAGGCCGTCCGGGCGATCGCCGAGCTCGCGGCCGAGGTGAACGAGCGCTCGGAAAACATCGGGGCGCGGCGCCTGCACACGATCCTGGAGAAGCTGCTCGACGTCGTCTCCTTCGAGGCGCCCGACATGCAGGAGCGCAAGGTCACGATCGACGCCGCCTACGTCCGTCGCATGCTGGCGGACATCGTCAAGGACCAGGACCTCAGCCGCTACATCCTTTAGGGGGGGGCCACGGTGCCCCAGCGCGCGCCCGCAGCCCCGCCCCTCGAGTCCCGGGCGCTTCTCCGGGCCTACGCTCCGGCCTCCCTTCTCGCCCACGCCCTGGCCTGCACCCTGACCGTCGCCCTGGTCGGCTGCGGCAAGAAGGGTCCGAACATGGCGCCGCTGCGGGTCCTGCCGAGCCCGCCGCAGGGCCTCGCCGTGCGGCAGATCGGCGGCGAGGTGGTGCTGACGGCCCGCCTGCCGATGCAGGAGACCGACGGCCGGCCGGTCGGCCCCAGGGCGCAGGTGCGCATCCTCAGGATGCGCGCCACCGACACCTTCCGCCCGGGCGCGGTCTCGAGCCGCTACCTCATGCACCAGTTCGAGAACGGGGCCCAGGTGCTCGCCGCCTTCTCGGTCGAGGCGCTCGAAAAGGCGGCACCGGGGGGCCGGCTGCGCTTCCGGGACGCGACCGCTCTCGGCGGCTCGGCCGGTGTCCGACCGCGCTTCCTCTACAGCGTGCAGATCCTCGACTCGGAGAAGAAGCGCTCGCCGCTGCCGCCGCCGGCCCTGATCGAGGTCGTGCCGCCGCCGCCGGCACCGCACGACCTCAAGGTCGAGACGGCCGAAGGGGAGGTCCGGCTGGCGTGGCAGCCCGGGACCGCCGCGGCCTCCCCGGCGGCGTCCGGAGGCGCTCCTCCGCCCCCGATGTTCAACGTCTACCGCAAGGGGAAGACCGACACGGAGGACCCGGACGACCCGCTGAACCAGAAGCCGCTGAAGGAGACGGCCTACGTCGACACGGAGTTCACGCACGGCGAGAGCTACCGCTACTTCGTCCGCGCACTCGCCGGAGCGCAGAAGCCGCCGCACGAGAGCGCCGACAGCCCGGAGGTCGAGGTCCGCCCGATCGACATCTACCCGCCGAAGGCGCCGACCGGCCTGGCGGCCTCCGCGGAGGGGAGCGTCATCAAGATCTACTGGTTCCCGAACGGCGAGCCGGATCTGGGCGGATACAGGATCTATCGGCGCGACACGCCCGACGGAGAGTTCAGGCGCCTCGCCCAGGTCGGCCCGGCGGAGACCTCCTACGCCGACACCGCCGTCCGGCCGGGCGTGCGGTATCATTACGTCGTGACCGCCTTCGACTCCTCGTCGCCTCCCAACGAGAGCGTCCGTTCCGAGGAGCGCGCGGAGACCGTGCCGCTGGAGGCCGCTCCCGGCCCCGGCCCGTCCGTGACGCCCGGGACCTCTGCCGTCCCCCGCGCCTCGCCGGCGCCCCGGGTCTCGCCGACGCCCCGGGCCTCGCCCGCGCCGTCCGACCCCCACGCGCCACGCTCCGGGGAACTCCGATGAATCCGTTCGAAGGGGAGTTCTACAAGATGACCGCGGGGGGGAACGACTTCATCCTCCTCGACAACCGGTCGGGCGGCCTGCGCGCCGAGGAGATGGTCGATTTCATCCGGCGGGTCTGCACGCGGGCCCTCTCGGTCGGCGCCGACGGCGTCATCCTGATCGAAGGCTCCTCGCAGGCCGACCTGCGCGCGCGCTTCTTCAACCCGGACGGCCGGCCGACCTTCTGCGGCAACGGCGCCCGCTGCGCCGCACGCCTCGCCTATCTCAAGGGGATGGCGGCGGCCCGTATGACGGTGCAGACCGACCTGATGGTGCACCGCGCCGAGGTGCAGGGCGCCACCGTCTCGTTCGAGATGCGCGATCCGCGCGGGCTCGATGACGGCATCGAGGTGGAGGCCGGAGGGGAGAGGATGCGCGGGACCTGGCTCGACACCGGCGTGCCTCACCTCGTCGTCTTCCGCGGCGTTCCGCCGGAGGACTCGATCGAGACGCTCGGACGCGCCCTGCGCTCTCATCCGCGCTTCGCCCCGGAGGGAGTGAACGTCGACTTCGTCGGCGAGGCGGAGGGGGGGATCTTCGCGATCAGGACCTACGAGCGCGGCGTGGAGGGGGAGACGCTGGCCTGCGGCACGGGGTGCGTGGCGGCGGCCTTGGCCGCGGCGTCGGCCGGGAGGGCGGCACCGCCGGTCCGCTTCAGGACGCGCTCCGGGGAGATGATCCAGGTCCGCTTCGAGGGGGACCCGCGCCGGGCCTCGGGGGTCCGCCTCGAAGGGGAGGCGCGCCTGGTCTACGTCGGACAGCTCGGCGAGGAGGCGACTCGGGGCTTCTCGCCACTGCGCTGAGGCGGTGGGCAGCCTCGCGGGAGGTCCATGGACCTCGGGTCGGGGAAGAAGACCGTCGGCCGCCCGGTGCGCCTCCTGACCGGCTGGTCCCTGACGATCGCGGGGCTCCTGCTGGGCCCGGTACCGATCGTGCCGGGGTTCGTCCTCTTGATCCCAGGTCTCGCGCTCCTGTGCTCCGAGAGCCGCTGGATGCGCGCGCTCCTCCGCCGCCACCGCGAGAAGCGGCTGCTGCGTCGCGCCATGCGCGAGGCGGAGCGCGTCGGCATCAAGATCGATCTGGAGCGGGACGAGGAGGCCGACGGCCGGGGCGGCCCGCCGGCGCGCTGAGCCGCGCCGTCGGACGGGGCTGCGCGCCGAGGTGGCGCGACGGGCAGTGGGGGTTCAG
>WNGM01002053.1_pt1 | contig 29583 bp, 29 predicted proteins | sample 5400571 | NCBI WGS metagenome assembly WNGM01 (sample SAMN13153378, study PRJNA577476) | soil metagenome | isolation source: 100 cm soil or saprolite under Garry oak tree replicate 2 | place: USA:California | collected 2016-06-15 | reverse complement strand
CGAGCTGTGCAAACCGGCGATCGAGCGCAAAGAGCCGGTCCGACTGGACCTCCCCATCCGCAACGTGAACCGGACCGTTGGGACGATCCTCTCCAGTGAGATCGCCAAGCGCTACCGGCTGGAGGGCCTGCCGCCCGACACGATCCACATCAAGTTCACGGGCTCGGCCGGCCAGTCGTTCGGGGCGTTCCTGGCCCGCGGCGTGACGCTGGAACTCGAGGGCGAGTCCAACGACTACCTGGGCAAGGGCCTGTGCGGCGGGAAGATCATTGTCTATCCTCCCAAGGGCTCCACGTTCGTGCCCGAAGAGACCATCCTGATCGGCAACACCTCCCTCTACGGCGCCACCCAGGGCGAGTCCTACTTCTACGGGACCGCCGGCGAGCGCTTCGCCGTGCGCAACAGCGGCGCCTGGGCTGTCATCGAAGGCACCGGCGACCACGGCTGCGAGTACATGACCGGCGGGGTGGTCGTGGTCCTCGGCAGGACCGGACGGAACTTCGCGGCCGGGATGTCCGGCGGGATCGCCTTCGTCCTGAACGAGGACGGCAAGTTCGAGTCACGCTGCAACATGGGCATGGTCGAGCTGGAGAAGGTCGTCACCGCCGAGGACAAGCAGACCCTGCGGCGCATGATCGAGGCCCACCTCAAGTACACCGGCAGCCGCAAGGCCAAGCTCGTGCTCGACGCCTGGGAGACGATGCTGCCGAAGTTCGTCAAGATCATGCCGATCGATTACAAACGAGTGCTGGCGGAGCGGAAGGCGGCGGCCGCCAAGGGGCAGGCGCAGAAGGACAAGGAACTCGTGACCCATGGCTGATCCGAAAGGCTTTTTGAAATATCCCCGCGAAGGCCCCAAGCGCCGGCCGGTCGAGCTGCGCATTCAGGACTGGAGGGAATTCTACGAGCCGATTCCCGAGGACAAGCTCAAGGCCCAGGGCGCGCGGTGCATGGACTGCGGCGTGCCCTTCTGCCAGAGCAACCACGGCTGCCCGGTCGTGAACCTGATCCCCGAGTGGAACGACCTCGTCCACCGGGGCCGGTGGAAGGACGCCCTCAAGGCCCTGCACGCGACCAACAACTTCCCCGAGTTCACGGGGCGCCTGTGTCCGGCCCCCTGTGAGTCGGCCTGCGTCCTGGGAATCAACAGCGACCCGGTGTCCATCCGGATCATCGAGTGGAACATCATTGACAAGGGGTTCGACGAGGGCTGGGTGGCGCCTGTCCTGCCGGTCGCCCGCACCGCCAGGACCGTGGCCGTCGTAGGCTCCGGGCCAGCCGGCCTCGCCGCCGCGCAGCAGCTCGCGCGCGAGGGCCACCGCGTGACGGTCTTCGAGAAGGCGGATCGCATCGGCGGGTTGCTCCGCTACGGCATCCCTGACTTCAAGATGGAGAAGTGGGTGATCGACCGGCGGCTGGAGCAGATGAAGGCCGAAGGAGTGGAGTTTCGGACCAACATCCACGTCGGCGTGGACATCAGCGCGGACGAGCTACGCCGGCAGTTCGACGTGGTCTGCCTGGCGCTCGGCGCCGAGCTGGCGCGCGAGCTCCCGGTGCCGGGACGCGAACTGAAGGGCATCCACCCGGCCATGGACTACCTCGTCCAGCAGAACAAGCGCAACGCCGGTGATACCATCACGGACGAGCCGATCACAGCCAAGGGCAAGCGCGTCGTCATCATCGGCGGCGGCGACACCGGCTCCGACTGCCTGGGCACGACCCACCGGCAGGGCTGCCTCGAAGTCCACCAGTTCGAGCTGCTCCCCGAGCCTCCTCCCGCTCGCGCCGAGTCCACCCCCTGGCCGCTCTGGCCGATGCAGCTGCGCTCCTCGCACGCGCATGAGGAAGGCTGCGACCGCCAGTGGAGCGTCTCAACGACCCGGTTCAGCGGGCATAACGGCCATGTCACGAAGTTGCATGCGCACCGGGTCACGTTTGAGAACGGCCGGTTCATCCCCATGCCCGGCACCGAGTTTGAGATGGAGGTGAACCTGGTCCTGTTGGCGATGGGCTTCACCGGCCCGGTGAAGAACGGGCTGCTCGACAGCCTGGGCGTGAAGTATGACGCGCGCGGCAGCGTGGCGGTAGACGAGAACTACATGACCAGCGTGGAAGGCGTGTTCGCCGGCGGCGACGTCAAGCGCGGCGCCTCGCTGATCGTGTGGGCCATCGCCGAGGGTCGCAAGATGGCCGCCGGCGTGGACAAATATCTCCGCGCCGGGCAACGAGTCGCCGTCGCCGTCTAAGCCGGCCCTTCCCAGTCGATCCCGTAGGTCCGACGCTCTTCCTGAACATCCTTGACCCTCTCCTCTGGCTTCTCTACCATAGCCCCGGACACCCATCCATGCGCTATTCCACCGTCTGCATCGAATCCATCGGGTACGAGCTACCCAAGCACGTGGTCACCTCGGCCGAGATCGAGGCGCGCCTCTCGCCGCTCTACGACCGGCTCCAACTCCCCTACGGGCGGCTGGAGATGATGAGCGGCATCCGGGAGCGGCGATTCTGGGACGACGGCGTGAATCCCAGCGACACCGCCGCACTGGCGGGGCGCAAGGCGCTCGACCAGGCCGGGGTCCTCGGCCATGAGATCGAGTGCATCCTCAACTGCTCCGTTTCACGGGACTTCCTCGAGCCCGCGACCGCCTCGGTCGTCCACGAGCGCTTGAAGATCTCGCCCAAGGCCGCGCTCTTCGACATCTCGAACGCCTGCCTCGGCATGCTCAACGGGATGGCGGTGCTGGCCAACATGATCGAGCTGGGGCAGATCACGCGCGGGCTCCTCGTCGCCGGGGAGAACGGCAAGCCGCTGGTCGAGACGACGATCCGGCAGTTGCTCGCGGACCCCACCATGACCCGCAAGAAATTCAAGGACGCTTTCGCGTCCTTGACCATCGGCTCTGGCGCGGCCGCCGTCGTCATGACGCATGCTTCCCTGTCCAAGAGCGGCCATCGGCTTGCCGGCGGCATCGTGCGGACCGACTCGGACCAGAACTACCTGTGCCGCGGCAGCGCGGATACGGGCCTGGACTCCAGCAGCCAGCCGGAAATGTCCACCCAGTCAGAAGAGCTCCTGCGCCGAGGGTGCGCGCTGGCCGGCCGGACCTGGGAGGATTTCAAGCAGGAGCTGGGCTGGACCGACGCCGACGTGACCAAGACCTTCTGCCACCAGGTGGGCGTCGCGCACCGTCGCCTGCTCTTTGAGACCCTGAAGCTCAACCCCGCGATCGACTACCCGACCGTCGAGTTCCTGGGCAACGTGGGCTCCGCCTCCTTGCCAATCACGATGGCGCTCAGCATCGAAGCGGGGAACGTCACGCGCGCGGAGAAGCTGGCCTTGCTGGGCATCGGCAGCGGCCTGAACTGCATGATGCTGGGCGTCGTCTGGTAAGGCGTGTAGTGGCCTTCCGGGACCTCTACCCGTTTCGCTCGCATTACTTGACGCTCTCAGGCTGGAAGTACCACTATGTCGATGAAGGGTCCGGCGATCCGCTCGTCATGCTCCACGGCAACCCGACCTGGTCGTTCTATTACCGCGCCCTGATCGCCGCGTTCAGCCACACGCACCGGGTCGTCGCGCCCGACCACATGGGCTGCGGGCTGTCCGACAAACCCCAAGCGTACTCATACACCCTCGAGCAACATATCAATAACCTGGAAGCCCTGCTGGACACGCTCAAGCTGGAGCGCCTCACGCTGTTCCTGCATGATTGGGGCGGGCCCATCGGCATGGGCTACGCCCTGCGCCATCCGGAAAGGGTCAAGCGGTTCGTCGTCTTCAACACCGCGGCGTTTCCCGCGTCCCGGATTCCGTTCCGGATCAACGTCTGCAAGCTGCCCGGCTTCGGCGCGCTGGCGGTCCGCGGGCTGAACGCCTTCGCCGGATTGGCCCCGACGATGGCCTGCGCCAAACACGAACGCATGACCCCGGCCGTCAAGGCCGGCTATCTCGCCCCCTACGACAGCTACGCGAATCGAGTTGCAATCCTGCGCTTCGTGCAGGACATCCCCATGCGCCCGTCGCATCCGACCTACCGGTTGGTGGAGGAGATCGGCAGGGGGCTGGCGCTCTTCAAGGACCATCCGATGCTGATCATCTGGGGCGCACTGGACTGGTGCTTCACCGCCGACTTCCTGAAAGAGTGGCAGGCGCAGTTCCCGAAGGCGGAGGTGCGTCTGGTGCCGGACGCCGGCCACTACGTGGTGGAGGACGCGTACGAACGCATCACCCCTTGGGTGCGCGAGTTCCTCGCCAAGCATCCGATCGCATGACGCTCATGGCCTCACACCCTGCCGCAGCCACGGAGCCCGCGCTCCTCAACATCGCCGCCCACCTCCCGCTCATGGCGGACCGCCGCCCTGACCAGCCGGCGGTCATCGACCCCCAAGTCGGTGCTCGCCTGACGTTCCGGCAACTCAACGAGGAATGCGATCGCTACGCCTGGGGGCTGAGCCGCCTGGGCGTGGGACGCGGCACCCGCACGTTGTTGATGGTGAAGCCGGGCGGAGACTTCTTCTGCCTGACCTTCGCCCTCTTCAAGCTGGGCGCGGTGCCGGTGCTGATCGATCCCGGCATGGGCAAGGCGAATCTCCTGGGCTGCATCGGGGAGGCCGCACCCGAAGCCTTCATCGCCATCCCTGTCGCGCACGCGGCCCGCGTCTTCTCCCCGCGCGCGTTCCGCAGCGTGAAGATAGCGGTCACGGTCGGGCGGCGGTGGTTCTGGGGCGGCCCCACGCTGGCCCGGATCCGTGAAGTCTCCTGGCAGGCGTGTCCCTGTGCGCCGACGCACGCGAGCGACACCGCTGCAATCCTGTTCACCTCCGGCAGCACAGGCGCGCCCAAGGGCGTCGTGTACGATCACGGGATGTTCGCCGCGCAGGTATGCGAACTGCGCGACTTCTACGGCATCCGAGAAGGCGAGGTGGACCTGGCTGCCTTTCCGCTCTTCGCCCTCTTCAGCGTAGCCATGGGCGTGACCGTCGTCATTCCCGACTTGGACCCCACCCGGCCGGCTCAGGTGGATCCCGCCACGTTCGTCGCCGCCATCCAACAGTACAGCGCCTCGCAGTCGTTCGGCTCGCCTGCCATCTGGGACCGCGTGGGTCAGTACTGCGTGGAGCGGAACCTCACGCTGCCCTCTCTCCGGCGCGTGCTCATGGCCGGAGCGCCCGTGTCGCCAACGGTGCTGGAGCGGGTCCGCCACATCCTGTCCGACTCCGCAGAGGCACACACGCCCTACGGCGCGACGGAAGCTCTGCCTGTCTCCTCCATCACCGCACGTGAAGTCCTGCGCGAGACCGCCGCACTCACCCGCGCCGGCCAAGGCACCTGTGTCGGCAGGCCGTTTCCGGGGATCAGCCTACGGGTGATCCGCATCACCGACGAGGTGATTCCAGCCTGGGACGACCGGCTGGTCCTCCCACGCGGCCAGATCGGCGAGCTGGTCGTCAAAGGCCCCGTCGTCACCCGCGAATATTTTCGGCGCGAGCGGGATAGCGCGCTCGCCAAGATCAAGGACGGCGACGCCTGGTGGCACCGCATGGGCGATGTTGGCTACCTGGACGAGCAGGGCCGGGCCTGGTATTGCGGGCGCACGGCGGATCGCGTGCAGACCGCCTCCGACACGCTCTTCACCGACCCCTGCGAGGCGGTCTTCAACCAGCACCCGGACGTGTTTCGCTCGGCCCTCGTGGGGATCGGGCCTGCGGGGCACCAACGCCCGGTGATCGTCATCGAGCCGTTGGGCGCGGCCTATCCGGTCACCGCGGGGATCAGCATAGTGCTGTTCCATCGGGCTTTTCCGGTGGACGTGCGCCACAACGTGAAGATCGCCAGGGACAAGCTGGCCCTGTGGGCCGCGGAGCAGGTGCAATGAAGGCGCTGATCACCGGCGGCGGGGGTTTTCTCGGCCGGTCCATCGTGATGAAGCTGCTGGCGGGGGGGGACACCGTGCGGGTCTTGGGTCGCCGGCCTTATCCTGATCTGGCAGCGTTGGGCGTCGAGACGGTCCTCGGCGACCTTCAGGATGCAGCGGCCGTCCAGTCCGCGTGCCTCGGGATGGACACCGTCTTCCACGTCGCAGCGCGGGCGGGCTACTGGGGCTCGTGGGATTCCTACTACGGCCCTAACGTCATCGGCACAGAGAACGTGCTGAGCGGCTGCCGGAAAGCCGGCGTGCGGAAACTGATCTACACCAGCACACCGAGCGTCGTGTCGGCCCGCGGCAATCTGGAACACGTGGATGAGCGCGTGCCCTACGGGGAAGAGTTCGCGTGCCCCTATCCGGCCACTAAGGCCCAGGCCGAGCAGCTCGTTCTCAAGGCAAATGGCACGGACGGTCTCCTGACGGTCTCCGTGCGACCCCATTTGATTTTCGGGCCGGGGGACCCGCATCTGTTTCCGCGAATCATCGAGCGGGGCCAGAACGGCCAGTTGATCCAGGTGGGGAACGGCGCCAACAAGGTCGACGTCGTCTACGTGGAGAATGCGGCCGACGCGCACCTCCTGGCCGCCGACCGGCTGGGCCAGGCCCCGATCGACGGCCAGGCATACTTCATCTCCCAGGGGGCGCCCGTGGTGCTCTGGGCCTGGATCAACACGATCCTTGAACGGCTGGGCCTCCCGAGAATCCAACGGAAAATGACCTACCGAACGGCGAGGACTGTTGGAGCAATCCTGGAAATAGCCTATACTGTGCTCCCGCTGCGGGGGGAACCGCAGATGACCCGGTTCCTGGCCGATCAGTTGGCCACCTCGCATTACTTCGATATTTCCAAGGCGCGGCAGGAACTCGGGTACGAGCCGCGGATCAGCACCGAAGAAGGGTTGGAGATCACCTTGAAGAGCTTTGCAGGCTGCATGACTCGCGCGACATGAACAACCACCGCCGCATCGTCATCACCGGCATCGGACTCACGTCGCCCAACGGCAACACCCTCGCCGAGTACAGGGCGAATCTCCTCAAGGGGGTCTCCGGCGTCGTCTGGTTCGAGACCCGCTACATGGGCAAAGTGCTCGCGGGTGTCTGCACCTACGATCCCCTTAAGCACCAGATGAAGAAGGAGGTCCGTCGAGGCACCAGGGCCGGCTCCATCTCGATCTATTGTTGCCAGGAAGCGGTGGCGGACGCCAAGCTCGATGTCCCGGCCCTCGACAAGAACCGCGTCGGGGTCTATCTGGGCATCACCGAGCACGGCAACGTGGAGACAGAGAACGAGATCTACAACATCAGCCAGTTCAACAACGACACTAAGTTCTGGTCCCACCACCACAATCCCCGCACGGTCGCCAACTCCCCGGCGGGCGAGGTCACGCTGAACATGGGGATCACCGGCCCCCACTATACGATCGGCGCCGCCTGCGCCGCGGGGAACGCCGGCGTGATCCAGGGCGCTCAGATGCTGCTGCTGGACGAGGTGGACGTGGCCCTGGCCGGCGGGGTCTCAGAGAGCATCCATACATTCGGCATCTTCGCCAGCTTCGCGAGCCAGAACGCACTGGCGAGCCACCCCAACCCGACCAAGGCCTCACGGCCCTTCGACCGTGACCGGAACGGCATCGTGTGCTCGGAAGGGGGCTGCGTCTTCGTGCTCGAACGCCTGGACCACGCCGAAGCCCGTGGCGCCCGGATCTACGGCGAGATCGTGGGCTACCATATGAACTCGGACGCGTCGGACTTCGTGCTCCCCAACGCCCAGCGTCACGTGGAGTGCATGCAGGCGGCGCTGAAGCGGGCTGGCATCGCCCCCCAGGACATCGACATCGTCAGCACGCACGCGACGGCGACCCCTCTCGGGGACATCCAGGAGTGCCAGGCGCTGCGCACGGTGTTTGCCGACTGCCCCAAGACGCACTTCAACAACACGAAGAGCTTCATCGGCCATGCCATGGGGGCCGCCGGGGCCCTGGAATTGGCAGGAAATCTGCCGGCTTTTGACGACGGCGTCGTCCACCCAACCATCAACGTGGACCACTTGGACCCCCAGTGCGAAGTCCCGAATCTGGTGCTGAACACCCCGAAAAAACTGCCCAGGGTTGACTATATCCTGAACAATTCGTCCGGTATGTTGGGCATCAACTCGGTAGTTATTGTAAAACGAGTTTAAATCGTGTATTTTCACTCGCCAACTGCGAACGGCCTACCTCGGGGAAGTCTCGATATGACGAACGAGCAGATCAGGCAAGCCGTCCTTCAGATCATCAGCGTGATCGCACCCGATGAGGACCTCACCCACGTGAAGAGCGACGTGCCTCTCCGAGACCAGCTCGAACTGGACTCGATGGACTTCCTGGACATCGTGATGGAGCTGCGGAAGCGGTACAGCGTCGAAGTGCCGGAAGCCGACTACGGGCAGTTGGCCAGCCTGGACAGTTGCGTGACCTACCTCGCGCCCAAGCTCAAAGACAAGTAACTGGGCCTTTGACAGCCCCCAGCCGGACTGATACCGTTCCCCTCGGACGAGCGTGACCGAGAGGGTCGCCATGCCTCCGACTCACTATGACGTCATCATCATCGGCGCGGGCATGTCGGGCCTGGCAGCCGCGATCCGCCTGGCCTACTTCGAGAAAAGAGTGCTCGTGCTGGAGCGCCACTACGCGGCCGGCGGCCTGAACTCTTACTACGCGCTGGGCGGCTATCAGTTCGACGTCGGCCTGCACGCCATGACCAACTACGTGCCGCCGGGCACCCGCGGCGCCCCCCTCACGAAGATCTGCCGGCAATTGCGGCTCACGCTCGAGGACTTTGCCTTAGTGCCCCAGTACCAGTCCGAGATCCGGTTCCCCGGCATCACGCTCCGTTTCAACAACGACTTTCAGTTCTTCATCCAGGAGGTCATCGAGCACTTCCCTGCCCAGAAGGACAATTTCCTCCGTCTCGTGCGCTGCATCCAGGAGTACGACGAGCTCGACCTCGAAGCAAAACCCATGTCCGGCCGGCGGATCGTCTCCAGCTTCCTGACCGATCCCTTGCTGATCGATATGCTCTTCTGCCCGCTGATGATCTACGGCAACGCGGCAGAGCGCGACATGGAATTCGGCCAGTTCGTCGTGATGTTCAAGAGCATCTTCTGCGAGGGCCTGGCCCGGCCCCGCGAAGGGGTTCGACGCATCATTAACGTCTTGCGCCGGAAAGTGCGGGAGGTCGGCGGCACCGTCCGCATGCGGTGCGGGGTGAAGGCCCTGCACGTCGAGGACGGGCATGTCCGCTCCGTGGAACTCGACAACGGCGGGACGCTCACGGCCGACACCATTCTCTCCTCCGCCGGCTACGTCGAGACCCTGCGGCTCTGCGACGACGGCGACCCGGAGCCGCTCGCCCCGCTCGCAGGGCGACTGTCGTTCGTGGAGATCATCTCCATCCTGGATACGCCGATGAAATCGCTCGGCCACAACAGCACGATTGTGTTCTATAACACCGAAAAGGACTTCCACTACGAGGTGCCCAAGGACCTCGTGGACCCGCGGAGCGGCGTGATCTGCTGTTCCGACAACTTTCTCTACACCAAGCCTCTTCCCAAGAGCATGATCCGCATGACCTGCCTGGCCAACTTCGACGGCTGGAGCACGCTCCCGGAGGCGGATTACGTGGCGGCAAAGGCGGAATGGCTTCCGAGGATCCACAGGGAAGTGCTACAATTCATCCCCGATTTCCGGGATCACATCGTGTTCACGGACTTCTTCACGCCTCGGACCATCAAGTACTGGACCGGCCATCTGAATGGGGCGGTGTACGGCATGCCGAACAAATGCAAGACGGGACGAACGCACCTGGAGAACCTGTTCATCTGCGGGAACGACCAGGGCTTTTTGGGAATCGTGGGCGCGATGCTGAGCGGCATCTCGATGGCCAACCTGCACGTGCTGAAGAAATAATGGCGCAAGACTGGCTCAGAGACGTCAAGCCCGCGTACGACGTGATCGTCATCGGCTCGGGGCTCGCCGGCCTGACCGCCGCCAACCGGCTGGCGACCTGCGGCTATTCGGTCCTGTTGCTGGAGCACCACTACAACTTCGGCGGCATGGCGACGTGGTTCAAGCGGAAAGGCGGGCACATCTTCGACATCTCTCTCCACGGCTTCCCGATCGGCATGGTCAAGACCTGCCGCAAGTACTGGACGGCCGACATCGCGGAGTCCGTCGTCCAGCTCAATGGCATCCGCTTCGACAATCCCCAGTTCTCCTTCACGACGACCTTCGACAAGGCCGACTTCACCGACAAGCTGGTCAATCACTTCAAGATCCCCGTGGAGAGGGTCGAGGAGTTCTTCAAGTTCGTCCGCAGCATGAACTTCTACGATGACCAGAAGATGACAATCCGCGAACTCTTCGAGCGCTACTTTCCCGGCCGCCTCGACGTGTGGCGCCTGCTGATGGAGCCGATCGCCTATGCCAACGGCTCCACGCTCGACGACCCCGCCATCACCTTCGGGATTGTCTTCTCCAACTTCATGAGCAAGGGGGTCTACACCTTCCAGGGCGGCACGGACAAGCTCATCATGAAGATGAAGGCGACGCTCAAAGCCAACAAAGTGGACCTCCGTCACCATGCGCTGGTGGAGAAGGTGCTGGTCGAGAAGGGCCGGGTGAGCGGCGTGATCTGCAACGGTCGGACGATCTGCGCCAAGGCTGTCCTGTCGAACGCCAACCTCAAATCCACCATCCACAAACTGGTGGGAGACGAGCACTTCGATCCGGACTTCCTCCGAGAGGCCGCCGCGGTCCGCCTCAACAGCAGCAGTTGCCAAGTGTACATGGGCATCCGCAAGGGCGAGTCCATCCCCTACGTCGGGGACCTGTTCTTCACCTCGACCCACCCGGTGTTCGACTCAGAAGCCTTGAACGCCATCGACGTGACGAGCCGCACCTATTCCTTCTACTATCCGGACACCCGGCCTGGGTCTGACCGCTACTCGATCGTCTGCTCGACCAACGCCAACTATGAGGACTGGATCACGCTGTCGGAAGAAGACTACAAGCGCGCGAAGGAGACGCTCATCAAAGGCGTGGTGGAGACCCTCGAGAAATATCTCACCGGTGTCTCCGCCAAGATCGACCATCTGGAAGCGTCCACGCCACGAACGTTCGAGTACTACACCCGTCACGTGGGGGGCGCGTCGTTCGGCACCAAGTTCGAGGGCTTGAAGATCAGCCAGAACCTGCCCAAGCAGATGGGCGGGCTCTTTCACGCGGGATCCGTCGGCATCATCATGTCCGGCTGGCTGGGCGCCATCAATTACGGGGTTATCGTGGCGAACGAGGTGGACAAGTACCTGCTGCAAGGGGCATCGCCGTCAGCCGAAGACGCAACGGCCCCGGCCATGAGTGCAACAGAGTAGCGCGGTGTTTGACTTTCGCGACCAGACGGTCGTCGTCACCGGGGGCACCCGCGGCATCGGACGGGCCATCACCAGGCGATTCCTCGACGCCGGCGCGACGGTTGTGGCCACCTACACGGCCAACGACGCGGCGAAAGACGAATTCCAAGACTCCCTGGGACCGGCCGCCAGGAATCTCCACCTGTGCAAGTTCGACGTCGCCGATTACGCGCAGGTCGAAGCCTTCTACAAGGACTTCGACACGCAGCACAAGAATTTCTTTGTCCTCGTCAACAATTCCGGCATCCGCAAGGACGCGGTCCTGGCAATGATGAGGCCGGAGGACTGGCAGAAGGTGTTGGATGTCAACCTCACCGGCGTCTTCTACATGTCCAAGCTGGCCGTGCACCGGTTCATGGCGAACCGCTACGGCCGCATCATCACGATCACCTCGCCCGCCAGCCGCTTCGGGTTCGAGGGCCAGGCGAACTACGCCGCGTCCAAGGCCGGCCAGATTGCGATGTCCCGTTCGCTGTCGAAGGAAGTGGCCTCCCGCGGGATCACGGTGAACTGCGTGTCGCCGGGGTTCATTGATACGGAATTCCTGGCGGGCCTTTCGGAGAAGCTCCGCAAGGAGTACCTCGCCTCAATCCCGCTGAAACGGTTCGGAACGCCCGACGAGGTCGCGGCCTGCGTGCTGTTCCTGTCCTCCCGCGAGGCCGGCTATATCACGGGGTCGGTGCTGTCGGTGGACGGAGGGCTGTAGCGTGAGCCACCGCACGGAGGAGATTCTCACGCTGATCCCCCACCGTCCCCCGTTCCTCTTTCTGGACGAGATCCTCGAGCGAGACGACCGCCACATCAAGGCCGTCAAGACCCTGCACGCGGATGAGCCGTACCTGGCCGGGCACTATCCGGGCCGGCCCCTCATGCCGGGCGTCCTGATCTGCGAATGCGTGTTCCAGGCGGGCGCGGCGCTGCTCTTCGGCCGGAGCGGACTCGATCCGCGGAGGGTCCCGGTGCTGACCAAGATCCAGAATGCCCGCTTCCGGCGGCCGGTCTTCCCGGGTGCCAGGCTGGTCATCGAGGCAGAGATCCGGGAGGAGGTCGGGCCCGCCCTGATCATGAAGGGTTCGGTCAGCGTGGAGGGCCTGAACGTGCTGCGCACCGAATTCGTCGTCGCCATGGCGGACGTTGGCGACGGCCCGACTATGGGAGGCCTGGCGTGAGTTTTCTCGGACTCGACGGCAAGACCATCGTCGTCTTCGGCGTGGCCAACAAGAAGAGCGTCGCCTACCAGATTGGTCAGGTGCTCGAAGCGGAAGGCGCCGCCGTGGTCTATGTCGTCCGGTCGAAGGAACGCCAGGACAGCGTGGCGAAGCTCCTGCCCAAAGCTGACATTCACGTGTGCGACGTCTCACGCGACGAGGAGATTCTCGCCGTGGCCCGCGAGATCACGAAAGTTCATCCGGCGATCCACGGGCTCGTCCACTCGATCGCTTTTCTTGATTACGAAGGCGGGATCAAGCCCTTCCACGAGACGACCCGGAAGGCATTCCTACAGTCCGTGGACATCTCGTGCTACTCCCTCGTCGCCATCGCGAACGCCTTCAAGAACCACCTCGCGCGCGACGCCTCCGTGGTGGTGGTCTCCATCTCCACCACCAAGATGGCGGCCGAGAACTACGGCATCATGGGCCCGGTGAAGGCCGCGCTGGACTCGGCCATCTGCTTCCTGGCCCAATCGTTTAGTTCGTTCTCCAACGTCCGCTTCAACTCGGTCAACCCCGGGCTGCTCAAGACCTCCGCCTCGGCTGGCATCCCCGGTTACGCGGATTACTATCTGTACGCGGAAAAGCTGACGCTGCGAAAGAAAGGGGTGACGACGCAGGAAGTCGCCAACGCGGCGGCGTTTCTGTTGAGCGAGGCGTCCTCGGGAATCAACGCGCAGGGGATCGTCCTGGACGCCGGCATGTCCGTGAACTACTTCGATAAGGACGTGATGAAGCGGGCGCTGAAGCCTGATTGATCTTATGGCGGGTCCTGTCACCGAGCCACCCTGACGTGCTCATGGCCTTTCGCCGTCGCAGCCCCGCAGACTCGGCTGCAGTCCATTCCGCTCCGCCAGGGTCCCGCTCGGCGCCACCCACCCCTTAAACTAAGGTTGGCCTTTCAGGTGTCTCCCCCACTTTGATTGCAAGATTCGCCCGATGGTTCCGGGCGAGTCTCGACTCTATAATCAGCGGTATCTAAGAAGACCGTTTGCCGTGCGGGCGTACAGGGCTCGCTGGTGGCAGGTGATTCATGTTGGAGAGCTTGCTTCTTACACTCTGGCTCATGTCAGCTTCAATGCCGGAAGGCTGTGTCGTGACGGGCACGGTTTTTCATTCAACGGAGCAGACCTTTGCACTGCTCCACAGCAACTGCCTCATCGAGATCCAGCGACACGATCGCTGGATCCTCATGACGTCGCCGCAATGGGTCGTCGCAGTGGAGATACCGCCGATGCCCGGGAAATGCCAGTTTACCTACACCTGGGGCTCGCCCTGGGCTCTGTTTGGAGCGGGACCGACGACTAGCGAGTGGGTGCCCGTGGCAGTGGGGCATCAAACAGGTCTGTAGTGCGCGCTCACACGGACTTGGCCGGGCCGGTGGTCTTGCGCAGGAGGATCTCGGAGGAACCGGGGATCAACAAATGCAGGATCGGCCCGATTTCCGTGTAGCCATTCCGCTCGTAAAACCGCCGGGCCAGGTGATTGAAGTCGGACACGCATACGAAGAGGTTCTTGGCCCGGCGAAAGACCACGCTCTCCAGATGGGCCAGGAGCGCTCGGCCATACCCACGGCCCTGGGCTGATGCCGCGATGGCGAATAGCTCCAGATAGTCGCCGAAGAGAAACCGCTGGCGCAGGACCCCGACGCCGACAACGCTTCTTCCGGTCTCGATGACGAACACCTCCCGCCCCTGTAACGGCGTCTCAAACAGGCGCTCCCAGTCCGACGCGGTGTAGCCGAGTCTTTTCCAGGGACTCAGATCTCCAAGCAGACGGACCACGTCGGCAAAATCATCCGGCTTGTACGACCTAACGGTTGCTGGCGGTAGGGTCATGGTCCGCCGAAGCGTTGCACCGGCCAAGGAGTTCGGTGACGGTCACCGGCTGAAGGCCCTTTTTCAGCAGCTCTTGCGACAGGTCCTCCACCACGGCGCGGGTGTGCAGGCCTTTGCCGTTGGCATGAAAGACGACGATGCTGCCGCCGCGTACCTTTGTTCGCAGGTCCCCGAGCATCCGCTCAGGGGACAGGTGCGGATCGGGGTCCCCGGAGACAGCACTCCAGAGAATGAACTGCAAACCGAGCGCCTGTGCAATCTCTACAGTGGTGTCATCGTACTCGCCGTACGGCGGCCTGAACAGCAACCCGCGATAGCCATACCGCTTCTGGAGCGTGAGGACCGGCCTGCTGATCTCGGCGCGCTGGTGGTCCGCGTCCAGCGCCGGCAGGTGGGCGTGGACCTGCCCGTGCGTTCCGACCTCAAAGAAGGGGACGGCCAAGAGCGCCTTGACCTCGGCCTCATGTTTTGTGATCCACCGGCCTGACAGGAAGAACGTGGCCGGAATTCGGCGCTCCGTGAGCATGTCAATCAAGGGAGCGTCGTACCCGGCTCCCTCGCGCACCGGACACATGTCAAAGGTCAAAGCCACGGCCTTGCAACTCGACGGGCCGGATCGGATGGGTTGAGCCGCACCGTCGGCGGCAGGCACGACGGCGCTCACAAGGAGCGCGCAAACGGCAAGCGTTCTCTTCAGCGTCACGGCTTCTTTTCTGGCGCAGCCTTCGGCGGAGGTTCTACCTTGAGGATGTTGACGTCGAACGTGAGATCCTTGCCGGCGAGCGGATGATTGGTGTCGATCACCACCGAGTCGCCTTTGATCTCCAGCACCTTGGCCGGCTGGCCAGAGGCCGATCGAAGCATGGTGCCTGCTTTCGCCTCCGGTGGCACGTTCTTCTTCGGCACCGTGATGATCTTCGCCTTATCGTAGAGGCCATACGCGTCCGCCGCCGGTATCGCCACGCGCTTTTTGTCTCCGGCCTTCAGGCCGGTCAACGCCTTCTCCAGGCCGGGAATGATCTGGTGGACGCCGTGCACGTAGGAGAACGGCGTCTGGCCGGCGGTGCTGTCCGCGACCGTCTTGTCCGGCAGTGTGAGCGTATACTCCATGGTCACTCGCATCCCGTCCGCGATCTGCGACGCCTTCTCGTCAGCGGCCTGACCGTCCAGCCACGTCCCGCTCACGACCAACGCCGCCGCCATCGCCGCAATCCATACCCGCTTCATGGTCCACTCCTTTCTTCTGTCATATACGGCCAGCTTAGCACAGCCTCCCTGCGGTTTGAGAGTAAAAACTCTCCTCGCTCGGACAAAGAATCTGGTAAGATGCGCGTCGCCATGAAGCTGCATCCCGTCATCCTGCCGCTCACGACGGAGGAGCAAGGCCTGCGCGGGCGCGCGCGCCTGCAGGCCCAGAGCCAGCGGGCACGCGAGGCGCTGGCCCGCAGCTGCGAGGCGAGCGGCGTCAGGCTCGGGCCGCTGGAGAAGGGCGACCGTAACACCCCGCTTCCCTTCCAAGGCACCTTCTGGTCCCTCTCGCACAAGCCGCGGTTCGTGGCGGCCGTCGTGGGCCCGGCGCCCATCGGCATTGACATCGAGGAGATCACGCCCCGGACCGAGGGGCTCCTTGATTACATCGCGAGGAAAGCCGAGTGGGCGCTGGCGGATCGGACCTGGGAGACGTTCTTCCGCTTCTGGACGGCGAAAGAGGCCGTGCTGAAAGCCGTCGGCGTGGGCCTCGCGCACCTTAAGAAGGCCCGCATCCACGCGATCCTCGACACGGACAACCTCATCATGGACTATGCCTCCCGGCTCTGGCACGTGCGCCACTTCCGCTTCCAGAACCACATCGTCTCGCTGACGCACGAGGGACACGAGATCGCCTGGAACCTTGTGCTAGAACCCCACGCCCTCGACGACTCCGTACCCATTCCACCGCAGCCACAGGCATAAGAGAAGCAGCACGGCGAGCCCGGCCAGCACCGCGTAATCGGGCGCTGTGAAGCGACTCTCGCCGGCGCTCGCGCGAGTCGCGCGCGGGTCGAACCCCTTGGCTTCCAACGCCATCGCCAGCAGCAGGGTCTGGCGGATCACGTGCGTCATCATGGGGATCATGAGCGGCACGTAGCGCCCGGCCCGGGCCACGACGTTGCCGCCCTGCAGGTCCAGGCCGCGCGCCTGCTGCGCCTGGACGACAGCATGCGCCGTGCTCAGGAACGCCGGCACCCAGCGAAAGGCGAGCGAGCACGCAAAGGCCATCGGAGCCGGCAATCCCAGGCGCTGCAAGCCGGCGGTGAAATCCTCGACCCGCGTCGTGGACAGGACGACCACCCCGGCGATCACCATCACGTCCAGGCGGAGGCCCATCGCCAGGCTGAAGGCCACGGTCCTGGCGAGCGGGCCCTTGACGAACAGCGGCCAGAGGACGAGGCAGTACAGGAACAGCAACAGCAGGAGCACCCACAGCTTTTTCAGATTCGGCAGGCAGCGCCCCAGCACGGCCAGGCCCAACAGGGCCACCAGCCAGCTCGCCTGCAGGGCGGGCTGGCTGAACAGGAGGGCCACGGTGAAGATCGCCAGCAGGCCCAAGATCTTCGTCCGGGCATCCAGCCGGTGGAGCACGGTGTCGGCCTCTCGATAGAGAAAGAGTCCCATCACACGATCCGGAAGCAGGATTCCAGTTCCTCAAGCGTCAACAGCGTCCTGCCGTACTGCTGGGTGAACCGCGGGATCTGCGGCACGCGCAAGCCCAGGGGCTCCAAGCGCTCGGGCTGCGCAAACACGGTGCGGGTCCGGTCATCCGCCACGACTCTCCCCGCCTGCATGACCACGCACCGCGCGGCGTATTCGGCCGCCACCCACATGAGGTGCGTGATCATCACGATCGTATGGCCGGCCTGGTTGAGCCGGCGGATCAACGCCATCATTCCGCGAATCTCCCGGTAGTCCAGCCCGGTGGTCGGCTCGTCGAAGATCAGGATGTCCGGCCTGGTCGCCAGGACCGACGCCACCGCGACCCGCTGGCGATCCCCCTTGGTCAGCGAGAATGGATCCGCATCGGCGATCCCGGGCCGGTCCAGCCCGACCGCCTCGAGCGCTTCTCGCACCCGTCCGGGAATGTCGTCAGCCGGCACGCCCAGATTGCGCGGGCCGAACGCGATCTCCTCGGACACGGTGTTGGCGAAGATCTGATGATCGGGATTTTGAAACACGTAGCCGACCACAGAGGCCAGCCGGCCGGCCGTCATCCGGCGCGTGTCCTCGCCGTGAATCCGGACCTCCCCACGGGTGGGCACGAGCAGGCCCTTGCACAGCATGGCGAGCGTCGTCTTGCCGGACCCGTTCGCGCCGACGATGGCGAGGAACTCGCCCTGCCTCACCGTCAGATCAACGCCATCGAGCGCCGACCGCTCGCCCTCGCCATACGCGTACTCGACCGCGCGGGCCTCGATCACCAGCCGCGCACTCGGGTCCGTGGAAGCCGCCGCAACCGGTTCGTCAATCCGGACGCGCTTGTTCTTCAACAGCGCAACGGCCTCCTCCGGGGTGACCGGCAACTCGTCGCGATACCCCAGTCTCGCGAAGAAGGCCGACAGGGGTGGCGGGCGGACGTCGCATTGCTCCATCAAGACCGGCCGTCGCAGCAGGCGGTCCGGCCGGCCGTCCCACACCAGCCCACCCTGCGACAGCAAGCACGCGTGATCGGCCAGGACCACGTCCTCCGTCTCGTGATCGGTGAGGACGACTGTGGCGCCCGTCTCGACCAGTCTTCGGAGAAGCGCGTACAGCGCCGCCCGGCCGGCCGGGTCCAGATCGGTCGTGGGATCGTCCAACACCAGCACAGGAGGACGTGGCGCGAGCACCGACGCGATGGCCACCCGCTGCCGCTCGCCGCCGGACAGGGAGAGCGGATCCCGCGCGCGATAGCCGTCCAGTCCCAAGAGCCTGAGCGTGTCTGCGATGCGGGCGGCGACCGCCTCGCGGGATAGATCTGGACACAGATTGCCGAGGGTGAACGCCAGCTCCCGTTCCACGTTCGTCGAAACGAGCTGGGCCTCGAAATCCTGGAACAGCAAGCCGACCGAACGCGCGTGCTGCGAAACAGTCGCCTGGCGCGTGTCCCTTCCATCGATCAGCACCGTGCCGCTGAGCTCGCCGGGCAGATAGTGGGGAATGAGGCCGTTCAGGCAATAGCAGAGGGTGGATTTCCCGGACCCGCTGCCGCCCAGGACCACGGTCATGGTGCCGGCCTTGACGGACAGCGAGAGGCCATGCAGGGCCGGGCGCGCCGCGCTTCGGTAGGCAAAGCGCAGGTCGCGAATCGTAATGCGCGGTCCATCGGGCGCCGACTGGGCTTCGACCGGGACCGGGCGGCGCTCCCGCACGTCTTGCCGATCGCCCGGGCCGCCCGCATAGAGCAGTCCCCACCGAGCGACGCGCGGATAGAGGAACAGAAGCAGCGGCGGGCCGAGCACCGAGGACATCAGCACGTTGTTGATGAAGATCGCTGGGGCGAGAACCTGGAATGGCAGGAGGCGCATGACGTCAAGGCCCCAGCCGATCGTGCCCGCGCAGGCCAGCGAGGCCAGGATGCAGATCAGCGCGTATTCCAGGATCTGACGGGGAGCGCGCGGCTCGGGCGGGCAGCCCGATGAGAGCGGGCCAAGCCGGCCCCACAAGCGGTACGGCACGTACCCGTAGAGGAAGTTGCCGAGCAGGCCAAAGAGACTGCCGGGGCCCAGGGTGCCGAACAGGTCACCGATGAGGTTGCCGAAGGCGGCGCCCCAGGCCGCGGCCGGGCCGAAGAGGAGCGAGGCAACGACGGGAATCGCGTTGGCGGGGCGAAGCTCGACGAACCCGGGGATGATGGGGATGCCGACCTTGAACGGGATCAGGACGGCGGCGTAAATCGCGGCGATCTGGGCCGCCAGGACGAGCTGGCGCGTGTCCCGCCAGACCTCAAGCAGACCACCCTTCACGGAAGGGCGATCTTGATGTCCCCACCTTCCACTTTGACTTCGTAGCAGCCCACCTTGAGATCGGGCTTCGTCAGGCAGGCGCCCGTCTTCACGTTGTACTGCCAGCCGTGCCATGGACAGGTGACGACGTCACCATCCGTCTCTCCCTCGCCGAGCGGGCCTCCGCGGTGAAGACAGGTGTTGTCGATGACCTGGAATGTACCGTCGAGGTTGAAAACGGCGTATTCCTTTCCGTTCACGCTGGCCACGATTCCGGCGCCCGGCGCCACATCGGCTGTTCCCGCGACTCGCACGAAGTTAGACATGGCCCTTTATCTCCTCTTGGCTCTCTTTTTTTTCGCTGCCGTGGCTGGCTTCTTCGCTTTTCCCCTGGCCGTGCGCTTTTTTTTCGCCGCCTTCTTCTTTACGGCACGAGGCTTGGCTTTCTTCGACTTCTTTACCGGCGCGCGCGACGATGTCTTCGGCTTCGGCTGGGCAGCGACCATAGTGAGCTCTGCCAGGCAGGCTTCCAGGACCTGTCTGCGCTGCTCGATCGCCATGCGAGGAATATCCTGGGCCGCGTCTTCCTGTGCCTGCTGGGGGATGTTCACGATGTTTTCGGCTTCCCCCATGATGGCCAGCCCGTAGGCTTCCAGGAGGTGTGTGTCTTCCCTAAACGTTCTGAGGATGAGCTGTTCGGTTTCCGCATCGAATTCATCCAACGCGGTGGAGTCGGCCTGTCCATGGCGAAAGGCCTCCAGTTTTTTGATCTGAGCGGCGAAGACCAAGGTATCCGGCATAATAAGACCTCCAATCGTTGCAAACTGGCCACCCTTTATACGATACCCTGGGGGCATGGTCAATGCCCCAGGCTGAGAGTAATGGCTTTCTACAGGCAACCGTTTTGCCGAGGGTTTTGTGGCCGGTTGACCACTCCCGGAGGGCCGGGTATCCTAGACACGATGGCGCTCCCTCACAAACACTGTCTCGCAATGGTCATCGTCCCGTTTCTCCTGTTCGCCGCGCCGGGGTGGGCGCAGGAGCAGGCCAAGCCCGCGCCGCCGCGATCGCCCGAGGCCGCGCTCGCGGTGGTCGCCAAACATCTCTCGGACCACTACGCTCTCTACCTCTACGAGTCGCTGACTGCGCAAATCTTGTTTAACGAAGGGATCCTCGAACGTCCCAACTCTCCAAGCGCTCCGAAGGCCAAGGATTCCCTCTGGGCGCTGGGGATTATCTCTGATTCCGTCCTGGCCGAGGAAGAGGACGGGGAATACCTAAATATCGACAAAGTGCCGGAGTTCTTCGAAGACGTCGTCCACCGGTATCTGAACGCGTCACACTACTGGCCGGATCGGGAAATCACGAAGGACACGCGCCGCGAGCACCTGGCAGCCTGGTACTCGATATACCTCATGCTGCTGGTCGGCAACGCGACACAAGAAGAAATCGCGAAGAAACTTCGAAACGGCGCGTTCAACGTCGACCCCGAAATGCTGCAAACCAGAGGGCCGTCTCTCGTGGATCGTCTCAAGAAGGATGGGGCGCTGACCAAGGAAACGTACGCGCTCGTGCAGATCAAACGAGCAGGCCAGGCAGGCCGGGAATCGCTGAGCTTCCCGTCCTATATGGATCGCTGGAAAGCCAAGATCGAGAGCGCGTACGACCTCACTCCCTCACCATAAAACGGTCCCGCTCGTCCCACCGGGGCGTCGTCACGACTAAAAAGACGGCAGGCGCCGGGCCCGTATTGGTGAAGGTATGAACTTGGCCGGGCGAAATCCGCATGACCGACCCGGTCTGGATCGGAATGCGCTCGGTCCCCAGTTGGAATATCCCCTCTCCACGGATCAAGTGCACGATTTCCTGCGTGCGCTTGTGAACATGCGCCGGCAGCGATCCCCGCACTTGCACCAGCAGCCCGCTCATCTCGGGGCTCTCCACCAGCTTGGTGATGCGCAGGGCTTCATCGGGTCCGAGGGGATTGCGTTCCAATTGAGCCAGGAGGTCGGTAAGCTCCGGCCGGGTCGGATCCGTCCGATCCTGCGAGGAAGCCACCGCGCATCCCGCAAGGCAGAGCAAGAGAAGTGGGGTCAGAGTCGATTTCCAAGCCACAATTCTCATCGAAGCAATCTCTCTTAGGAAATCGACTCTGACCCCAGTTCTCAGTCGGCGATGTCGGGAGGGGCCGGGTAGAGTTTCTGAAGCCGTTCGACCAGCGGCAGCGCCTCTGGGGTCGTCTGCCGAGTGGGCGCGCTGGGAGGATGGTCCCAGGACAGTTGCGTGACGCCGTGCTCGGCGAGCGTACTTTTGATCACCGCTACCATTGCCTCGAGCGTCAGTCTTTTCGATCGGGCGGCGGCGTGTCGTGCATCAACGCCCAACAGCGATCGAAGACGGTCCGGCGCACGGAGTCCGGCACGTTGAACGTCTCCAGATCGGAGGTGCACAGAGCCAGCACCATCAGGACGAACTGCAAATCCGGTAGGCCAGGGTTTTCGACGTCCAGCGTCTGCATGAGGCCATTATAGTGAGACTGCTGAAAAAGCTCCAGATGCGAGATGAACTTTTGCAGCAGTCTCAGACTTGGGCGGGCAGGGTCTCGGGGAGATGCTCCTCCTTGCGGGGGAAGCGCTCCTCCAGAATCGTATAGAGCGTCGGCACGAGGAACAGCGTGAGCGTGGTGGACACCAGGAGCCCGCCGATGACAGCCCGGGCCAAAGGCGCATTGGTCTCACCGCCGGTGCCGAGCCCAAGCGCCATCGGCAACAGGCCGAAGACCGTGGCCAGCGAGGTCATGAGGATGGGTCTTAGCCTCGTGCGCGATGCCTTGACGACCGCCTCGTGCAGCTCAATCCCCCGGCGGCGGAGCACGTTCGTGTAGTCCACCAGGAGCACGCCGTTCGAGACCACGATCCCCAGCAACATGATGACGCCCATAAAGGACGTGATCGACAGAGTGGTGCCGGTCAGGAACAGCATCACGATCACACCGGGGAACCCCATCGGGATCGAAAACATGATGATGAAAGGATCAACCAGGGATTTGAATTGGGCGGCCATGACCATGTAGACGAGAATGAGCGCCAGGGGCAAGGCGAGGTAGAGCAAGTTCTCAAAGGCCTCCTGTTGCTGCTGGATCTGTCCGGCCAGGCGGATGCTGAACCCCTCCGGGAGCCGCAGGCTGGCGAATCGCGATTCCAGTTCATTTGCGATGGACCCAAGATCTCGGTCCACTGGATTGGCCGTGATGTGCACCACCCGCTGGAAGTACTTGCGGTCGATTTTCACCGGGCCTGAGTTGAGCTTGAGACTCGCGACGTTCTTCAGCAGGACCGGAGATCCGGACGGCGTGGTGAGGAGGATCCGCTCCAGGTCGCTCAAGTTGCTGCGGTACGGCTCGGCCAGCCACGCGCTGATGTAGTACTCGTTCCCGTTCGACGGGTCGGTGTAAATGATCGGATCGGTCTGGCCGTTGCCGTTGAGCGAATACAGCACCGCGTTGGCCACGTCCGTCTCGCTGATGCCGAGCAGCGCGGCCTTTTCCCGATCCACCACGACGTTGACTTCCGGATAGTTCTCTTCACGGCTGATCTGGATGTCGGCCAGGCCTTTGACCTTGTGCATGACGTCGTCCACCTCACGAACGACCTGGCGGGCCTTTTCCATGTCGTACCCGTAAATCTCCACGTCCACCGGAGCCTGCGAGCCGAAGCTGGTGACCCGCTTGACGATCCCGCCGGGGTCGAAGATCGTCAGCACGCCTGGAAACAGCTTGACGATCTTGGGCCGGACCTCGTTCATGATCTGGATCTGATTGCGCGTCCGCTTGTCCGGCGACACCAGATAGACTTGGATGAGGGCCGTATGCGGTCCCGTATTGGGATTGAAGAGAGACGACCGCCCCTGCTGCAGAACTCCGACGCTGGAGACGACCGTCTCCAATTCCTTGGGCTTGATCGTCTCGCGGAGGACCCGCTCGATCTCCGCCACCTGCTGCTCCGTCTTCTCCACCCGCTGGCCGACCGGCGCGCGCACGATGATCCGGAACTGGCTCTCGTCGGTGATGGGGATAAACTCGCTCCCGATCAAGGGCACCAGCGCCAGCGATCCGACGAAGACCAGGACGACCGTCCCGATCAGAGTCCTGCGATGGGACAGCGACCAAGTCAGCAGCATCTGGTAGCCGGTGTCCATCGTCTCGTACTTCCCGCGGCTCCACTCAAGGAACCGGGCCAGCCAATCCGGCAGGGACCGCTGGGCTTCGCGTTCCGGCTTCACGAACTTGTAGCAGAGCGCCGGGGTCACCGTCCGGGACACAAAGAAAGAGGTGAACAGGGCGATCGTGATCGTCAAGACCAGCGGGATGAACAGGAGCTTGGCGACGCCCACCAAGAAGAAGATCGGCAAAAACACCACGACGGTGGTCACGGTCGAGGCGAAGATCGGCATCGCCACCTCGCGGGCCGCTTCCAGGACCGCCTCCCACCGCGACTGTCCCGTGTTCAGGTGCCGTTGGATGTTCTCCAGCTCGACGATCGAGTCGTCCACCAACCGCCCGACGCCCAGCGCCAAGCCGCCCATTGTCATGATGTTCAGGGTCTGGCCGGTGAAGTACAGCGTGATGAAGGTGACGAGCACGGAGAGCGGAATGGCCACCGCGATGATCAGCGTGCTGGTGACGTTGCGCAGGAACACCAGGATCACGGCAGCCGCCAGGACCGACCCTTCGATGGCCTGGTCGATGAGGTTCTTGATGGATTGCCGAATGTACACCGACTGATCGAAGGAGACCCCCAGCTTTACGCCCGGCGGAACGCCGATCATCTTCGGCAGCGCCCGGCGGAGCGCATCCACCACTTCGACCGTGTTGGCGATCGGCTGCTTGTTCACCCGCAGGTAGACTGACCGTTGACCGTCAGTCCGCACGATGTTCGTCTGGATGTCCGAGGAGTCGGTCACGGTGCCCAGGTCCTTCACCCGCACCGGCGTGCCCTCCGGCGTCGCCTTCACGATCACGTCGTTGATCGGCTCGACCGTCTTGAACTGATTGTTCGTGAACACGTTGTAGTCGAGGTTGCCGGCCTTGAGGTCGCCGGACGGGAGGATCAGGTTCGACGCTTTGACCGCCTTGACGACGTCGAGGATCGAGAGCCCCCGCGCCTGCAGCATCGCAGGGTCCAGATTGATGTTGATCTGGCGGACCTTGCCGCCTTCGACCGTCGCCGCGGCAACGTTGGGCAGTTGCTCGATCTGCGGGGCTATGGTGTTGAATGCCAGGTCGTAGAGCCCCCGCTCATCCAGGTTGCCGCCTGAGACGGTCACGAACGCGGCCGGAATGTTCGAGACGTCGAACTTGACGATGAAGGGCTGGAGAATGCCGGACGGCAGTTGGTTCAGGATCTGGGTGACGCGCTGCATCACTTCCATTTGGCCCACGTTGATGTCGGCGCCCCAGTTGAACCACACCTGGACCGCCCCGATGCCCTGCTTGGAGAACGACTCGACGTGCTCCACGTTCGAGGCGGAGCTGACCGCCTTCTCGATGGGATAGACGACGCTCTGCTCGATGTCGATGGGCGGCGCGCCCTTGTAAATGACCCCGACGAAGGCGACCGGCACCTGGATGTTGGGAAAGAGGTCCCGCGGCAGGCGGTTTAGTGACGTGGCGCCCAGCACGACCATCGCGAGCGACAGCATCAGGATGCCGATGCGGTTGCGGAGCGCGAGAAGGGTCAGCCACATACGGAGAGGGTTACGGCGCGGGCGAGGCCGAAGGCGCGGGCTTCGGCACGTCCATCGGCGTGGGAGCAACCTTGACGCCGTCCGTGACCAGGTCCTTGCCGGAGACGATCACCGGATCGGTGCCGGACAGTCCCTTGGTGATCTCGATCAGCCCGTTGCTCCGGATACCCAATTCGACCGGCACCTTTTGGGCCTTGCCGGCCTGCACGGTGTACACATACTGGTCGGCCTCCAGGCGGGTGACCGCGTCAATCGGGATCTGCAGCGCATTCACATGGACGCCGACCAGGAGTTCCACCCGCGCGAACATGCCGCCCTTGAGGGCGCGATCCGGATTCGGAATGTCCACTTCCACCGTCATGGTTCGCGTGCTCGGGTTCAGAGCCTGGACGACGCGCGTCACTTTGCCGGTAAAGACCCGGCCCGGATATGCATCCGCACGGAGCTCGGCGGGCTGGCCGATCTTGACAAGCGACACGTCTTTCTCGACTACATCTACCAGGACGCGCACGGTCGTGATGTCCTGCATGACCAGAATCCCTCGCGATAACGTGGAGGTGCTACCGGTCGAGCCCGAGACGAAAGCGCCCCCGTCCAGATTCCGAATGGAGATGGACCCGGCAAACGGCGCCCGGATGTAGGAATATGTAAGGTTCGTCTCGGCCTGCTGGAGCGCCACCTCCATCTGGTGGACCTGAGCTCGCAAGGACTCGATCTGCGCGACCGCCACGTCATAGGCCGCCTGCGCGTTGTCCAGATCCTGTTGCGAGACATATTGGTCCTTGATAAGCGTCCGCATCCGGTCCAGATTCAGCTTCGCGTTGCGGATGGTGGCCTCCTGGCTCACGACGTTAGCCCGTGCGGCCTCCAAGTTGGCCTTGGCGCGGTTTACAGCATGCACGTAATCGGTGTGGTCCACCTCGACGAGCAATTGATCCGCTTTCACATAGTCACCCTTGTCCACATAGATCTTGGAGATGTAACCGTCCACCCGCGAGAAGATGTTGACCTGCTGGTACGGTTGAATGTCCGCGGTGTACATCAGGCGCACGTCGAGGTCCTTTCGGACCGGCATGATCGTGCCCACCGTGATCACGCGCTCCTTGCGGGGGTCTTTTTTGGCCCCGCTGCTGACGAGACGGAAAGCCACGAGCGCGACCAGCGTCAGGATGAAAATGCCGGCGAGCGTGAGGACGGGATGGCGCTTGAAACGGCTCATTTCCGCAGACCCTCGAGGAAGACATCCACATAGCCGGCGACGGCCTCCTCCGGCGAGCAATGGGGCGGGACCTTGAAGATCTCATGCAGCAGCCGGTGATACACGATCATGCCGATGAAGGACTGGGCGGCGAGCAGCGGGTCCACCTTCCGGAACGCGCCTTCCTTGGTGCGGCGGGCGATGTAGCCGGCCAGGAATTCATAAAACACCCGGTGCCGGTTCCGGAAGAACATGTCCGAGAGTTCGTGTCCTTCGAGTGCGCTGAAGAGCAGCAGGCGGAGCAGAGACGGATCGGCGCCCCGATGGATGCGGAAGCTGGCGATGAGCGTGAAGACCCGCACGTCCTCCCGCTTGTCCGCCGCTTCCTCGATGGACGCCATGAGCTGGGAGAGCTGGCTCCTCGCGGCAATGATCGCGGCGTACAGCGCCCGCTTGGTCGGAAAGTACCGGAACAGGAGCGCCTCGCTAATCCCGGCGGTCTTCGCGATCTCGCGAGTCGTCGTGCCGTTGAAGCCCTTCTGGGCGAACAAGGAGGCCGCGGCCGCGATGATGCTGGCCTGACGTTCCTGGCCGGTCGCCCTCTGCGTTCTGGATTTCTGGTTGACGCTCATGTACCCGCCATGTAAGTAAGTGCTCACTCACATAATAGCAGGTGCGCCACCTGATGTCTAGCCGGACATGCGACAGCCTCGAGGGGCTGGGAGAACCTGTCTGGCTGGAAATGGTGTGGTCGGGTTAAGAGGCTTTCACTGCACGTTGTACGCTCATTGACATAACTACGGTCGTTTCCAGCTCGCGTCGGGATTGAAAGTCGTCATCTTGGAGGCTATCGCTGCGGTGTTCTTGCCCAGGTCTTTTTCATAGACCACTCCATCGTGATTGACAATAAAGCTCATAATGCCTGACGCACCGTACCGAGCCGGGTAGGCGATCACCGCGAAACCGCCGATCATCTTGCCATTGACAAAATAGTCGTAGGCCCCACCCGGAGCGTCCTTCCCCTGTCTGGTGAGAATTCTATAGAAGTAACCATGATAGGGCGCAAGCGGCCTGGAGGCTGAGCGGGTATAGCCCTCTTGGGTCGCGGTCGCCAGCAGCGGGCCGAGTGGACTCAGCGGCTCGTCCATCTTGGTCTGCCAATAGAGCCCATCGCGCCGACCAGGCGCGCTCACGAATTTCGGGGCATATTCCGGAATGCCATCGCTATCCAGATCAAGCGTCGCGTATTCGCGTTCGGCGTCGACGATCGCGAGACAAACCTGGATCGCCGCCAACTCATCGCGGCCGATGAGGCGGGCGAGAATTTCTTTTTCGCCTTGCTGGGTGTCGAACCGCCAACCGACATTCGATTTCACGAGCGGAATCGGCATCGGCCACTCGTCCTGACCGATCACGAGCGTCGCTTGCGTGTCGCCTTCGAGCACGAGCTTGTTGGCCGCGCTATAGTCCTTGAGAAACGCTTCGCGGCCTTGCCGATCGGCCACGGCGTCACCCGAACTGATCAGTTTGCCGCCGTGAGGACCGAGAATCGTACGCAACGTCGGTTGATCGTTCACCTTGACGGCTTCAACCAGCGCGGTGATCCCCGCCTCCGGCGACGCAAAGCTCTTTGGCCCTGCCGTCGCCGCCAGGGACATGGATGCCATACCCAATAGCGCCACTACGCAGATTGTCCTGTTCACCATAATTCTCCTCGACGCAAGCCAATGTTGAAAAGGTTGTGTGAGCACTTCACTGCTGCTAGCGATGGGATATTCCGCCACCGCCGTGAAAGCCGCCGGAAGATCGGGGCGCGGATCCTTGGGAGCTCGAGTGCCCGCGCGCGCTGAAGTTACGCACGTCCGCTCCACGGCCTACGCCCTCGAAGGCATGGGGCCGCTGTTCAAAATGAGGAGGACTGACTCCGCTTGGCACACTCGGGCGGCTGGGAGCACTACGAATGTCGGAACGCCTCGCATCGGGCACGTTCGAGCGACCGGACGGGCTACCACGCTCTTCCAGGCGGCTGCCAGGGCCGACGCGCGTCTCCGGACGAGTGCCCAACCCGCTCCGACCCGCAAACGAAGACGGATCGTGTCCGCGGAAATCGCGTCGCACCTCGGGCGACGCGCTCATGCGCCTGAATTGTTGACGCAACGACGCATCCCGATAGAGAACACCCCGGCGATGGATTGTATCGTGTTGCCACACAGTCACCCGGTTTACATTCACCGTCTTGAAGTAGAAGTTGTTCACGTTGACGACGGTGACGTGGCGGTGCGGCCAGTCGAAGGCGCCGAAGAAGAATCCTGCACCTACCGTAACCCCGACCCCCCACACGAAACCCACTCCGAATCCGGGGCCCACGAAGTAGCCGGGCCACGGCGCCCAATAGACCGGCGGGTACGCCGGCCACCACCACGGCCCGTAGACCACCAGCGGATCGTAGTACGGGACGTAGATTACTTCTGGCCTCGTCGGCTCGACCACGATGGTCTGGTCCTGCTGGGCCACGCGGACCTGGTCGGTCGACTTGAGGTTGCCGGCGGCATACGCCTTCTGACGCAGGTTCTGGACCGTGTCCATCACCAGTGCCTGCTGGGAGAGAAACGCATCGCCGAGCCGTTCCGTCCAGCCCAGCTTCTCGTCCATCATCTGGAGGATCTGGGGAAACGCAACGAGCGATTTGACGCTGGGATCCCAAGTATTCTGTTCGACCGCCCTCACGGCTTCGTCGCCTTTGAGGTTGGGATTGGCTCTGGACCAACGCGCGGCCTCGACGACCTCGAGCGGATACGTCGAGGCCATCAAAATCTGCGACAGCAGCGAGTCAGGGTACAGCGCGATCGGCGCCAGCATCTGATCGAGCTCTTGCTGCGTAAACGTCCTACTTTGCGTCGGCGCATCTTGCTGCGGCATCGACACTGTTTCCTGCGCGAACACAAGCGACACGGACAGCAGCAGCACCAGCACCTGAGTCAACACGTATTGGGGGCGTGCTTTCATGCGTACTCCCCTTTCAATGCCTCGTTCGGTTTCCTCACCTATTCATTATGACACCGCTCACTGCCAAAAGTCACTTGCCGCTTCGAATGGCTTGATCACAATATGGCCAGTTTCCCACTGAGCACCACCATTAGTTGGGGTGTTGCTTGGTCACCCACGGACGCTAGCGCTAGAAGGATTTGCTCTCTTGAAACTGTTAGCCTTCTTTATCGGGAAGATCGTGGGGGACAGCCATTAGCACATCCCTATCC
>WNGM01000634.1_pt1 | contig 29626 bp, 30 predicted proteins | sample 5400571 | NCBI WGS metagenome assembly WNGM01 (sample SAMN13153378, study PRJNA577476) | soil metagenome | isolation source: 100 cm soil or saprolite under Garry oak tree replicate 2 | place: USA:California | collected 2016-06-15 | reverse complement strand
GCCCGGTCGAGCCAGGTCAGCACGAGCACCTCGGTACCGGCACGCAGGTCGCGCAGGCCCTCCCGGACGCCGCGCTCGAACACCAGCCAGGCCTCGGGCGCACCCTCGTCACCCTGTTTCGGCGCCGACTCCCGGTCGAGCAGAGGAGACTCGACCCATCCGATCGGCCACAGAACATAGGTCTCTTCGCTCACGAGTGGATCGAACCACGGTTACGCCGAGTCCGTTCGCCATGACAGCGGGCCCGCGGCACCCGCCGGCCCACCCGATCCGGGAAGCGGTTCCCACTGGGAGAAGCCGAGGTCGCTCTGGATCGCCGGCAGCGCGACGTTCACCACAGTCGCGTCGAGGACGATCATGAGTACGCCGACGCAGAGCACCACCAGCGCTACCCAGCGTCGGCCTTGCGCCATCGGCGGCGCGGTTGCGGTCGATTTCGTGGCGTCTGGCACGGCTCACCCCTCCGGTACTCGAATACGATCGCCAGTACCGACCGGTGACCGCGCAGGAATTCATCTCGGCGACCGCGATGGGTTTCGGCGCCCGCCCGGGTCTGCACCCGTGAGGGCACCGGACGGAAGGAGCTGAGGGGTCGTGACCATGACGGACACCAGGGTGGACGAAGACTTCCTGCGGCTGGCCGACCCGTACCGGCGCGAGCTGCTGGCGCACTGCTACCGGATGCTCGGCTCGGTACACGACGCCGAAGACCTGGTACAGGAGACGTATATCCGGGCCTGGCGGGCCTACGACCGCTTCGAGGGGCGGTCGTCGCTGCGCACCTGGCTGTACAAGATCGCCACCCGGACCTGCCTGACCGCGCTGGAGAGCCGCAGCCGCCGGCCGCTGCCGACCGGCCTGGGCGCGCCGAGCTCCGATGCCGGCGACACGCTGGTCGAGCAGCCCGAGATCCCGTGGCTGGAGCCGGTACCGGACGCGATGGTCGGCGCGGAGGGCAGCGACCCCGCCACGATCGTCACCTCGCGGGAGAGCATCCGGCTGGCCCTCGTCGCGGCCCTGCAGCACCTGCCGCCCCGGCAGCGCGCCGTGCTGATCCTGCGCGAGGTGCTGAACTGGCGCGCCGCCGAGGTCGCCGAGCTGCTCGGTACCACGACCGCCGCGGTCAACAGCGCCCTGCAACGCGCCCGGGCCCAGCTCGACCAGGTGGCGCCTACCGAGGACGAGATCGTCGAGCCGACCGCCGCAGATCAGCGGGAGCTGCTCGACCGGTACGTCACGGCGTTCGAGAACAAGGACATCCCGGCGATCGTCGAGCTGTTCACCAAGGACGCGGTGTGGGAGATGCCGCCGTTCACCTGCTGGTACCAGGGCGCGGAGAACATCGCGCGGCTGGTCGACACGCAGTGCCCGGCCCGCGGCCCCGGCGACATGCGGCTGGTGCCGACCATGGCCAACGGGCAGCCGGCATTCGGTCTCTACATGCTCGGCGAAGACGACGTGTACCGGCCGTTCAACCTGCCGGTACTCACGCTGCGCGGCGACCGGGTCGCGCACGTGGCGTGCTTCTTCGACCTCAGCCTGTTCGCCACCTTCGGCCTGCCGGAGACCCTGCCCGCGGGCCCGCGGGTGGCGCGCTGACCGGATCTGGCGATGACCGCCACCCGCGCGGCGGCCGCGTCGACCGCTGGCATGACGCTGCTGGAACGCGCGATCAACTACACGCTCGGGAGCCTGCACCTGGTCTCCGCGGACGCCTTCGGGCGGCCCACCCCGTGCCGCGACTGGGATCTGCGGACCCTGCTGGAGCACCTGGACGACTCGTTGCTGGCGATGATCGAGGCGGTCGACACCGGGCGCGTCGCCCTCGGCTGCGCAGACGAACCGGACGCGGATCTCATCGCGACGTTGCGTGGCCGGGCCCGCCACCTGCTGTGCGCGTCGACCGTCGCGCGCCAGCATGACCTGGTCGCCATCGCCGACCGGCAGCTCACCAGCGGGATCGTCACCGGTACCGGCGCCATCGAGATCGCCGTGCACGGCTGGGACGTCGCGCGAGCCTGCGGCGGGCACCACCCGATCCCCCCCGCGCTCGCCGGCGAGCTGCTCGACCTCGCGCCCCTGCTGGTCACCTGCGCCGAGCGGGCGGGCCGGTTCGACCGGCCGGTCGCGGTACCACCCGGGGCCGGCCCGGGCGATCGGCTGCTCGCCTTCCTGGGCCGGGATCCCGGGTTAACGTAGGGCCGTGGACTTCGGGCGGGACGTGCGGTTCGGCTACTTCCTGATCCCCTACGCGGCCGACCCGCTGCTGGCAACGGCGCAGGAGGTGGAGCGGCGCGGGCTGGACTACGTGGCCGTGCAGGACCACCCGTACCAGCGCCGCTACGTCGACACCTGGACGCTGCTCAGCATGATCGCGGCGGGTACCTCCCGGGTCGGCGTGTTCCCCGACGTGGCGAACCTGCCGCTGCGCCCGCCGGCCGTGCTCGCCAAGGCGGCGGCCAGCCTCGACCTGCTCAGCGGCGGCCGGGTGGAGCTGGGCCTGGGCGCCGGCGGGTTCTGGGACGCGATCGAGGCGTACGGCGGCCCGCGGCGGGATCCCGGTGCAGCCCTGGCCGCGCTGGCGGAGGCGATCGAGGTGATCCGCCTGGTCTGGAGCGGCGGGCGGAACCTGCGCTTCGAGGGGCGGCACTACCGGTTGGCGGGTGCCCAGTCCGGGCCGGTACCGGCCCACCCGATCGGCATCTGGCTCGGCGTGTACGGGCCGAAGGCGCTGCGCCTGGCCGGCCGGGTCGCGGACGGCTGGGTACCGTCGCTGCGCGGCGATCTGGCCCCGATCCGTGACATGGCCCGCCGCCTCGACGACGCCGCGGCCGACGCCGGCCGGGACCCGGCAGCCATCCGGCGCATCCTCAACGCCGGCGGTACCGTCACGGACGGCCCGTCCGAAGGCCTGCTCAAGGGTCCCGTCGACCAGTGGGTCGACCAGCTGACCGACCTCGTGGTGACCGACGGCTTCGACACGTTCGTCCTGTGGGCCGAGGCACCCGGCCAGCTGGAGCGCTTCGCCGAGGAGGTCGTCCCCGCGGTCCGGGCCCAGGTGGCCAGCCTCCGGTGACGCGGGCTGTTCATCGCCGGCCGCGGGCACTAGGCAGCGCCGGGGCGATCCGGGGACTCGACCGGCTCGTCGCCGCCGGCACCGGCCCGGCGCGCGACCAGGTACCCGCCGACCGCCACGACCGTCCACCCGACGCAGGCCGCCGAAAGCGCCAGCCAGATCGGTGCCCGGCCGACGAGGACGGTGAGGACGGCGGCGAAGACCAGCAGGCCGACGGTACCGAAGGTGGCGCCGCGCGCCTCGTTGCGCGCCTGCCGTTCCCCTTCCTCCTGCGCCACCAGAGTCAGGCTCGCGAGCAGGATCGCCGGGAAGGCGAGGAACAGCCCGCCGATCAGGGGGCCGGCGAGCGCGGAGATGATGCCCGCGAGCGCGGAGACGCCGGCACCGAAGGCGAACCGGATCAGCCAGTCGCGTGCCCCGGTCTCCTTCAGCTCGCCCGGGCTGACCTTCAGCTCATCGACCCCGGTCACGACAGCACCAGCAGGTAGCCGAGCGCGGCGACGGCCGCCCACACCCCGAGCGCCGCGGCCGACCCCCGCCACGCGCCCCACGCCTTGATGAGCGGTACCGCGGCCAGGCAGTACACGGTGAACGCGACCGCGCCCACCTGCATCCCGCGCGCGGACCGGGCCCCGTCGCCGGGACCGCTGAACGCCAGCGTCACCAGCAGACTGCCGAGCGCCACCGAGGGCGCGGCGGAGAACACCCCGGCGAACCGCTTCGGCGAGATCATCTGGGCCAGCGCAGCGAAGGCCAGGACGAACAGGCCGCCGGCCAGTGCCTTGACGGCGACCTCGACGACCTTCAGGCCCATCGACGGAAGATCCCCGTCCCCGATACCGGGTAAACATCAGGTGCACCGGGCCGAGGGACCATGGAGCGCATGGGTCGGGTCGGGACGTGGCCGCTGGCGGGGCTCGCGCCGCGGCGCCGGCTGCTGGTCGCCGGGGTGCTGCTGCTCGTCGTGGCGGTTGCCGCCGCCCTCACCGTGCGGGCCTGCGCGGGCCGGGCCGGGACGCCGTCGGGGTACCCGGACCAGTCCCGGCCGGGGCCGGTGCTGCTGGTGCCGGGGTACGGCGGCAGCCAGGCCGCCCTGTCGGTACTCGCGGCGCGGATCCGCACGACCGGCCGGCCGGCGACCGTCCTGCGCCTGCCCGGTGACGGTACCGGCGACCTGGCGGCCCAGGCCGCGACGCTGGACGGTGCTGTGACCGCGCAACTGGGCCGGGGTGCGCCATCAGTCGACGTGGTCGGCTACTCCGCTGGTGGCGTGGTGGCCCTGCTGTGGGTCACCCGGTACGGCGGCGAGCACTCGGCGCGCCGGGTCGTCACGCTCGGCTCCCCGCTGCACGGTGCCCAGCTCGCCGCGACCGGCTCGGCGCTGGTACCGGACGCCTGCCCGGCGGCCTGCCAGCAGCTCGCGCCGGGCAGCAGCCTGCTGCGCGAGCTGGATGGCACCCCGCTGCCGGCCCGGCTGCCGTGGCTGTCGATCTGGACCGCGGACGACCAGACGGTACGGCCGCCGGACTCCGCCCGGCTCGACGGCGCGGTCAACGTGCCCGTGCAGAACGTGTGCCCGGACGCACACGTTCAGCACGGGCAGCTCCCCACCGACCAGCTCGTCACCGGCCTGGTCCTGCGCGGGATCGGTACCGCCGCACCGACCCTGCCGGGCCCGGCCGACTGCGCTCCGCTGCGATCCGCCGGAGCCGCCGCCGCCGGCTAGCGCCTGGAGAGCCTCGGCGCCGCGCGAGCGGAGCGAGCGCCAACATTTCAGCTCGTGACGTCGCGGGTCATGAAGTTGGCCCAGGACGCGAGCAGCAGGACCCCCACGTAGACCGCCTGCAGCAGCAGGCCCCGCTCGATGTCGCGCCAGAACACCGGATCGCGGAAGAAGTCGATCCAGGCCAGCCAGTACCGGGTCGGCAGGTACGGCTGGACCGACCCCGCCGCGTCCAGGGTCACCAGGACATCGCTGGTAATGACGACGGCGAGCGCGCCCAGCCCCGCGCCCAGCGCCGAGTCGGTCAGCGTGGACAGGAACAGCGCGATCGAGGCGACGCCCAGCATCGACACCGTGATGAACCCGACCGTGGCGAGTACCCGCACCGCGAGCTGTGTCGGGGTGAGCGGCGCGCCGGACAGCGAGGTCACCCCGCCCGCCTCACCGACCGCGGCCGGCGGCGCGTTGCCCAGCAGCATCGTTCCGGCAGCGTAGGAGGTACCGACGACGGCGACGATCGCCAGCAGGACGAACACGGTCAGCGTGATCAGCTTGGCCACCAGCAGCCGGGTCCGCCCCACCGGCCGGACCAGCAGGTACCGCAGCGTACCCGTGGTCGCCTCGCCGGCGATCGAGTCCCCGGCCAGCACCGCGACGGCGATCGGCAGGAAGATCGGCATCACCATGCCCATCGCCGCGGCCGGGTACAACGATCCGTTGTTCAGCACGGCGGACAGGAACGCCGGACCCCTGCCGGGCGGCGGGGCGAGGTGGCTGACCGCGAGGAACACCGCGACGAGTACCGGCAGCGCGCACAGCAGCCCGACGGTGACCCACGTACGCGGCCGCCGCAGCAGCTTCACCAACTCGACCCTAATCATGGCGGTCCGAACTGGTCGTCGTCACGTCGAGCACGATCTCTTCCAGCGAGCGGCGCTCCGGCCCGATCTCCGTCACCCGCAGCCCCTCCCCGACCAGCAGCGCGTTGACCTGCGCCGAGTCGGCGTGCCGCACGATCAACTGATCGGCCTCCTGCTGCTCGACCCGGCCGTCCAGCAGCGCCGCGGCGCGGGCGGCGTCCGGGCTACGGACGACCACCCGCCCGGTCGGCGCCTGCAGCGCGGCCAGGTCCTCCTGCAGGACCAGCCGGCCCCGGTCGACGATGCCGACCCGGGTGCACAACTGTTCCACCTCGAACAGCAGGTGGCTGGAGAGGAACACGGTGGTGCCGGCCGCGTTCAGCTCCGCCAGCAGGTCGCGGATCTCCCGCATGCCGCGCGGGTCCAGGCCGTTGGTGGGCTCGTCGAGGATCAACAGCCGGGGGGTACGCAGCAGCGTCGCCGCGAGGCCCAGCCGCTGGCGCATGCCCAGGGAGTACGCCCGCAGCGGCCGGGCGTCGATGCCGCCGAGGCCGACCCGTTCGAGCGCCTCGTCCACCCGGTGCCGCCGGGTCCGCCGCGCTCCGCCGGGGCCTGCGGCGTCGAAAAGCCTCAGGTTGGTACGGCCGGACAGGTGTGGGTACCCGGCCGGCCCCTCGACCAGCGCGCCGACCTGCGGGAGGACCTCCTTGACCCGGCGCGGTACCGGACGGTCCAGCACCTCGATCCGCCCGCTCGTCGCGAAGACCAGCCCGAGCAGCATCCGTACCAGCGTGGTCTTGCCCGACCCGTTCGGCCCGAGCAGCCCGTACCGGTCTCCCTCGCGCACGTCCAGGTCCACCCCGTCGACCGCCACGATCGGCCCGAAGCGCTTGGTCACCGCCGCCGTCCGGATCATTGCTCTCCCGTGTACGTGGACAGCTCTGCCCCGGCCTGCTTGAGCAGCTTCGGGTCGACGAGGCCGGCGAGCAGGTACGTCTCGCGGGCCGGGTGGGCGTCCATCGCCAGGACGCTGAGCAGCGGCGTGCTGATCAGCACGCCTTCCCCGGCCGGGAACGTCAGCGGGAGGCCCCCGCCGCGGGTGGCCCGCCGCATCGCGTCGAAGCCGGTCCGGCGGGGTACCGGTACCACGACGAACCGGGCCAACCCGGTGCCGTAGGTGGCCACCCCGGTCAGGTTGGCAGCGGCGCGGGGCTGGCCGGCCAACCGCTCGGGCAGCGTCAGGAAGGTCAGGGTCTGCAGGGCCTCGACGATGTTCGAGGGGTCGGTGTCCACGATGCTCATCCCCGGCCGCTCCGGCGGTGGCGCGAGGACCGCCGGTGCCGGAGCGGTCAGGCTGACGTCGAGGAACCGGGTGGCCAGGAACGGTACCTGAGCCGACCGGCCGGTGACGGTCACCCGCAGCGGCAGCGCGCTGGCCGGGTCGGCCCAGACGTCGATGTGGCCCATCGTCGTCAACGAGCTGGTCGGGGTCATCCGCACCCCGGCGGCGTCGATGCCGGCGATCCGCTGCGCCGGCAGCGGGGCGAGCCTGACCTGGTCGCCGGCCAGCGAAAGCAGCCGGCGGGCCAGCTCCGGCGGGGTCAGATCGGCGCCGCGGGGTAGCCGTACCGGCGGGGTACCGTCGAGCTCGGTCAGCTGGTTGCGGCCGTAGTCCCAGATGACCTGGCCGGCCGGCGTCTGGTAGGTGTCCCGCTCCGACCCGATGCCGATCACGTCCACCCGCCAGCGGTTCGCCGAGGCGTACCAGACGCGCAGTCGGGTATCCCCGTTGAGCAGGTCTGCGACGTCGCCGAGCTGGGGCAGGGCGGGCAGGCCGGCGGTACCGGTGCTTTCCGCGTACCCCTGGTAGGGCTGGTTCGTCGAGGCCTGCACCCGGGCCGCGAGCCGCGCCACGTCGGTGGCCGGTGCGCTCACCGGCACGGCGCTGACCACGGCCGGCAGGGCAGCCAGGCCGAGCGCCGCGGCCGCGACCACCGCCCAGCGGCGGCGCGCCTGGACCGCGACGACCGTCACAGTCCCCATCTCTACACCGGGGCGCTGTGCGCCGGCCACATGAGAGGCTCCCAGGGTGCTTACGGATATCCAGGGCTACCTGCGGCGGGCCGCCGCACACCGGCGCGAGACGCAGCGGATCGGCCCGTTCCTGGCGACCTTCGATCCGGCCTCGACCAGCCCGTACCTGTCCTACGCGATCCCCGACGACGGTGCTGTCCCGCGTCCGGACGAGATCGCGGCGCTCGCCGCGGCCTACGCCGATCATGGCCGTACCCCCCGCCTGGAGTACCTGCCCGCGCTCGCGCCCGAGGTGGAGCCGGCCCTGCTCGCGGCCGGGCCCTCGCCGTCCTCGCGCGCGATACGCCTACGCCCTCCCGCCCGTCATAGCTGGGCGCGGATCAGCTCCCACACCGCGGCGACGTGGCGCTCCTGCGTCCACGGCGACCCGATCGCCAGGCGCAGCACGTACCGGCCGCCGACCCGGGTGTGCGTCAGGTACGCCTGCCCGGTCGCGTTGACCCGGCGCAGCAGCTCCTCGTTCGGCTCGTCCGGCCCGCGCAGCCGGAAGCAGACGAGCGAGAACGGGTGCGGCGCCACGATCTCGAAGCGCTCGTCGGCCTCGACCCAGGCGGCGAAGCGGTCGGCCAGCGACACCCCGGACCGGATGTGCGCGCGCAACCCTTCGGCGCCGTACCAGCGCAGCACGAACCACAGCTTCAGCGCGCGGAACCGCCGGCCCAGCGGTACGTGCCAGTCGCGGTAGTCGATGACGGCGCCGGACTCGGTGGCGGCGTTGCGCAGGTACTCCGGCAGCACGCTCAGCGCCTGGATCAACCCGGCCCGGTCGGCGACCCAGAACGCGTCGCAGTCGAACCCGGTCAGCAGCCACTTGTGCGGGTCGAAGCAGTACGAGTCGGCGTACCCCAGTCCACTGTGGACCCAACGCAGCTCGGGGCAGACCGCGGCGGAACCCGCGTAGGCGGCGTCCACATGCAGCCAGACGCCGTACTCCCGGCAGACCTCGCCGATCTCCGCGAGCGGGTCGACGGCGGTGGTGGAGGTGGTACCGACGGTGGCGACCACGAGCGCCGGTACCGCACCGGCGGCCAGATCGGCGGCGATCGCCGCGCGCAGCGCGTCGGGACGCATCGCGTACGCCTTGTCGACGTCGATCAGCCGGACGCTGTCGTCGCCGAGGCCGGCGACCCGGGCCGCCTTCTCGATCGACGAATGCCCCTGCGTCGAGGTGTAGACGGCGTACCGGCCGTCCACCCCGCCGCGCCGCCACCGGTCGCCACCGGCCCGGTGCAGGGCCGCGAGCGTGGCCACCAGCGTCGCGGACGACGCCGAGTCCTGGATGACGCCACCGCCCTGGATGACGCCACCGCCCTGGGCGAGGCCGCCCGCGCCGGTCGAGCGGAACCGGTCCGGCAGGTCGAGCAGTTCGGCCAGCCAGTCCAGGACAACGGTCTCCACCTCGGTACACGCCGGGCCGGTGGACCACAACATGCCCTGCACGCCGAGCCCGGCGCAGACCAGGTCGGCGAGGACCGACGGACCGGACGTGTTCGCCGGGAAGTACGCGAAGAACCCGGGGTGCTGCCAGTGCGTCAGGTTCGGCACGACGATCCGGTCGAGATCGTCGAGGAGGCCGGCGAAGCCGTCACCGTCCTGCGGCGGGCCGCCGGGTAGGGCCGCGGCGGCGGTACCCGGCGGGTTTCCCGATGTGACCCGCTGGTCCTCCAGCCGCGACCAGTACCCGGCGACCCAGTCCACCAGGGCGTACCCGTGCTGGCGGAACTCCTCCGGCGTCATGTGTTCCGTCACGCGGCGAACGCTACACGTGGCCGGCCGCCCAGCACGCGGTACCGCGGTGGCAGTTCACCAGCCCGGTCAGCACGGCGTGCAGTTCGGCCAGCCGCGCAGGGCTCAGCGTGCCGGCCAGGTTGTTCAGCTCGTTCGGATCGGTCGTGCGGTCGTAGTACTCCCGCGAGCCGTCGACGAACTCGACGTAGGTGTACGTCCCCGTGCGGATCGCCTCGTAGCTCGGCGGGTTGCCGGAGTTGGGCGCGGGCAGGTCCGGGTCGCCGGCGATGGTGTCCGGACCGTGGTGCTCGACCAGCGAAGCGGTGCGCCAGTTCGCGCCGGATCCGCCGTGCAGCAACGGTAACAGGGTGTGTCCGTCCACATTGGACGGCGTCGTCGAGCAGGCGAGCTGTCCGTACGTCGGGGCGAGGTCGATGTTCTCCACGGCCGCGGTACTCGACGTCCCGGCCGCGATCCCGGGTCCGGCCACCACCAGCGGTACCCGGACGTCGGTGTCGAATGCCGTCATCTTGCCGGGGTTCAAGCGGTACTGGCCCATGTGGTACCCGTTGTCGGAGCTGAACACGACGAGCGTGTTCCCGGCGACGCCGGCCCTGGTGAGCGCGGCGCGTAGCGCACCGATCATCCGGGAGCCGTCGCGGCCGAATATTCGAGCTACGTCAATAGCTGCGAGAGGTTCGGGGAAGTTCCGATGCGATCGCCCGGGAGGTCCTAAGTTGCACCTGTAAGCCCTGCCGGCGGCGGCGCCGGTAAACACGTACGGGGGGACAGAAGTGATGGCAGCGCGGAGAGGTCAGAAACCACTCACCCGCCGGCGATGGCGGCGCGGCGGCACGATGCTGCTGGCTGCCATGGCCGCAGCCGTCGCCGGCGGGGGGCATCCGGCCTTCGCGGCGACCGCCGCCGGCCACCCGGAGGCGGTGACGCCGATCGTGGTCACCCCGGGCGACAACCAGGCTGCCGTCTCCTGGTCGTCGGACGCCGGTTCCGGCGCGCTGTCGTACACGGTGACGACGGACAACGGCGGCGGCCAGTGCACGGTCGACGACCCGGTCACCACCTGCCCGGTCACCGGGCTGGTCCCCGGCACGACGTACGTGGCGACCGTGACGTCCTACGACGCCGTGGGCGGTGCCGGCGGCTCCGGAAGCGTGGTGGACACCGCCACCTCGGCCGCCTTCACCGTGCTGCCGGGCGCGCCGACCGCCGTGTCCGCGACGTCCGGCAACGGGACGATCGACGTGTCCTGGAACGCGCCGGGCACCGGTACCGCCGGCATCGACCACTACCTCGCCACGACCAGCCCCGCCGGTGGGTCGTGCACCACCACGGACAACACGCGCGCCGCCTGCACGATCGACACCGGGCTGACCGCCGGAGTGGCGTACACCGTCTCGGTCGTGTCGGTCGGCGTCAGCCCGAGCGGAAACTCGCTGCCGGGCACGACGTTGCCCGTGGTACCCGGGCCGCCGGACGCGCCCACCGGCGTCCTGGCGATTGCCGGCAACGCGCAGGCCACCGTCTCCTGGAACGCGCCGGGCGGCTTCGCCGCGGTCGCCTACTACACGGTCACCTCGACGCCGGGCGGGAAGGTCTGCAACACGCCCAGCGAGAGGTACACCGGTTGCACCGTCACCGGGCTGACCAACCTCACCTCGTACACGTTCACGGTGGTGGCGCACGGCGTCGGCGGGACCGGCGACTCCGACCCGAGCACGGCGTCGGCAGCGGTGATCCCGCTGCCGGCCGCGATCAACCTGAAGGCGACCGTCAACGGCAAGTTCGTGACCGCACCGAACGCGGGCGACGCCTCGCTGATCGCCAACCGCAGCACCGCCGGCGCGTGGGAGAAGTTCGACGTCGTCGAGAACGGCGACGGCACGATCAGCCTCCAGGCCGACGTCAACGGCAAGTACGTCTCGGCGGCGTTGTTCGGCCTCGCGCCGCTGATCGCCAACCGCACGAGGATCGGCAGCTGGGAGAAGTTCTGGTTCGTCGACAACGGCGACGGCACGATCAGCCTCAGAGCGATGGCCAACGAGAAGTACGTCAGCGCCGACAACGCCGGCGCTTCGCCGCTGATCGCGAACCGCGCGACGGTCGGCAGCTGGGAGAGGTTCGCCGTCACCGCGGCGGCCTAGGTGGTCGCGGGTCCCGCGACCGGTCCACAGGCCGGTCGCGGGCCGGCGCCTTCGGGGAGCCCGAAATCCTTGCGGGAAGGGGCCAGCGGGTCGGTCGCGTCCAGCCGCCGCGCCAGCTCTTCGGGTGACGTCACGACGGGAAGTCGTCCTCGCGGTACTCGCCGGGCGGCCGGGCCGTCGCGTCGGCGTGCTTGTCGCGCTCGCCGGCGCGCAGTTCCACCCGCCGGATCTTGCCGGAGATCGTCTTGGGCAGGTCGGTGAACTCCAGCCGCCGGATACGCTGGAACGGAGCCAGATGCGCCCGGCAGTGCGCGAAGATCGCCTGCGCGGTCCGCGCGCTCGGCTCCCACCCCGCGGCGAGCACGACATACGCCTTCGGTACCGCCAGCCGCAGCGGGTCCGGCGACGGGACCACGGCCGCCTCGGCGACCGCCTCGTGCTCGATCAGCACGCTCTCCAACTCGAACGGCGAGATCCGGTAGTCCGAGGCCTTGAACACGTCGTCGGTACGCCCCACGTAGGTGATGTACCCGTCGGCGTCGCGCGCCCCGATGTCCCCGGTGTGGTAGAAGCCGCCGGCCATCGCCTTCGCGGTCAGCTCCGGGTCGCCGTGGTACCCGACCATCAGCCCGAGCGGGCGCTCGGCCAGATCGAGGCAGATCTCGCCCTCCTTCTCGGCCGGCTCGCCGGTGAGCGGGTCGACCAGGACGACCCGGTACCCTGGCACCGCGTGCCCCATCGATCCCGGCAAGACCCGCTGCCCCGGCGTGTTGGCGACCTGTACCGTCGTCTCGGTCTGCCCGAACCCGTCCCGGATGGTGATCCCCCACGCCTTGCCGACCTGCTCGATGACCTCGGGGTTGAGCGGCTCCCCCGCGCCGACCACCTCGCGCGGCGGCGTGCGCAGCAGCCCCAGATCGGCCTGGATGAGCATCCGCCACACCGTCGGCGGGGCGCAGAAGCTGGTGACCCCGCAGCGGTCCATGACGCCGAGCAGCGCGGCCGGGTCGAAGCGGGTGTAGTTGTAGACGAACACGCAGGCCTGCCCGTTCCACGGCGCGAAGACGTTGCTCCAGGCGTGTTTCGCCCAACCCGGCGAGGATATGTTCAGGTGGACGTCGCCGGGCCGCAGGCCGATCCAGTACATGGTGGACAGGTGGCCGACCGGGTACGAGGCGTGGGTGTGCTCGACCAGCTTCGGCTGCGCGGTGGTACCGGACGTGAAGTACAGCAGCAGCGTCTCGTCCGCCCGGGTCGGCGCGTCCGGTACGAACCCGGCCGCCGCGCCGTACCCGTCGGCGTAGGCCAGCCACCCCGGTACCGGCGCGCCGACCGCGACCCGCGTGTAGTCGCCGGGTACCTCGTCGAACTTCGCCGCGTCCGCCGAGCCGACGACCACGTGCCGGGCACCGCCCCGCTCGATCCGGTCGCGCAGGTCGGCGGCACCGAGCAAAGGCGTGGCCGGGATCAGCACGGCGCCGAGCTTCATGACCGCGAGGATCGTCTCCCACAGCTCCTTCTGGTTGCCCAGCATGACGACCAGCCGGTCGCCCCGGCGTACCCCGTTGCCGCGCAGCCAGTTCGCCACCTGGTTGGACCGGCGGGACAGGTCGGCGAACGAGAGCCGCTCCTCGGTACCGTCCCCCTCGACGATCCACAACGCCGGCGCGTCGTTGCCCTGCGCGACCACGTCGAACCAGTCCAGCGCCCAGTTGAACGTGGTCAGCTGCGGCCAACGGAAGTCCCGGTACGCCGTGGCGTAGTCCTCGCGCGTGTCCAGCAGGAAGTCCCGGGCGGCGCGAAACGCCGCCGTACCGTCGATCGCCGTCATGAAGCCCATCCTCGGCCGACACCAGATGTTTGGCCAGCCGCATCCCGGAGACTCTTCGGATCATGGGTGACGTCACGGTCGTCATCGCGACCCGGGACCGGGCCGCCACGCTGGCGCGGACGCTGGACCGGCTGCGCCGGCTACCCGACCGGCCCGCGCTGCTCGTCGTGGACAACGCCTCGACCGACGGCACGCCCGACCGGCTCCGGCGGGCCTTCCCCGAGGTGCGGGTACTGGCGTTGCCGCGCAACCGGGGCGCGGTCGCCCGGAACCTGGGTGCCGCAGCCGCGCGAACGCCCTACGTGGCCTTCGCCGACGACGACTCGTGGTGGGAGCCCGGTGCTCTCACCCGCGCGGCGTATCTGTTCGACCGCCACCCGCGCCTGGCGCTCGTCGCCGCCCGTACCCTCGTCGGTGCCGGCCACCGGCTCGACCCCGTGTCGGATTTCATGGCCAGCGCCCCGGTCGGCTGGGCCGACGACCTGCCCGGCCCGTCCGTGCTGGGCTTCCTCGCGTGCGCGGCGGTCGTCCGCCGCGACGCTTTCCTCGGCTGCGGCGGCTTCGACCCGGTGGTGTTCTTCATGGGCGAGGAGGCCCGGCTCGCGTACGACCTGGCCGCGGCCGGCTGGGGCCTGACCTACTGCGCCGAGGTGACCGCGCACCACCATCCGCCACCCTGCACCCACCCCGCGGCGAAGCGGATGCTGGCCGCGCGCAACGCCGCGCTGACCGCCTGGATGCGCCGGCCGGTGCCGGTGGCAGCCACGCAGACGAGGGCGCTGGTGCGGGCCACGGCCGACCGCTCGGGTGGCGGGGGGATACGGGCGCAGTTTGCCGCCCGCCTGCCGGGGGCGCTGGCCCGGCGCCGCGCACCCCACCCCGCCGTGGAGGCGGCGCTGGCCCGGCTCGCCCGCGCCGAGCGGGACTTCGGGGCCGGCGCTCAGGCCCGCCGCGCCGGTGGTCGCCGGGGTGCCGCCAGCGGCGGCTGGTCCCGGTAGAACAACCGGTCCAACGCGACGGTACCGGCGCCCAGCAGGCCCGGGTACCGGCCGATCGCCGAGCGCTCGATGCGGACCTCGTCACGCAGTACCTGGCTGACCTTCGCGCGGCTCGCCTCGCAGAGCCGGTCCAGTACCTCCTTCGGCGCGGTGGCCAGCTCGCCGCCCAGCGCCACCCGGGTGGGACTGAGCAGGTCCACGCTCAACGCGACCGCGGTGCTCAGGTGGTTGAGGACGTCGTCGAGGATATCGGCGGCCGGCCGGTCGCCGGCCCGTACCGCGATGTCCAGCAGCTCCAGTACCGGCAGCCGGCGGCGGACCAGCGGGGCCAGCGTCGCGCTCTCCGCGGCCGCGTCGCGGATCCGCCGGCGCAGGTACGCCTCGCCGAGCAGGGTCTCCAGGCAGCCGACGGCACCGCACGAGCACCGGGAGCCGCCCTCGACGACCTGGTGATGGCCCAGTTCGGACACGCCGTGGGCACCCTGCCGGAACGCCCGCCCGTCGACGACGAAGGCGATCCCGAAGCTCTCGCCGAGGTGGACGTAGAGCAGGTTCTCCGCGCGGATGCCCAGCCCGTGCCGCGCCTCGGCGAGCGCCATCGTGCGGACGTTGTACTCGACGGTCGCCGGTACCCCGAAGGCGTCCTCGAAGCGCTCGGCCACGGGTACGTCGCGCCAGCCGAGCGGGAGTGCGAGCAGGCTGCGCCGGCCGTCCCGGTCGACCGGCCCGGGTACCCCGATGCCGACGCCGATCAGCCGCTCGCCAGCGGATTGGACCAGCGGCCGCGCGGCACCGACGGCGCGATCGAGGAGCGCGGCCGGCGGCAGGTCGGGCGGTACCAGTACGGACACCACCTCGGACACGACTCCGGAAAGGTCGCACAGCCCCACCCGCAGCCGGTTCGCGCACACGTCCACGCCGAGTACCGCGTGGGCATGCCGGGCGAGGGTGAGCAGGCCGGCCCGGGGTCCGCGGGGCGCGACGCCGCCGGCCCGCGGTACCGATTCGCTGATGTCGTTCGCCGCCAGCAGCTCACCGACGATCGAGGCGACCGTGGGGATGCTCAGGCCGCTGCACCGTGCCAGCTCCCGCCGGGTCAGCGGGCCCTGCTCGCTCAGCAGCCGCAACAGCAGGCCGCGATGGCACGCGCGCATGTCTTCGGGCAGCCAGGAACGTCGATCCACCGAAGCCTCCCCAGGTGTGTGGAACGGCTAACCGATCGTAGCTGGTTCGACACGAAACGTTAAGGGTGAAGAAGGTTACGAAGCTCACGCGCGATCGATGAATTTCCCGCGCGCCGATGGTCTACCCGAGCGTCACCACCCACACTCAGGAGGCACGCCATGAGCAAGGTCATTTCCAGCGACGGTACCGCGATCGCCTTCGATCGGGCGGGCGACGGACCCCCGGTCATCCTGGTGGACGGTGCGCTCTGCCATCGCGGGTTCGGCCCGGCGAAACCGCTGGCGCAGCGCCTGGTACCGCACTTCACCGTCGTCACGTACGACCGGCGCGGCCGGGGCGAGAGCGGCGACACCCGCCCCTATTCGGTCGAGCGCGAGGTCGACGACATCGAGGCACTGGTGAAGGAGGCCGGCGGATCGGCCCACCTGTACGGCATCTCCTCGGGCGCGGCGCTCGCCCTCGAAGCGGCCACCCGGCTGAGCAACGTGGAGAAGCTGGCCCTGTACGAAGCGCCGTTCGTCGTCGACGACACCACGCCGCCGCGCCCGGACGACCTGGTGGCCCACATGGACGCCCTGATCGCGGCCGACCGCCGCAGCGAAGCCCTGCGGCTGTTCATGCGGATCGTCGGTACCCCGGCCTTCTTCATCCTGATCGCCCGGCTGCTGCCGGTGTGGTCCAAGCTCAAGAAGGTCGCCCACACGCTGCCGTACGACCTGCGCACCGTCGACGAGTTCGGCGCGGGCAAGCCGCTGCCGGCCGACCGGTGGGCGTCGGCGACGGTACCCGCGCTCGTCATGGACGGCGGCAAGAGCCCGGCGTGGATGCGCAACGCCATGCGGCAGCTCGCCGACGTACTGCCCGACGCGCGGTACCGGACCCTGCCCGGCCAGACCCACATGCTCAAGCCGGACGCGGTCGCCCCGGTCCTGGTGGAGTTCTTCAGCGCTTCGTAAGGGCTACCTCGCCGCCGCCCGCCCTAGCGGCCGCCGGGAACCATCCGCGCAACCCGGCCGGCTCTGCGGGTGAAAGGATCGTCCGGTGACGCAACGCACCGAACCCGACTGGGTGGCCCGGTTCGCCGACGAGGTCATCGCCGAGGCGGCGCGGCGCGCTCCGGGCGCGCCGATCGTCTGCGCGTCGGGACTGAGCCCGTCCGGCCCGATCCACCTGGGCAACCTGCGCGAGGTCATGACGCCGCACCTCGTGGCCGACGAGATCCGCCGGCGCGGTCACGAATGCGTGCATCTGCTGTCGTGGGACGACTACGACCGGTTCCGGAAGGTACCCGTCGGGGTCGATCCCGCCTGGAACGAACACATCGGCAAGCCGCTGACATCGGTACCGGCACCGCCCGGCAGCCGGTACCCGAACTGGGCCGAGCACTTCAAGGCGCCGATGGCCGCGGCACTGGCCGAGCTGGGCGTCGAGTACCAGGGCATCAGCCAGACCGAGCGGTACACCTCCGGGGCGTACCGCGATCAGGTGCTGCTCGCCATGCGCGAACGGGAGCGGATCGACGCGATCCTCGACCGGTACCGGACGAAGGCCCGGCCGGCGCCGTCGACGACGCTGGACGCCGACGAGGCGGCAGCCGTCGAGGGGTCCGGCGCGGCGAGCGAGGACGACGGGGCGGCCGCCACCGGCTACTTCCCGTACAAGCCGTACTGCTCGGTGTGCGAGCGGGATCTCACCACGGTGCTCGGGTACGACGAAGCCACCACCGAGCTGACCTATACCTGCGTGTGCGGGCACACCGAGACGGTCCGGCTCGCCGAGCACCACCGCGGCAAGCTGGTGTGGAAGGTCGACTGGCCGATGCGCTGGGCGTACGAGGGCGTGGTCTTCGAGCCCTCCGGGGTGGACCACTCCTCGCCCGGGTCGTCCTTCGTCGTCGGCAGCCAGATCGTTCGCGAGGTCTTCGGCGCCGAGCCGCCGATCGGGCCGATGTACGCGTTCGTCGGCATCACCGGCATGGCCAAGATGAGCAGCTCCCGCGGCGGCGTACCGACACCGGCCGACGCCCTGGAGATCATGGAAGCGCCGGTACTGCGCTGGCTGTACGCCCGGCGGCGCCCGAACCAGTCGTTCAAGATCGCCTTCGACCAGGAGCTGCTGCGGCTCTACGACGAGTGGGACGCGCTGGCCCGCAAGGTGGCCGACGGCACCGCCAGCCCGGCTGACGCCGCGGCCTACCAGCGCGCGGTCAGCACCGCCGCCGGCCCGCTGCCGGCCACTCCCCGGCCGCTGCCGTACCGCACCCTCGCGTCCATCGTGGACATCACCACCGGCCACGACGAGCAGCTCCTGCGGATCCTGCGCGACCTGGATCCCGAGCACCCGGTCCGCACGCTGGACGAGGTGCGGCCCCGGCTGGACAAGGCCGCCCGGTGGATCGCCACCCAGGTACCGGCGCAGCTGCGCACCCAGGTCCGCGACGAGCCGGACACCGCGCTGCTCGCGACGCTGGACCCGGCGCAGCGCGAGTCGCTGCGCCTGCTGCTGGACGGCCTGGACGAGCACTGGTCGCTGGACGGCCTCACCACGCTGGTCTACGGGGTACCGAAGCGCCAGCTCGGGCTGCCCCCGGACGTGGCGCCGACGCCGGAGCTGAAGGTCGCCCAGCGCCGCTTCTTCGCCCTGCTGTACACGCTGCTGGTCGGGCGGGACACCGGCCCGCGGCTGCCCACGCTGCTCCTGGCCGTCGGCGTCGACCGGGTCCGCAAGCTGCTCAGCGGTTAGCGGCCGCCATCGGTTGCCCGGCGCCGGATGTAAACCAGGCACGGCTCGTCCGGTACCGCGTCGATCGAACCGTCGTCGCGGAAGATCTCGCGGTAGGTCTCGATCGGCTCGGGCTGCCACAGCTCGTAGCCGCAGCTGAGGTACAGCCTGATCGCGTCGGTGTTGTCGTCGGTGACACCCAGCGCGATCCGGTCGTACCCCCGCTCCCAGGCGATCCGCTCGGCCCGCTGCATCAGGCGGGTCCCGATCCCCTGCTTGCGGTACTCGGGCAGGACCTCCAGGTGGCTGAGCAGCGGCACATCACCCAGCTCCGCCAGGTCGTCCTCGTCCGGACCCTCCAGCCGCAGGTAGATGTCGCCGACCGCGGCATGCTCGGCCCAGGCGACCAGCAGTACGCCCCGGCCCTGCCGCTGTTTGGCCAGCCGGTCGGCGAAGTACCGCATCTGGTCCAGGTGCTCGGCGACGGCGGGAAGCTCGGCTTCCGTCACCGGCCGGACCTCGACGACCAGCCCGGCGCTGGATTCCGTCATGTCAACTCCATCCCGGCGTGGGTACCCGAAGAGGCTACCGAACCGCCGCACCCAAAGGAACGTGGCCGACCGTTACCCTGACCCCCATGCTGGTCGGGCGCGACGCGGAGTGCCTGCGGGTCACCGGGACGCTCGACCAGGTGCGGGCCGGGCAGGGCTGCATCCTCTTGCTGACCGGGCCGCCGGGGGTCGGCAAGACCGCGCTGCTGGAGTACGCGGCCGGCGCGGCCGGTGGGCTGTCGGTACTGCGTGCGACCGGAGTGGAGTTCGAGGCCCGGTTCGCCTGGGGCGGCATGCACCAGTTGCTGCGTCCGGTACTCGGGCAGCTCGCCGGCCTGCCCGACGAGCAGGCGGCCGCGTTGCGCGGCGCGTTGCGGCTCGGGCCGGCCACCGGCGACGATCCGTTCCTCGTCTCGCTGGCGGTACTGACGGTCCTCTCCCAGGCGGCCGGCAGCTCCGGCCTGGTCTGCCTGGTCGACGACGTGCAGTGGCTCGACGACCAGAGCGCGGACGCCCTGCGGTTCGTCGCGCGCCGGCTCGCGCGCGACCCGATCGGCCTGCTGGTCACTGCCCGGGACCAGCCGGCGAGCCGGTTCGCCCCGGACCCGTGGCCGCGGCTGGACGTGCGCAGCCTCGACCCGGCCGGGATGGGCGAGCTGCTGGACCGGCGGGCCGGCGGCACGGTGGCCCGGGACGTCCGGGAGCGCCTGCTGCGGTACGCCGGCGGCAACCCGCTCGCGTTGCTGGAGATGGTCGCGAACCTGTCCGCGGACGAGCTGGCCGGCCGGCGCCCGCTGCCCGATCCGCTGCCGCTCAGCGCCGGGCTGGAGGCGGCCTTCCTCCACCAGGTGCGCCGGCTGCCGGCCGGCGCGCAGGAGCTGTTGCTGGTCGCCGCGTGCGCGGACGGTGCCTCGTGGGCGCAGATCCTGGCTGCGGCGCAGCGGCTCGACCTGCCGGCGCCGGATGCGGCCGCGATCGAACGGGCCGGCCTGGTGACGATCGGGACGGACGGCGTGCGGTTCCGGCATCCGGTGGTGCGCTCCGCCGTCGTCAGCGCCGCCACGTTCACCCACCGCCGCACGGTGCACCTCGCGCTGGCCGAGGCGATGACCGGGGAGGAGCACGCCGACCGGCGCACCTGGCATCTGGCGGCAGCCTGCCTTGGCCCCGATCCGGAGGTAGCCGACCAGCTCGAAGCCTCCGCGGAGCGGGCGGGCATCCGCAGCGGGTACGCGGCCGCGGCCGCCGCGCTGGAGCGCGCCGCCGAGCTCTCGTCCGGCGCCGCGGACCGGGCCCGCCGCCTGGTCGCCGCCGGCGAGGCGGCCTTCCAGTCCGGGCAGCCGGAGCGGGCGCTGGCCGCTGCCGCACGGGCCGAGCGGGACGCGGCCGGGGATCCGGCGGTACTGGGCCGGGTGGCTGCGCTGCGCGGTCAGGTCCAGCTACGCGGCGGGCTGCTCAGCGCGGCCGTCGGTACCTTGTGCGACGGCGCCGCGCTGGTCGCCGGTACCGATCAGCGGGCCGCCCTGGAGATGCTGTTCGGTGCCACCGAGGCGGCCGGGTACGCCGGCGACATCCCGGTGGTACTCGACATCGCCGAGCGCGCCCGCCGGACCGCCGCACCGACCGCCGAGGCCCGGATCCTGCAGGACTGGCTGACCGGCATCGCCGACATCCTCTCCGGCGAGGTGGACCGGGGCGCCGCGGTACTGCGGGGCGCGGCCGACCACCCCGCGCGGCCGGACAGCCCGCGCTGGTCGATGTGGGAGGCATACGGCGCCATGTACCTCGGCGACGTCGATCGGATGATCAGGCTGTTCGAGGCGTCGGCGCGCCGCGCCCGGGCCGGGGGCGGCCTGGAGGACCTGCCATTGGCCCTGCACGGCGTGTCGGTGGCCGAGACGATCCGGGCGCGCTACCCGGATGCCGAGGCGGCCGCCGACGAGGGCCTGCGACTGGCCCGGGAGACCGGACAGGAGAGCGCCGAGTGCCTGAACCTGGCGGCCCTGGCCGTCATCGCGGCACTGCGCGGCGACGAGGAACGCTGCCGGGGGTACGCGGAAAGCGCGCTGGCGCAAGGGCTCCCACGCCGGTTCGGGCTCGCGGTCGGCCGTACCCAGTGGGCGCTGGCCGTGCTCGACCTCGGCGCCGGGCGGCCGGACGCCGCACTCCCCCGGCTGCGCGCGCTGGCCGAGGCCGCCCCTGGCGCGGGACATTTCCTGATCGCGCTGTACGCGACGCCCGACCTCGTCGAGGCAGCGGTGCGATCAGGCGACACCGAGACCGCCCGGCGTGCCACCGCCGGTCTGGAGCTGATCGTCGCCAACTCCCCCGCGCCGTCGTCGGGCGCCTGGCTGGCCCGCTGCCAGGGGTTGCTGGCCGAGCCGGTACCGGCGGTCAAGCATCTGCGGGAGGCGCTGCGCCTGTACGACCTGGGCCAGGAACGGTTCGAGCGGGCCCGGACGGAACTGCTGCTCGGCGCGGCCCTGCGCCGGGCCAAGCGGCGCACCGAGGCCCGGGAGGTCCTGCGGTCCGCGGTTGCCGCGTTCGACGCGATGGACGCCCGCGCCTGGGCCGAGCGCACCCGGCAGGAGTTTCGCGCCCTGGGCGAGGCGCCGGCGACCGCGCAGCGCGACGGTCTCGCCCGGCTGAGCCCGCAGGAGCTGCAGATCGCCCGGCTGGTCAGCGGCGGCGCCTCCAACCGGGAGATCGCCGCCCAGCTGTTCCTCAGCCCGCGCACCGTGGAGTACCACCTCTACAAGCTCTTCCCGAAGCTCGGCGTCGCGTCGCGCACCGAGCTGGCCCGGCTGGTCCTCACAGCTTGAAGATCTTGACGATGTTCGGGGTGTCCGCCAGGGCGTGCGGGGCGATCGCGTGGTACGCCCAGACGTGTACCCAGGCGTTGCCGGTACGCAGTGTCAGGACCGTCTTGATCATGCCAGGACCGAGGTACTGGAAGAACAGGAAGATGACCGACAGGATGGTCGCGTTCACGGTGTCGACCGCGAGCCACCCGTCGAAGCAGTGCAGCAGCGTGTAGGTGACCCCGCCGAGGATGACCGTCGTCGCGGTCGAACCGGTGAGCCGGCGGTACCGGGGCACCAGCACGCACTGGATGAAGATCATCGTCGGCAGCACGGTACCGATGAAGTAGACGGCGAACGCCAGCGGTACGCCGGTCGCGATCTGGCCCGGTGCCAGGCCGAAGATGGCGGAGCTGAAGCCGACCAGCTCGACGACGGCCTCGACGGCGAGGACCACCACGATCACCAGGAGATCGTTGGGCCGGTCGGTGGACTTCAGGTTCAGCTGCGTCGCCGTGTACCGGCGGCGGAAGTACAGGTACGGCACGACCGCGTAGACCACGAAGTTGTACCCCATCCAGACCGCGACCTCGGCCGGCTTGACGGTGTCGTCGGTGCCGTAGAGCGTGCCGGTCAGGTGGAAGCTGATCGGGTGGTACCCGAGGATCCGGGCCAGAATGAGCCCGCCGAGCAGCCCGGCGATCCCGTACAGGACCAGCCAGATCGTCTCCTGCCTGGCGACGGCGCGCTCCGGTGCCCGGGCGCCGACGTCGGGTACCACCCGCCGGCGGGTCAGGGCGAACACCAGCGCGATGAGCCCGAGCACCTCGAGGATGGCGAGGTTCGGGTTGAGCAGCTGGGTGGTGAAGGGCGTGTGGTGCAGCGAGGGCCGGTGGAACGGCAGGTGCCCCTGGGCGAGCAGCGGTACCGCCAGGTTCGCGGCGACCCAGGCCGCGATGGTGATCTGGACACTGCGCTGGGCGAGCAGGGCGGCCAGCCAGGACCGGCTGCGGGTGTCGAGCTGCTGTTCAGACATGGCATCAGGGTGCCCGGGAAGGTACCGGCGGCGAATCCGTAGATCCACTGGTACCGGCCGAGCGTTTCCACTGACTTGAAAGCCTTGGTCCTTTCCGGCCGCACAGAGATCAGGATGGGTGGATGTCCTCAAGAACCGCACGAAACGCAGCCGGCCTGCTCGCCACCGTCCTCGCGGCGGTACTGGCGGTCACCGCCTGCGGTAAGTCCAGCAACTCTTCGTCGTCGGGCGGAACCTCCGGCGAGATCAAGCTCGGCCTGATCACCAAGACCGAGACCAACCCGTTCTTCGTCAAGATGAAGGAGGGCGCCGACAAGGAGGCCAAGGCCAAGGGCGCCACCCTCATGACCGCCGCGGGCAAGTTCGACGGCGACAACGCTAGCCAGGTGACCGCGATCGAGAACATGGTGGCCGCGGGTGTCAAGGGCATCATGATCACCCCCAGCGACACCAAGGCGATCATCCCGGCGATCCAGAAGGCACGGGCCAAGAAGGTCCTGGTGATCGCGCTGGACACGCCGACGGACCCGCAGAGCGCCGTGGACGCGCTGTTCGCCACGAACAACTTCACCGCGGGAGAACTGATCGGCAAGTACGCGAAGGCGTCGATGGCCGGCAAGCCGGCGAAGATCGCCACCCTGGATCTGGCGCCCGGCATCACGGTCGGGGTACTGCGCCACAACGGCTTCCTGTCCGGGTTCGGCGTGTCCGGCATCACCTCCAGCGCCACTCAGCAGGCGACCGACCCGCAGGTGGTGTGCAGCCAGGACACCGCCGGTGACCAGTCCAAGGGGCAGACCGCGATGGAGAACTGCCTGCAGAAGAACCCGGACATCAACCTGGTGTACACGATCAACGAGCCGGCGGCCCTCGGCGCCGACACCGCGCTGAAGTCGGCCGGCAAGAGCGGCGTCCTTGTGGTGTCCGTCGACGGCGGCTGTACCGGCGTCAAGGCCATCCAGGATGGCAAGATCGCGGCCACCTCGCAGCAGTACCCGCTGAAGATGGCCAGCCAGGGCGTGGACGCGATCCTGGACTTCGCCAAGAACGGTGCGAAGCCCTCCGGGTACACCGACACCGGGGTCACCCTCATCACCGCGAAGCCGGTCCAGGGCGTCGACGCCAAGGACGTCCAGTTCGGCCTCGCCAACTGCTGGGGCTGAGCCATGGCGACCACAACTGCGCCGGCCGAGCCGGGTGCGCCGGCCGAGCCGGCCGGAGCACCGCTACGGCAGCGCCTGCTCAGCGGGTCCACGCTCGGCCCGCTGGCGGCGCTGATCATCGCATGCCTGTTCTTCGCCATCCGTACCGACCGGTTCCTCACCGGCGGCAACTTCTCGCTGATCATCCAGCAGGTGATGGTCGTCGGTACCCTGGCCATCGGCCAGACGCTGATCATCCTGACCGCCGGCATCGACCTGTCCAACGGGGCGATCATGGCGTTCACGTCGATCGTGATGACCCGGCTGGCTGTCCACAATGGAGTGCCACCGCTGCTGGCCATCCTCATCGGGCTCGCGGTGGGTACCGGATTCGGCCTGCTCAACGGGGCACTCGTGGCCCGGGTACCGCTGCCGCCGTTCATCGTGACGCTGGGCATGCTGAGCATCGCCTTCGCGCTGACCCACATCTACTCGCAGGAGCAGACGATCACCGGCGTGCCGTCTCTGCTGACCGTGCTCGGCCAGACCTTCACCGTGGGCGGCACCGACGTCACGTACGGCTCCATCGTCACGATCGGACTGTTCCTGCTGTTCGCCTACCTGCTCGGCCAGACCGCGTGGGGCAAGCACGTGTACGCGGTCGGCAACAACCCCGAGGCCGCGCGGCTGACCGGCATCCGCACCCGGCGCGTAGTGATCGGCGTTTACGCGACCGCCGGCCTGGTGTACGGCATCGCCGCTCTGCTGTCCGTCGCCCGTACCGGCGTCGGCGACCCGCAGGCCGGCCAGACCGACAACCTCGACAGCATCACCGCCGTCGTCCTCGGCGGCACCAGCCTGTTCGGTGGCCGCGGCTCGGTCGTCGGCACGCTGCTCGGGGCGCTCATCGTCGGCGTGATCCGCAACGGCCTCCAGCTCATCGGGGTAGCGTCGATCTACCAGCCGCTCATCACCGGCATCCTGGTGATCCTCGCGGTAACGGTCGACCAGATCTCGCGGAGGAGGACCCGATGACCCAGCCGGTCATGGAGGCGCGCGACCTGACCAAGAGGTACGGGCAGGTGGTCGCCCTGGACAGGGCCGACTTCGAGCTGCTGCCCGGCGAGGTCCTCGCGGTCATCGGCGACAACGGCGCCGGCAAGTCCACCCTCATCAAGGCGCTGACCGGCGCCATCCAGCCGGACGAGGGCGAGATCCGGCTGGACGGGCGGGTCGTGCATTTCCGCACCCCGATCGACGCCCGGCGGCACGGCATCGAAACGGTGTACCAGGACCTCGCGGTCGCCCCCGCCCTGGACATCGCGAGCAACCTGTTCCTTGGCCGCGAACAACGCCGCAAGGGGGTGCTCGGCAGCGTGTTCCGGATGCTCGACAAGCCGGCCATGCGCCGGCGCGCGGCGCAGCAGATGGCCGAGCTGAAGATCGGCCTGCGGTCGCTGACCCAGGCCGTGGAGAACCTTTCCGGCGGTCAGCGGCAGGGTGTCTCGGTGGCCCGGGCGGCCGCCTGGGCCGAGCACGTGGTCATCATGGACGAGCCGACCGCGGCGCTCGGGGTCAAGGAGTCCGGCCAGGTGCTCGACCTGATCCGCCGGGTCCGCGACCGCGGCCTGCCCGTCGTCCTGATCAGCCACAACATGCCGCACGTCTTCGAGATCGCGGACCGGATCCACGTCCAGCGGCTCGGCCGCCGGGTGGCCGTGGTCAAGCCGGATGAACACTCGATGTCCGAGGTGGTGGCCATCATGACCGGTGCGATCACCATCGACGCGGCGCACCACGACCGCGCGGTCATCGTGGACCAGAGGGCCGCCGCGGCGGCCGGCGTGAGCCAGCAGCCGGAGGACTGACCAGCAGTACCGGCGGGCCGGGCGGGCGCAAAGCTCACCCGGCCCGCCATTTTCGGCCGAGCTGACCGTCGGGCAGAACGAACGCAACCACCCGAGCGTGGTCACGTTCAGCTGGAGCGACAACGCGCCGCTGCCCAACCAGGAGTCCGTTTCGTTGCAAGCGTTCCAGCAGGCCGACTTCGACGTGCACCCGACCGTCGCGTTCTTCCTCCGGGCCCACGTACGCCGGGGTACCGCCAGCGGCGGCGAACAGTCCGGCGACAACCAGGTGACCTCGGCGCTGTGGAGCGACAACGACATCACGCTGTGGCCGGGTGAGTCGCAGACGGTTCAGGTGAGCTACCGCGCGGCGGACCTGCACGGTGCCTCACCTGCGATCAGCCTGTCCGGCTGGAACACCGGAAAGATCGACGTGGTCACGTAAGGGAAGCGAGGGCCGGCGGACGCGTCAACGTCCGCCGGCCCTTGTGTTGCCTTTCTGACGTAGTTGGGCTACCCGCTGGTGCGACTTTCCGATGAGTACCGCGACATCTCGGCCTGACCAGCCATCGCTTCGGGACAGCAACCGGTCAGTCAAGTCGCGTACTTGTCTCGTGGCCGCTTGTGCTTGTCGCTGCGCTGTCTGCACACCACGGATGAGTTCGTCCAGCTCACCGTCCCCGGTGCGGAACTGGATCAACGCCTCGTTGATATCGAGCAGCCGGCGGAGTTGGGCGAACAAGCTGTTGAGCGCCCGAGCGCCAAGAGACCTGTCAATTGTGGGAATGTCCGCCCGCCAGCCGTCCTCTGCCCGGCTGACGGTGACCGCTGGTTGGTTGGCCACTCAGTCCACCGCCTTCCCATTGCTGCAACGGGCGAGCGGCTTGACCGCCACCCCACCCCAGACGTGCACGTCAGCATCGGCCAACGGCGCAACGGTGTGGTGCGGGCGCCAGCGGTGCACCAGCGTGACGCCGGGCTCGATCAACTCCAGGCCGGTGAACAGCGCTTTCGCCTGGGCCTTGGAGCGAAGCGTCACCGTCAGGCCGTGGCTGCGGGCCACTGCCCGCGCCGCCACCGCTCCTGGCGGGTCGCAGTCGCCGGTCACCACCGAGAGGGCCAGGGCGCTGCCCGCACACAGCGGTTCCGTCAACGCCTGCAGGATGCGGCGGACCTCGTCGTCATCGGGGAACAGATGCAGGATGGCGATCAGCGTCACCGCCACCGGCTGGTTGAGGTCCAGCGTCTTCTGGGCCTGCGTGACGATGGTTGCCGGGTCGTCCAGATCCGCGTCGAGGTAGGCGGTACTGCCCTCCGGGGTGCTGGTCAGCAGGGCGCGGGCGTGTACCAGCACCAGGGGGTCGTTGTCCACGTACACGATGCGTGCCGCCGGCGCGATGCTCTGCACCACCTCATGCAGGTTCGGTGGCATGGGCAGCCCGGTGCCGATGTCGAGGAACTGCCGGATCCCGTGTGCCGCCGCCAGGTGCCGGGCCACCCGCACCATGAAGCCGCGATTGGCCCGGGCCGCGGTCGGCAGGCTGGGCAGCGCCCCGGCCAGCGCGTCACCGGCGTCCCGGTCGGCCTTGAAGTGGTCCTTACCACCAAGCCAGTAGTGGTAGATCCGCGCAGGGTGCGGCCGACCGAAACCCAGGTCGGTATTCTCGTCCGTCGTCACGCGGCTGGTTCCGGCAGTCTTGCGACGTCCGGGTCGCCCATGTCGGCGCCGTTGGCGGGCTGGTCGTCGGTCACGTTGTCTCTCCGTCATATGAGCCGGGCTGGCGGCCCCGCCGTGCGGCCCGCCGAAAGGCAACCTACGAAGGGCGTGAGATCATCTTCTAGGACCTTGCAGGAATTTGCAGGTTGACTTTGCGTTGCACTGCCGCCACGATGCCCTTACGGCATGTTGTCCCAAGGTCCTACCAGGAGGTGCACATGGAACTCACCTTCGTCGCGAAAGATCCCGGCACGGAGCCGACCGGATCGCCGACGCTGTACCACACCGACCGCCAGTCGTGGGTGGTGCAGGGCTGGGTGGTCACCGACCCGGAGGCGCTGGCGGCCATGGACATCCCGGAAGGCGAGGCATGTGTGGAGATCCCCGACCGGCTGGTCCCCTTCTTCGAGCAGCCCCGGTGATGCGCCCGGCCACCTACGACGACCTCAATGGGTTTGTCCGGGGCATCAAGAGGTCGTTCGTGCACCTGGAGACCAGGGACGCCTACGGCACCAAGATCGAGCAGCCGCACATCGAGAAGTGGGGGCGCGGCGAGCCCGACGACTCGGACTGGCTGGACTGGTACCTGGATCGTGTCCGAGCCGGTGAGCGAGTACCAGCGCTGGACCCTCAGCCACGCCGACAGATTCATCGACGCCGGCGAGGACATCGGCTACGTCCCCCGGCCCCGGCTGGCCACCGTCTGCCTGCCCGGCAGCGGGGACTTCTACGTCTTCGACGACGAGCTCGTGCTGTTCCTGCACTACGCCGGCAGCGGGCTCAACGTCGGGTTCGAGACTACTGAGGACCCGCAGGTCGTACAGACCTGCCGCGAGGCGTTCGAGGCCGTCTGGGAGCTGGCCGTACCATTTCGTGATTACCGACCCCAGTAGCTCCGTTGTTCAGGCCCGCAAGGAACTCGGCGCCCGGCTGCGTCAGCTCCGCAAGTCTGCGGGGCTGACCGGCCAGGCACTGGCCGCCGCGACCGGCCAGCACTTCACCCGCGTCAGCCGCATCGAGAACGGCGCCCAGCCACCCACCGAGCGGAACATCCGCGACTGGTGCACCGCGTGCGGCGCCGAGGACCAGATCCCCGACCTGATCGCCACCGCCCGGACGGTCGACTCCGCGTATCAGGAGTGGGCCCGGCTGTCGCGGTCCGGCATGCGACGCCTCGGCGCCCTGGATTCGATCCCCACCTACCGGCGCACCACCACCTTCCGCATCCACGAGCCGATTGTCATGCCCGGCATCTTCCAGACCGAGGCGTACACCCGGCGGATGCTCACCTTCTGGTACGCGTTCCTCGACGCCCCCGACGACATGGACGCCACCGTGGCCGCGAAGGCCGAACGCACCGCCATCGCGCTCAGCCCGGCCAAGCGCATCGCGGTCGTCCTCGGCGAGCAGGCGCTGCACACCCGCTTCGGTACCCCCGCCGAACACGCCGACCAGCTCACCCACCTGCTGTCGCTCGTGCGCCTGCCGTTCGTATCGGTTGGCGTCATCCCGGCCGATGTCCAGCGGTACGCCCTCGCCACCATCGGATTCTGGATCTTCGACAACAACGCCGTAGCCCTGGAAACCCCCACCGCGGCAATCAAGGTGACCCGCCCGCAGGAGATCGCCCGCTACGCGGCGATGTTCGACCTTCTGCAAAACGAGGCTGTCTACGGCAATCACGCGCGCCAACTGGTCGCCAAGGTGCTGGCGAGTCTGTGACGGGTCAGCCTGGACTCCTCAGTCGGGCTGGGCCACGTGGCAGGCCGCTGAGTGCGCCGGCCCCCGTACCCGCAGCAGCGGCGTCACCCGGTGACACTCGTCGATCGCCAGCGGGCAGCGCCAGCGGAACCGGCAGCCTTCGGTCGGGTCGATGACCCGGGGCGGCTCGCCCTTGTCGCTCTCCGCGTCCACGACCAGCGGGGCGCGCGGGTCGGGTACCGCGGACAGCAGCAGCTGGGTGTACGGGTGCTTGGGGTTGGCGAGCACCGACTCGGTCGGCCCGGACTCGACGACCCGGTTGAGCTCCGGGCGGTGCAGCTTGAGCCCGCGCATGATGCCGTGCGACACGCGGTACGACTTCTGGGTCGCGCTGCTGCTGATCCTGTTCGCCGGAGCGCAGCCGGGCCCGGTACGCCTGGGCGATCGAGGCGG